>Ga0209084_1001491_pt1 | contig 19554 bp, 20 predicted proteins | sample C_130820_MF_Meta_FD_187309 | JGI IMG/M metagenome (GOLD analysis project Ga0209084, IMG submission 187309) | Freshwater microbial communities from Lake Croche, Canada to study carbon cycling - C_130820_MF_MetaG (SPAdes) (version 2) | ecosystem: Environmental > Aquatic > Freshwater > Lake...
GTGTTTCAAGGTAGCAGACCTGCCCCACGTATGGACGTACATAGCCCTGTGACGGTGCAGCAGGGTTAAACAGTGGTAAGTTTTGCACAAACCATAGTCCTGCTGTACCATTTGTAATACCCGCAGCAGTGGCACTGGCATTGTCGATATTACAGATGTACTGTAAATCACTCATACCGTCTGCCCATAGGCCATAATTACCAAAGTCTGTGTTGCTGTTGGTTATACTACAAGTACCACCACTTTGGCAAAGCACACCGATGTTACAGCAGATTTCAAATATGGAAACCAGCTGTGCATATCCGCCATTTTTAATAACAATACCGTTACCGCCGTGGTTCAATGCAGTGATGTCATACGTGCCAACAGGTACAGATTTTGGTTCATATCCAATTTCGTTATACTGAGTAAAGGCATCAAGAACCATACTGTTAAGTCCTTGACCTCTATAGGGTAAAACACTCTTAAATGGTACTAATGTCATCGGTCCGCCAACTGTAGTAAAGACCAAATTGTACAGAGGCAATGGATATGTCAGTTGGAAATTCCAACTGCTGCCAGGCAACGGCGTTGCAAATTCAATCAGCCATACATTGTTGCCAACCATACATTGGTAATCTTCTACATATGTAACGCTGCTTACCAATGTGCCAGGTGCAGGGCTGTTCCATATTATAGGTGCAACAGTTGGACCATTTTCAACAATGTTGGATACTACATCAAATAGATTGGTTGCTTTTTGTACTACTACACTGCCGCCTACATATGCATTATCCACAATTTGTGTGACATCTGTTTGGTACAGCGGGCTTGTTTGTACATTTGTTAGAACATTGATGGCCAACTGTTTGGCATATTGTATTGCTGCAACTGTCTGTGGTATTTCGCCTGGAATACGAGTTTGATTATTTGCATCCCAATAGAACAAGCCATCTACAACACTTTGGGCATTGCCGCCGTCGAATGTGTCGTATGTAACTGCATCCCATAGATATCCCACATCTCTGTAGCATAGGCTAGTTAATGTGTCGTTGAACAGTGTTCCCGGGTATATGGAATTTACATATGCCACAACTTCATTCTGTGCAAATCTGCGGTTACTGACCATCAGTCGTTGCCCATTTTCAAGCGGTGTATTATCTATAGGGCAATTTGCAATTATTTCTGCTACTAGATTGTAGCAAATATCTACTTGATCTATGGCAATTATGCCGCCTGTTAGGTTAAATTTGGTAACCTGTGTTACAAATGGATCGTATATAACATCCCATGGACTGTTGGATATAACAGTCTGTGCAATGCTGTTAGCAAACTCAATAGCTGCTATTGTTGCTGGCACTGTGCTAGATGGCAATACAAGTGTAACACCTTGATAATATGCATATCCTGCTTGTATACTGTAATTGTAATTGCCAGCAAGTATGTCGATACATGCAGCATCAGTTATATAACCTATGTCTCTTGCACAAATAACAGGATCAAATATTACACCTGGGAATTGTGCTTGTACATATGCCACAGTCTGTGCTTGAATAAACGGTATGTTGTAACGCAACAGTGTAGATGCATTGACAAATCCATTTCTTGCGGGACTTTCCAAATACCATCCACTGGTTACAGTATCTCCAAATCCGGGGCTGGTGTTGTTGGCGATTATTGCACTGGTAGAAGTTAATACATTGTCAAATGCATCAACAGTAACTAAGTTGTAAAGGAATTCTCTACTGAACGATATCTGATATGCATCATAGCCATTCAATGTGGTAGTGGTGGTATTGGTTACTATAGTAGGTGTACCTTCTATACCACTTTGCAATTGCCATCCCACTGCCACATTGCCGCTGAATGTTGGTGCATAATCTGTATAGAATATCGCAGTATTACCACTTGTCCATGTGTTGAATATAGGCACTTGCACGTTGCCAAAATCAGGTGAACTGAGTTTACGTCCGCGAACACCGTCTACTATCATACCTGTGCCGGCTTCATATTCAAGTTCGCCGCTGTTACCAGCTATGTATTTTCCCAGTGTGATACTGCTGCAATTTTGAACATAGGGTGATGCCCAATCGTGTAGCTCGTTGATAACAGTTGTGCCGTTTTCAGGGAATTGCACTGCGGCAGCAGGATATCTGTGTCCGCGGAATGTCATACCATACAAATAGGTTTTTGGATTCAACCAGAAAATATCATTATAGGGATTAAGAGGCTCTACTGTTACGCTACGTAGGTTGTCGCCAAATATAGTAACACCGCTGTGTACTGTAATTGGATTAGGTTCTAAATATACACCTGCTCTTACATAGATAGTTGCATAAATCCACGGTGTACTGGGATCTGCAATAAGAAATGCCGCAGCACTTGCTGCGCTGGCAATGGTGCGTTTTGCACGATCTTCTGCAAGTCCGCTATTGGTGTCGTCGCCGTCCATTGTTACGTACATAACACCTGTAACATGCGGTGCAGTACCATGTGCAATGCCTTTGACATATAGCGCATTGTTTACCAATACACCGCCGTCTGCATCTGTTTGCAGTATAACATTGGCACTGCTAATTCTGTTACGGATAATGTTGTTGGCAATTTCCAAGTTGTTGCTGCGCAGACTATTAACATTGAATACATTGTCGTATCCAAATGTCATTGCACTGCTGCCGCCGAATACAAGACCATCTTCGTTAAATTGTACAGAACGAACCGGCTCTGCTGGTAAACCTATGCCAGTTGGACCAGTTGGACCTGTGTATCCAGTGGGACCTGTTACACCAGTTGGACCTGTATATCCAGTGGGACCTGTGTATCCAGTGGGACCAGTAGGACCAGTGTCGCCAGTCGGGCCGGTGTAACCAGTTGGGCCAGTTTCACCAGTTGGACCAGTTACACCGGTAGGACCTGTTGGACCCGTTTCACCAGTTGGACCCGTAGGACCTGGGATACCCGGAAAACCCTGTTGTCCCGGCATACCCTGTGGACCCAGCGGACCTGTAGAACCAGTAGGACCATTTGCAGGACCTGTGGGACCTGTGACCGTACTGGCTGGACCAACGGGTCCTGTTGGGCCAACCGGATACCAGTTGTCGCTGTTATAATATTCAATCTGATTATTATCAGTGTTATAACGTATTTGGCCTATAACAGGTGCAGGTCGTTGGCTACTGTTGCCAACTGGTATCTTTATAGCACTGTTGCCCGGGAACGTCAGCGTAAAGTCGCCAGTGCTTTCCTGGAATGCTGTTACCAGTGTCACTGTACTTGTTTGTAAGTTACCGGGTATTGGAGTATAAACAGGGCCTGTTATGCCAATAGTAGTAGCTTGTAGACCTGATATGGCTACATTAGCTTCAGCAAAGTTCAGCTGTATAGCTGAAAAGTTATCGCGGAACCCTTGACTATCATTGTCTTGATTGGCAACTGGGAATTGTGCGTTTATTGTGTTAGGGTCTATGGGCATGGGTGTGTGCTGATCCAAAATCTCCAGTTATTTAGCTGGCTGGATTATATAGACATTACCAACGGTGATTTATGTTCGTGCAATAAATATTTGCAGGTCAACCATGGAGGACCCATTTGGTAAAGCGTGTACGCCGTTCATCTAAAGCAAACTATGATAGTCCATTCAGCAAGCACACGGAGATACAACAAGGGAACATTGTAAGAGTAGAACAGTTCCAACAACACAGACCCCCAAGACAGAAAATAAGATTAGTACCAAAGAATCTAGCGCAGGAAACTTATATAGATGCGTTGGAAGATCCCAGTGTAAACATTGTTTTTGCAATGGGCTATGCAGGCAGTGGTAAAACATATCTTGCCACATTATTTGCCATTCAACAACTTAGGCAAGGCATTGTACAAAAAATAGTTGTTACTCGCCCAAACATTGCAGTAGACGATAAAGATATTGGCTTCTTACCTGGTGACATTATGAAAAAAATGGCACCGTGGACGAAACCAGTATTGGATGTGTTCGAAGAACATTACAGCATCAAAGATATCACAACGATGATCGAAGAAGGTGTAATAGAATTAGTGCCTATGGCATATATTCGCGGACGTACATTTAAAAATGCAATAGTACTACTAGACGAAGCACAAAACACAACTCCAACTAGCATGCTCAGCGCACTGACTAGAATTGGCGAAGGTAGCAAGATGGTTGTTACCGGCGATATCAAACAGAGCGACAGAGGAATGAACAATAATGGTCTTGCAGACTTTGTTAATAGGTTTGACAGCTCATCTCGTATACGCATATGCACGTTCGATAAGGACAGCGTCGAACGACATCCGGTTATAACAGAAATTCTTCGCATGTACGGCGAAGAATGATCTAAACCGATCTCGTGTGCCATGTATAAATATCTACATGGCACACGAACAATTTGACACAGCATCAGCAAACGCAGTCGTTAAGCGGATATCAGACTCTGAGGATCTGGTAGACATCTTGATCGACATCGAAGATTATCTAGACGGCAACAACCTCTATGTTTACAAAAATTGGAAACTGGGTGAAGTTGTTGCAGGTCCATTTACCAAACAGTATTGGGTAAAAATAACACTAAAATACCCATATGAAAAAATGCCTGACCCAGAAGGTGGGTTGCGCCTAACCATGCATGGTACAAAAATCAATTATCGCGTTGCACTGGAAAAATATCCAGTCAAAGTTGAGAGTGAAGCAGATTATCAGCCTGGCACTAAAAAGCCCAAGATGAAAAAGCGTAAGATTTGGCTTATTGACATGCTAATACCTCGCAAGTTTGTACAAAACTTGGATAAAGAAACGCTTGACCAATACGAAGAAGAAGTAGATGTCGATACTCTGGATGATGCAGCAGCAGATGGTGTTGATGCCGAAGGAGCAGTGAAGCAAAATGGCTAAGTTACTTGAAGGTATGGAACGCGGTGCATTAGAGCATCTGGTATTGCCACTTATTTCTGTAGACGAATTCGAAAGCAAAATCGACGACCGCAGAGTAATTGTCACAGGCTTTTATGTAAAAGATCAATCGCCTGCTAGAGACCTTAGTAACTTTGTAGAAAAAAGCAGTATACGACCGTTGGACACTGAAGTAAGTCCTGCGCCCACAGATGATGGATTCTATATGGTATTTGTTGAAATGGGTCGCAATGATGATTTTCCAAAAAGGTTAGTGAATCTTGCAGAGCAGCTTAGCAATCTCACTACTACTAAAAAGTGGAAATTCAAACCGTATCTTAGCGGCGAATATGAATTTTTCGATCTGTCAGAAGATAACATACGCGAACATATTAATCTAGATCCTGCCAAAGTAGAAATTGAAGATGTAGCAATAGATGCACCTGTTGTGTCGCCTGATGTGGAGCCAGTAATGTCACCCGAAGACGAAATAGAAATTTACGAACACATAGGACAATTTTTTAAAAAATCTCTAATAGAGAGTGTAGAGGTCAAAGGAGACTGGCTTCGCATATCTGATCGCGGTAACCATCGTGTATACCAGATTGCAGACTGGCGCAAAGGTGCAGCACCAATGCCAGTATTTGGATTGACTATAGGTAACACCACATTGCGAGAAAGCAATGTGCTGCAAGGCTTACTAGGTTCCAATTATCATGTAGAATGCGGCGATGGGCATGTCATTATCACAGACGGCAAATACAATCTCACATTAGCAGTTGACAGCTAGAATTAACTAGCTATACTACGGTATCAACAAAGGATACTGCAAGCATGACGACAAAACGCTGGTTTACATACGATGATGTGCATGCACAGTGCCTTGACATTGTGAGAAAAATAGAAGCAGACAATTGGAAACCAGATTACGTAGTTGGCCTTACCAGAGGCGGACTTCACCCTGCTGTATTGCTCAGTCATTGGTTGGGTGTACCGTGTGAAACTCTAAAAGTCAGTTTGCGTGATGGCGGTCAAAGCGAAACCAACTGCTGGATGGCCGACGATGCATTTGGCTACGACAGTGAACCCAAACGTATTCTTATTGTAGATGACATCAACGACACGGGTGCTACATTCAACTGGATCAAAAACGATTGGCGCAGTTCATGCAAGCCCAATGATGCCGCGTGGGACACAGTATGGCATAATACCGTAAAGTTTGCAGTACTGGTTGACAATCTTGCAAGTGGTGCTAAAGTGGACTACAACGCAACTGAAATTAACAAAGCAGAACATGATGCATGGATGGTTTTTCCCTGGGAAGAATGGTGGAAAACACCTGCATCAAATTAAATTGTTGTAAATATCTCGGATAGAGTTTACAATAATACACGGGCGCAATGATGCGCATTTAATAGCAACGTAACGATGAGGCTAAGAATAATGGAAAAACCCCGCCACGAAATTAAGCAACGACCTTTTGATGGCAAGTGGTTAGTTTGGACCCAGGTTGATGATCCTGATGCAGATCTGGATTATTACCGCAAAAGCGGAATGGCAATTCCGCAACGATGGGTTACCATTGCAGTAGAGCGTACAGAAGAAGACGCAAAAGCTGCAAGCAAACGCAGCAGGATCTAAATAAAAAAGGGCACTTCGGTGCCCTTTTTTATTACGTTATGATCTGGGTATTTTACCGTCAGGTCGTGCTACAGGCGGATACCCATCTCTGTTAACTCGTATTTTAAACTTGGCAGCTTGCTTGGGAATTTCGTTGGGTCCCACGTCAGGTGTTGTGTTAACACCTTTGACAACTCTACCAGTGCCACCAGTTTCAGTTAATGATTCCGGCATATAGAAAATACTGTAACAGATAGACTGCTCATCATCGTAGTCAATCGCATCGTTTTCGATTGCAGGTTGTCCTGCTTTATCTTCGAACTCTTTCCAAACCTGTGCATACACTTGTTCTATATCAGTAACATACTCGGGATCAGATGGATCTAGATCTATTCTGCGATATACATCATCTAAACAGTCTTCGTTAAAACCTTCGAAATAGACAACATAATCGCCTATACGGTCTTCCCCTATATCGCCGGGCGTTATTTCGTTATAGATGAAGCTATGCACTTCATCTAAATCATTGTCTGTTTCGTTTATGAATTCGCGTGCTCTCATGCAGATATTTAGCAACCATCACTCATTGCTGAGTGTAGTTGCCAAAAAGTTCTCAATCAGTGTTACATTGTTTTTGAGTCTTACATCGTGACTAGCGTAACCCAGTGCCAGCTTGGCATGCTCAAGACTTTCAGGATACAGCTTGAGATTCCAAGCGGCTAGACTCAACAGGTCATGCGGTTGCCACCCCCATGCCTCTGGCGTACAAGTATAATCCATGGGATTTCTAGTAATAGCCAGTGCTTTCTTGGCATAGTCATAGCACTGTTTCCAATCTTGCAAGTCATAGTAATGCAATGACAATGCTACCAAGGGTTCTCTGTGAGTAGGTACTTCATATGCAGCCTGACGCAGCCAGAACAGTTTGTTATCTGGTTCTGCTTGTGCTAGAGAAGTAAGAGCTTGACAGCGTTCAGCAGTATCCCAACTCATGCCAAGGAATTCTTTATAAGTTTCAGCAGCTTTGTCAAACTGCTTTTGATACATGTATTCACGGCCGAGGTATGCTTTGATGCGTGCATCATGCGGCCATTCTTTAACAGATTCCAACAACAGTGACAAGTCGCCAGTTTTGTTTTTGGCATCAGGAAAGTGATGTATCTTAACTGTGTCAGTGTATGTTTGCACTTCTGGCAAACGCGAAGTCAATCCTTCATGTGTGTGCCCCATCCAATAATATCCTACTCTATTATGAATACGATCACCGTACCACGATCTGCCAGGTGTACCATCAGGGTTCCAGTTCCAAATGTACGGATAGCGCAAGCGAGTAGTGTCGGGTTTCCATGCTGCTTCTAATGCGTCTCGCCATCCTTCCACCAAACGCTCATCTGTATCTAATCGTATACAAATATCTATATTATCGGGTAATAATGACATTGCAACATTAAAAGCTAAGTCAAATCGCCATGGCATGATTCGCACATCTGTCACATGTACACCTAGCTGGCGCATTAGTTCAGGTGTGCCATCTGTACTACCGGTATCTGCTACACAAATAACATCTGCATCTTTGCAACTGTCATACCATGCTTGCACATGCTTGATTTCGTTTTTAACAGGTCCGTAAATTCCAATACGCATAAGTACCCCTTTAAGTAATTACTATAATAGTAATATATATTGCATAAATAATCAAAATACCAATCGCGATCCTGGCAGATCCATTGGCTCTATCGATATAAGGATCGACAGCATGCATACTTATTTGGATATAATCCAGTCTGTATCGTTATCTAACAAATATACCAAATGGTATATAGATATTATCAAATCAGCAATTAACAGAACCGATGTTGTTGGTTATACAGAACGCCATCATATTTTACCAAAATGTTTTAATATGGGAGGAAAAACAGATAATAACAACATAGTTAAATTAACCGGCCGAGAACATTTTATCTGCCATTTGTTACTAGTTAAAATGGTATCTGATAAACAATTAAAATTAAAATTATCATGTGCATCATTGAAAATGTGTTTTACAAATGGTGTTAACAGATATAAAGTGTCGTCGACAACATATGAATTAATAAAAACAACACTTTCAAAAAATAAAACTGGTACTACTGGTAGTATATGGTCAGCCGATCAGCGAGAAAAGCTTAAAAGCAGAATACCGCATAATAAAGGGCAACCGATGTGTGAATCGCAAAAACAAAAACTGCGCGATGCACGAGCTAAACAACATATTGGCCCGCGATCAGAAGAAACTAAACAAAAATTAAAAGCTGCATTTACAGGAAAACCACGAGCAGAGCACATTAAATTAAAAACAATTGTTAATTTGACATCTCATAAAGGTACAACTTGGTGGAATAACGGTATACAAAACAAACGGTCCATTGATAGACCTGGTACAGATTGGATACAAGGCAGACTTAAAAAGTAAGTTTCATTTAGAAGTTTCCTCGAGTTTGCTTTGCATCCACTGCAAATTATTTCGCAGCCTGTCATCTGTGGGTTGTATGTTTATCGCAGCTTGACACCATTCCACAGATTTTTTATACCATCCTAGGTTGGCAGCAGCAATGCTGCCAAAGTCCTGTAGTTGATTGCCCCATGCATCCACATGATCCAAATAGCTGTGGTCGCGACGGCTTTTGTCTAAGCCGCTGCCGCAAGCCCAGAGCAAGCCATGCCAATCTTGTTTGCCGTAATAGTATCTGGCCAATTCAAGCCAAACTTGTCTACGTTCCGGCGCAGAGATTAATGCACGCTGTAGATACTCAAGCCTGCGACTGTCGCTCATACGAGCAATGTATATCATGGCTTCACTGCGTTCAATGGGCCATTTGCTAGAATCCAGTGACAGATAGCGTTCCAATTCTCTAACCGCGTCATCGTGGCGATTGGCATACATCAACTCGCGACCATACCAGAATCCCAGCTGACTGTCCATGGGATCTTCTTGTGTGGCTATCTGCATCAAGGGCAAATAGTTACTGCGAGTCGGTTTGTTGCGATCCTGTATTTGATTGAGTTTAATGCTGAGATCTTCTGCTATATTTTCATAGCCCAAGGTGCTCCACACTGTTTCATGCACAGGTCTACGCCATGTGTAACCATTGCGTGCATGTATCTTGTCCATGCGGTAGCCTTCATTGGCACCACCTACTCTATAATCAAACACATAGGTATAGGCCAATCTGGTAGTGTCTGCTTGCCATGCTGCGGTCATTTTAGCACGCCAGCCTTCTTCAAGAAACTCGTCCATGTCTTGACTAATACAAATGTCAGCGTCTGATGGCACACATGCCAATGCAGCATTGCGAGCATGATCAAATCGCCACGGTGTAAATTGTTGTTCGTGTACAGTCACACCCAGTTCACGCAACTTGGCCACTGTGCCATCTGTGCTTCCAGTGTCTAACACAACACGATAGTCTGCATCTTTTACAGACTCTGCCCAGCGTTCGCAATGCTTAATCTCGTTAAGTGAAATCGTATATGCGGCAATTTTCATGCACGTACCATCCTATATGTCCAACCTTTTTGTAATTTTACAGGAATTCTTTTGGTTATCATATTTGTTGTGAGAAACAATTCGCTGCAAAAGTCTATTTTATCCACTGAATACAGCCAGGGTATACGGTGAAATGTCTCACTGTAATCTCGCATAACACTCATACTACCATAGCCAAATTGATCATTGTGTGCAATGTGCCATTGGCCACGATGTTGAAAATGATGATTGCACAACCCAGGATCGTCCGGCACAGTTAGCCCGTCAAAGGGTTGCAAATCAAAACTGTCACAATGCCAATCAAATCTTGCACGGCATACGTAGTCATATGTTATGTTATTGTTGGCAGCATACTGGTCTGCCATTAGCAAACTGCGACTGATGCTGTACCACATACTGAGTACATTTTTAGGATCGCTCCTATATGCCCATATGCGTTCAGGACTGTATATCCCTGTGTTGAATGCAATGGGGTTTTCTACTATTAGTGTCTTTGGTGCATAGGTTGCAGCAATCCACTGTTGCAGTTGTTGAGGTTCAGAATCGGCCCATGCATGTACAAAAACATCTGTGTCATGTTGTTTGATCAATGCACGCCAGCTTGCGGTACTGACATCTGTCATGCGAGGCAAACCCGCAAAGCACAGTGCTACTCTAGACATTCCTTTAGCTTTCTTGGGTAATCAGTGCAAATCCCACACCAGGAATTATCGTTTGCCATTTGTACTATTTCATCCCACTCGTAATTTACTTCTGGCATAACACAAATGCTACTGCGGTGCATGGTTTCACGTTTGCCAAAATATGTCCATACAAGATTTTTAGATGTAAACACAACTGCATCAGTGTCGTGAAAGAAATAATTTAATTGATGACCTGTGTCGGTTTTAAACTTGAAGAATGCATCCAAATTTTTACAGTGTATCCAAAGTTTGTCACTGTTTCTAGTCAAGAAGTCTAAATCTATGCGGTGTTCAGGTCCGTCATGTCCTAAAAACCAAGTGCCATCTATATACCACACATCAATCTCAACATGAAAGCCAAGACCCAATGCTTTCGTAATCTGATCTGGATGATTCTGCAAAACAGAGTCTGGTCCATCCAACAAACCTCTATGTGCGATTATTATAGATAGCATTTGATATCCTTACAATGCGTCTATGGCTTTGCGTATTTTCTTAGCACCTGCCAGTGTACCCTGTGCATGTCCATGAATTGCACCGCCCACGTTGGCCATCCAATCTACGCCAAACTTTTCTACAATTGGCGGAATTAATTCAGCAGTCATACCGCAGCTAAGTGCAGGTACAACGTTGCCTTCATGCAGTACTTTGAATGTGGCAGTGATATCTTCTTCAGTATCGCTGAGATATCCACCCCACATGCCGCTGTGTATAGAGTCAACACCACTGTATGCAGCAAGCTGGCACAGCACTTGCCAAGAAAATCCAAATGCATTGTTCTTGTGTGTGAGGACTTTGTCGCCGCTTTTTTGATAGTGAATAAACAACGGCAAGTTAAGATCTCGAATGCTCTTGTATACACCCAAGCCACTCCATATGTTTACGTGTACACCCAAGCCAGTGTCATTGCTGTGGCTGGCAACAAATCTTGCACGATCCAATACATGCAGCGGATCACTGTTGATGCAGAATGCATAAACAACGTTTTTGCCTTCGAGATACTTTGCCAATAGTGGCACACGATCTTCCAGTCGATTGATAGCCGGATTGCTGAGTATCTCATCTTCTTTAATGAAGTTAACTCCACCATCTACCAATTCTTTTACCATATCTAACAATTGGTTAGGAGTAATGCCTGTCTTGGGCTTAACAATGCCCCCAAAGAAAGGTTTATTGCCAACTCCGGTTAGATTACGCATACCTGTAATGCCATAGCGTGGCCTGCGCATGTGTTTGTATATGATCTCGGAATTTATTTCCAAGTCAACCACACGACATTGTTTGATAGTGTCAATGTCTGTTTGTCCGCCCATGATGATACACAGCAATTGCGATATGCCATCACTGCTCCAATCGATATTGGCATTGGGATAGCCAATAACAACTTTGCCACTTTTTTTGTTGAAGTTATCATTGCGTATAATCTTTGCGCAATGTGCTTCAATCATTGCAGGTGTTTCCCATACAGAACGTGTACTGGGATTGCCTATACTCTGTCCAACTGCTATTCCCCATGCAGCGTCATAGACACTTACAGTGCTCTTGACGTCATATGTCACGTAAAAGTAGTTTTCTAGATCCTTGTAATCTCTTACGATATCAATGTCACTCATTTGTGTCTCCGGTTAATACTTTGTCGCCTGGTACCGACGGTGTTTTAACTATAAACACTTTACAGTCAGTAACAAATATTGGATCTGCAATTTCTTTGCGATCCAGTAGAAATATAATTGGGCCGGTTAATGTTTGCCCACTTATATGCATAGTGCCTTCCAACAAGAAGGTTATTTCGTCCATGTGTTCATGATAATGTGCTGGCCATGGTTCGCCTGCTATATGATGCTTGTAGCCAACTTCAAATGCGGATATATTCCATATGCTGGGTTCAAATTTACCAACAAACCACCCGCCTGTAAACACACTGGGATCAAATACTTTCATTTGTGTGCCTCTATATAAATGTTTAAATCTTCGGGTGTACCAATTGGCCAATGTTTGGTCGGAGTATAAATGCCAATACGATCGCCCCTTGAGATATTTTCATTATACACTGGGCAAACGTAGAATTCATTATTCACACGAGTATTGTCTATCATCATTTTTTTAGCAGCCCACATGAAATCACTTGCACGTTTCCACACATAGATACCAGTAGTTGCATAGGGACTGATAACTTGTTTTTCTGCTGTGCGAATAGCAATACCATTGTTGTCTATTTCAACATAGCTGTTTTTAGTGCTGTCGCTGTCAAACACAAACATTGCACCATCTAATTGTGTTTGTTCAAACCATTGTTCAAAGTCTGCTTGATCCCAGGTCATCATTTGATCGCAGTTGGCAATGAACAACGGTTTATCCATATCCAAATATTGCCTTGCCATAACACAGGTTTCTGCTGCACCCTGTGTGACTTTTTCAACCAGCATTATACTCAGCTTGTTTACCATTTTAACAAGCCTGGCAAACAATTCTGGATTACTGTCATAATGATCTTGTTTAACACACAACACAAAATCGTTGTCTACACCAAGATTTTCCAGCACATGCTCAATCATAGGCTTGCCAAAAAATTCAATTAACGGCTTGGGTTTATCATATCCAGCAGCAGAAAATCTACTGCCGTTCCCACTCATCGGTATTAAAATCTGCATGCGGAATCCATCTGTTATCCATGTATTTAATGGTAATAACAGACAGATTCCTAAAAATTATTTTGCAGTAGATGCAAATAACTGTGCTATAGTATCAGTGGCACGTTTAATTGCTTCGGTTTTTGTAGCAGTGCTGTCAGCAGTGTTGTTAGACAAATCGTTTGAAAAATCCACACCAACAAAACCAAACAAATCACCATTGTTCATATAAATTGGACAACGTATCAGTGCTTTTGCATTCCTACTTTGGTAGAAGTAATAATTTTGGTTGCTGGGGTCTTTATCAGCATTGTTAACAACTGCACACTTGTCTTGTATGAATTCGTTGTTGATTGCCATGTGTATACCAGCAGGTATACGCTGTTCAAATTCCATAATGCGCGATGCACCTGGTGCAATAACCTCATGTGTCATAGTTTGAAAAAAGAATGGCACACCGGATATTGCAGCTAAACCGTTGTGATAACGATATATATAAGCACGCATACCCTTGGTATCTGACAATGCAGAGTTGAGGCTTGTGTATATTCTGTTATCATTTTCTACAGAAGTCTTGAGATTAGCTGAAAAACTCTGTATACTATGTGCTTCTTCGTATATTCTAACAAGACTATCCCAGTGAAAACTGATAACATATGCGCTGCTTATGAATATACTAGCTGTACTGATGTATATTAAATGAACTGCAAGCATAAAAGGTGATGTCCTGCTTAGATATTTTAGAATGCTATCCACTATGGGGATAGTTTTTGGAATAGCCATATATGCACCTTGCAATTTTGTAAATTTAAGAGTAATATTTATAAAAATCAAGCTGCTTGACAACCCTAAACAACATTGGTAAACTTGTAACATGACAGATCATTATACTACACTAGGAATATCAGAATCTGCGTCTATGGACGAGATAAAAACTGCATACAGAACTCTTGCAAAAAAGTGGCATCCGGATCTTAACAGAGACAACGCCGATGCCGAAGCAAAGTTCAAACAGATAAACGAAGCCAATGACATACTGAGCGATCCGCAAAAGCGAACGCAATATGACCAACAGCGCAAATACGGCGGTGGTATGCCTGGCGGTTCACCATTTGGCCCAGGTGGGTTCCACTTTGAATTTGGCAATGGGTCACCATTTGATGATATGATTAATCAATTCTTTGGTCATAACTTTAGACAACAGGTTGCCAAAAACAAAGATTACCAGTTTACACTTAACATCACACTGGAAGAAGCGTTTGCAGGTAAGAATTTACCAGTGAACTTTGAAGTAGCAGGCCAAGCACGAAATATCATGGTAAACATACCTGCTGGTGTACAAAATGGCACACGGCTGCGGTATCAAGGTTATGGAGACAGAGCATTAGGTAACTTGCCACCCGGTGACTTGTTTGTAACAGTTAACATAGCCGACCATGCAGTATTTCGAAGAGATGGCCCGCATTTGCATATGCAACTGGATTTGGATTCCCTGCTAGCAATGACAGGTACTAAACGCGACATAGTTGCAATAGACGCACAAAATATATCAATTAATATTCCGCCCGGTATACAAAACGGTGCAATCATGCGTGTGTCCGGCAATGGTATGCCGCTGCACAACAATGCAAGACAGCGAGGTGATTTGTATATTGCAATAAACATACGAATAGCCCGAGACTTGACAGCGGAACATATGGAACAGATAAAAACAATAATACAACAACGCAGCGGTAGCGTAGAATGATACTTGATATTGTAAAGAAGCCTAATGCTGTGCTGAAACAGCAAGCTCGTTTGATTGAACCAGCTGATATTCCCAACTACACAGCTCTTATAGCTGACATGTTTGACACGCTGTCACAATCAGGCGGAGTAGGACTGGCTGCGCCACAAGTTGGCCTTGACATCAGCTTGTTTGTAGTAAATGTAGACGGTAACGCACTTACGTTTATCAATCCGGTTGTTATAGATGCCAGCACTGATATTGCAGTGCAGCCAGAAGGTTGTTTGAGTTTGCCAGGATTGGTACTTGACATTCCTCGCAGCAAAAAAATCAAAGCCATGTACCGGGATGCCAATGGTGTACAGCATGTCAATGATTTTGACGAAGGATGGTCTAGAATTTTTCTACACGAATTCGATCATTTGCAAGGAATTATGATAGACGATAGAGTAGGACCTGTTACACTAATGATGGCTAAGAAAAAAGCTGCAAAAACAGCAAGATTGTCTGCAATTACAAAACCTAAAAGGAAACGCTAATGGAAAATGGGTTCGAACAAACTATACAACGTGCATACCAGCTAGCTGCTAGTCTGAGTCACGAACTGGTCACACTGGAACATCTGCTTGCCAGTCTGCTAGACAACTCTGATATTCAAAAGCTTATTAAACGCAGCGGTGGTAATTTAGATGCAATGATTGCTGCTACCAGCGAATGGTTAAATGACGAACAAAAGCATGTAATTGTAAAGCAAGGCAGCTATCAACCACGGCATACAAGCTTGCTGGCACAGATTGTTAAAAAAGCAAAAACTCACAGTTTGTTCAGTGGCAGACGTGCGATAGGACCAGAAGATATCTTACTTGCCATGTATGACATTCAAGATAGCCCTGCAAGCTGGATCATTTCGCAACATGCTGCATCCAAAGAAAAACTGATGTCTAATATTAACCGTACTACAACTGAAGATACGTCTAAGATGGACGAAGATACAGCACTTGAGATACTTGAAACATACTGTATTAATCTAAACGACAAAGCAGAAGCAGGCCGCATCGATCCACTAATTGGACGCGAACGGGAAGTAGAACATATCTGCCAAATCATGTCTCGCCGTAACAAACACAATGTGATTATGACAGGCGATCCCGGTGTAGGTAAGACTATTATTGTAGAAGGTCTTGCAAAGCGCATTACCGAAGGCGATGTACCAGACTGTTTAATGGGTCATACTATTTGGAGTTTGGATATTGCAGCATTGGTAGCAGGTACTAAATTCCGCGGCGACTTCGAAGAGCGTATGAAGCATATCATTGCTGCATTTACTGCACTGCCAGAACATATCATGTTTATTGACGAAATACATATGATAATGGGTGCTGGCTCGGGTGGCGGCGGCTCTGGCAGCATTGATGTTGCAAACATGCTTAAACCTGCGCTTAGCCGCGGCGACATTCGCTGTATTGGCAGCACTACATCAGAAGAGTATCGCAAACACTTTGAAAAAGATCGTGCTTTGGTGCGTCGTTTCCAAAAACTGGATGTGTTTGAACCCAGCATCGAAGACAGCAAGCGTATTCTACGAGGCATTGCCAAGTATTATGAAGACTTCCACGGCTTGAAGTTCGAACCTGCTGCGCTAGATGCAGCAGTGGATCTTACTAGTCGACACATACATGACAAATGTTTGCCTGACAAAGCAATTGATATCATTGACAGTGCAGCAGCATGGCAGCGTATTCGCCCCGAAGAACTACGTGTTTCTACTATTACCAAAGCGGAAATTGAAGCAGAAGTCAGTCGTGTTGCAAAAGTTCCTGTTACAACTGTAAAGAGCAAAGAAGCCGACAAACTTGCATTGCTAGAAGTAGATCTCAAAAATGTTATTTTTGGTCAGGATCTTGCAGTAGATGCAGTAACTGACGCAATTTATATGAGCCGTAGCGGTCTTCGTGAAACTGATAAAACTGTTGGCAGCTTCTTGTTTAGTGGACCCAGTGGTGTAGGTAAAACCGAAGTTGCAAAACAACTTGCTAAGAGTCTGGGTGTACATTTTACCAGGTTTGATATGAGTGAATATCAAGAACGTCATACTGTCAGTAAATTCATTGGTAGTCCTCCCGGCTATGTGGGATATGGCGATGGTGCAGCAGGCGGTGGATTGCTAATCACTGAACTCGAAACACACCCGCATTGTGTGCTGTTGTTTGACGAAATTGAAAAAGCACACCCTGATGTTTACAACATCTTCCTTGCATTAATGGATCACGGTACTATTACAGGTAATCAGGGTAAAAGTGCCAGTGCTCGCAATGCAATTGTTATCTTTACCAGTAACTTGGGTGCTGCTGATATGGAAAAAGAAAAGATTGGATTTGGTAGCGATACTGCACTACGTGATGAAGACACACAAGCTATCAACAAATTCTTTACACCTGAATTCCGCAACAGACTTGATGCAGTAATCAAATTCAAAAGCCTCGATAAAGACAACATGGAAAGTATTGTTGATAAGTTCCTTGTACAGATGAACGAGCTGTCTACTAAGAAGAATGTCAACATCATCTGCGATCCTGCTGCAAAACAATGGCTTATTGAAAAAGGATTTGATAAAAAGATGGGTGCTCGCCCACTTGCAAGAGTTATTGCAGAAAACATCAAGAAGCCGCTTAGCAGAGAAATGCTGTTTGGTAGACTTCGCAATGGCGGTGCTGTGATGATAACTGTCAAAGATTCTCAATTGATGTTTGATTACCTTAGCAATCCCGATGAACTGGAATCTGAAACGCTGCTACTGATAGAAGCTACGGAAGTTTCCGGGGTAGAGTGATGAATACAGTAATACAAACATTAATTACAGCCGGGGTATTAGCGCACGATACAGTTGTTACTGCAAAGATATGTAGTCAATCCAAGTATGGAATAGTTACGTTTCAGTACCGCGATATGGTAATAGACAAAATAAACGACACTTGCGATATGCTGCTACTGAGGGATCCTTATTCCTCAGTAGCGATTTCACTGTCCATTGACAATATCACCGGCATAGAAGGTATGACATTAGACAGATATGCAGAAGTTTATAACATAAATGCAGACGGTAGTAATAAAAATACCGGACGCAAACGAGGTAGAAAACCAAAAAGTACAGTACTATAAACTACTATTTTAATAAATATCTAGCTGTTTTACATAAGGAATACAGATATGGCAAAACTGATAGAAGAATTAGTAGTAATAAAGCTTAGCAAATTGGTAAAAGAAGGCAGCGGACACAAAACTGTGTTGTCAGACGAACAGCGCAGCCTATTAGAAGCCACTGCGCCTGCATTGATTGAAGAAGTTATTAATGACCCGTTGATAGTAATTGAGTTAGCCGATCTAGGCTAACTCAAAGCCGCTAAATAATCCAAGCATTAGGCGGCAACATGATCAGCGTAACCCTGTTAACAACAACTACCGACCAATTAAATGTCATAGGCCTCAAACAAAGAGGTGCTGGATATAATAACACAGTTGGTAATAATCATACGGTTAGTATATCACTCAGTAATTTCACTGGGCGCATCTACATACAAGGCAGTTTGGCTAGAGATCCTGGCCCATTGGATTGGTTCAACATTCCAATCGGCACCACTGCTGCATACGTACAATATCCATTGGATCCTGCATTACCTACCGGATCTACAGGAGATACCGGAAACTATGCATACAGTTTTTCTGGAAACTATGTATGGGTACGTGCTAAGGTAGACCGTACATATCTAGTACCACCTCCAACAAATAGCTATTTTGTAGGAGAAGTATTACAGATACTTCTCAATTACGGTGCAATTGCTCCCAGTAATCCATTGCCAAGCGGAGGCACTGGCGGAGGTGCGATGGGACCGCCTGGACCGTTAGGTCCCACTGGCCCTACAGGTACCGACGGAGTAACCGGCCCCAGTGTAACAGGTCCTACAGGTCCGGTATCAAATGGTGCATTTCAGCGATACGATTTTATTGCCACAGAGGGTCAAACTGTATTCAATGCTGCATATAGCCCTGGGTGGGTTGATGTTTATTACAACGGCGTATTGTTGTTGCTTAGTGATTATACAGCTACAAATGGAACTACGGTTGTGTTGAATAACCTATCAATAAACGGCGACCCTGTAACTATCATAGCATGGGAATTAACCACCGTTGCTCCAATTACAGGGCCAACAGGCCCTAACGGAGGTCCCACCGGACCATCGGGTGATATAGGACCCACTGGTATAACAGGTCCTACTGGTACTGCCAGTACAGTTACAGGTCCCACTGGTATTGTTGGATCAACTGGTCCAACAGGTAATACAGGTACCACTGGTCCTGCAGGGTCTGCTGCAACTGCACTGATAACATTTAGATTGTTATATTCAGATGGTGTGATATTGCCATCATCATATGCAGATAACTTAACTAATATAACACTTGGTCAAATTACAAGACTGGGTGACACACAG
>Ga0209084_1001495_pt1 | contig 19532 bp, 16 predicted proteins | sample C_130820_MF_Meta_FD_187309 | JGI IMG/M metagenome (GOLD analysis project Ga0209084, IMG submission 187309) | Freshwater microbial communities from Lake Croche, Canada to study carbon cycling - C_130820_MF_MetaG (SPAdes) (version 2) | ecosystem: Environmental > Aquatic > Freshwater > Lake...
ATCGTGCCCAGCGCCTCAAGCATCTTGCCGCCAAAGCCGCCAATGCGGAACTTCAGGCCTTTCATGTCGGCCACCGATTTGAGCTCTTTGCGGAACCATCCGCCCATTTGTGCGCCGGTATTGCCGCAAGGAAAATTGATGATGTTGTACTTGGCGTAAAACTCGCGCATCAGCTTCAAGCCGTTGCCCTCGTACATCCAGGCCGTCATTTGGCGGCTGTTCAGGCCAAAGGGGATGATGCAACCCAAAGCAAACGTCGGGTCTTTGCCAAAAAAGTAATAGGCCGCTGTGTGCGCAATCTCAATCGAGCCTTGCTGCACAGCATCGATGTTGCCAAAGGCGGGCATGATTTCGCCCGCCGCGTGGGTGGAGATTTCAAACTTGCCACCTGACATGTTTTTAACGGCTTTGGCAAAAACTTCCGCACTGCCGTAAAGCGTGTCCAAGGGCTTGGGAAAGCTCGAAGACAGGCGCCAGCGAATGGCGGCTTGCGCATGCACTACAGCCGGGGCTGCGCCAGCAGCCAAGATACCGGCCATACCGGTATTTATGAGAATGGAACGACGATCCATGGAGTTACTCCTCAATTGATTTTCAACAACGCCCCCAAAGGGGGCCCAATATTTTTGTCAAATTGCATTGTAAAAAAATTCAACCCCTGTTCATGCGGGGGTTTACCCTTTTTTCAACCTTTGAAAATCAGGGGCTTGGCCAGCGTTGCCGGATGGAGGCTTCGATGCCAGCAGCATCCAAACCCTGCATGGCCAGCAGCTTCACGGGGTCGCCATGGTCAATGAAGCAGTCAGGCAAGCCCAGTTGCAACAATGCCTTGGTCACGCCTGCCGCATTCAAGGCTTCGGACACCGCACTGCCTGCACCCCCCATGACCGCTCCTTCTTCCACGGTCACCAGGTGTTCGTGCGACTTGGCAATTTGCAACAGTAAATCGGTGTCCAAGGGTTTAACCCAGCGCATATTGACGACGGTGGCGTTGAGACGCTCTGCGGCTTGCAGCGCGGGGTACAACAAGGTCCCAAAAGCCAAAATGGCGATCCCAGCACCTTGCCTGCGGACTTCGGCTTGACCAAAGGGTAAACCTTCCAATGACGCCCAAGGTTCAATGCCGGCACCCGCACCCCGGGGGTAGCGCACTGCAACCGGATGGTTTTGCGCATAAGCCGTGCTCAACAGTTGTCGGCACTCTCGTTCATCGGCCGGGCAGGCCAAGGCCATGTGAGGGATACAACGGATAAAAGCAATGTCGTAGGCACCTGCATGTGTGGCGCCATCGGCGCCCACCAGACCCGCGCGGTCCAGGGCAAACACCACCGGCAAGTTTTGCAGGGCCACGTCATGGATCAGTTGGTCATAGCCGCGCTGCAAAAAGGTGGAGTAAATGGCCACCACCGGCTTCAAACCTTCGCAAGCCAAACCAGCGGCAAAAGTCACAGCATGTTGCTCGGCGATCCCTACATCGTAATAACGACCCGGGAAACGTTTGTGAAATTCCACCATGCCCGAGCCTTCGCGCATGGCTGGCGTGATGCCCACCAAGCGCTTGTCTTGCTCGGCCGTGTCGCACAACCACTGTCCAAAAACCTGGGTGAATGTGGTTTTAGATTGAACCACCGGGGGGACCAAACCGACAGCAGGGTCGAACTTACCCGGCCCATGGTAGGCGACAGGATCGGCTTCGGCCCGTTTGTAGCCTTGCCCTTTCTTGGTCACCACATGCAAAAACTGGGGACCCTTCAAATGTTTGATGTTCTCCAAAGTCGGGATCAAGGAATCCAGATCATGACCATCGATCGGGCCAATGTAGTTGAAGCCAAATTTCTCAAACAAAGTGGCCGGCACGACCATGCCTTTGGCATGCTCTTCAAACCGTTTGGCCAACTCAAACAAGGGCGGTGCCGCCCTAAGCACATTTTTGCCTACGCTTTTGGCGGTGGCGTAAAAACGACCACTCATCAGCTGTGCCAAGTAGCGATTCAGCGCGCCCACTGGTGGGCTGATCGACATGTCGTTGTCGTTCAGGATCACGAGCAACTTACAGTCTTCAACGCCCGCATTGTTCATGGCTTCAAAGACCATACCGGCGGTCATGGCCCCATCACCAATCACGGCCACGGCATAGCGGGACTCGCCCTTTTGTCTGGCTGCCAGCGCCATACCCAAAGCAGCTGAAATGCTGGTCGAGGAATGCGCAGTACCAAAGGTGTCAAAAGGACTTTCGTCCCTTTTTGGAAAACCCGACAAACCGCCCCATTGGCGCAAGGTGGGCATGCGGCCACGCCTTCCGGTCAAAATTTTATGCGGGTAAGTTTGGTGGCCCACATCCCAAACGATCCGGTCCTCAGGGGTGTTGAACACGTAGTGCAGCGCCACCGTCAACTCCACCGTACCCAGGTTAGAGCTTAAATGGCCGCCCGTTTTGGATACGTTGTCGATCACGCAGGCGCGCAACTCATCGGCCAAACCCTTTAAATCGCTGCGTGCCAGCTGTCGAACGTCGGCAGGGCTGTCAATCTTGTCGAGAATAGAACTCATCTGTAATCAATTGTCCCGTTGAATCACCATGTCGGCCAAAGCCCGCAAAGGCTGTGTTTGCACTGCGGACAAGCCACTCTCGTCCAATGCAGCGAGGGCCTGCGCTCTGAGTTCGCATGCAAAGGCTTGCGCTTGCGCCAAACCCATCAAGGCCACATAGGTGGGTTTGTCTGCAGCCCCATCTTTACCGGCTGTTTTACCCAAAGTCGCTGAATCGGAAGTGACATCCAAAATGTCGTCTACCACTTGAAAGGCCAGACCTAAAACCTCACCAAATCGGCTCAACGCCAGCATGGCAGCCGTTTCCACTCGACCAGCCACCACGACCCCCATTTGCACACTGCATAAAAGCAGGGCTCCGGTTTTCAGCCGGTGCATCTTTCGCAACTGGTCTTCGGTCAAAGCCAATCCCACACTGGCCAAGTCAATGGCTTGACCTCCAGCCATCCCCTTGTAACCGGCCGCGCGGGACAGCAATCCGACCAAAGTGGCTTGCACAGATGGCGGCACCGAACCGTCTTGCGGGGTCATGAGCTCAAATGCAAGTGCTTGCAAACCATCTCCCGCCAATAAGGCTTGCGCTTGGCCAAACTGCACATGCACCGTGGGTTTTCCCCGGCGCAGGACATCGTTGTCCATACACGGCATGTCGTCGTGGACCAGAGAATAGGCATGGATCAATTCAATGGCACAGGCCGCACGCAAAGCGGCGACTTCGGATGACGCGTCCTGTAGCCCCACCGCTTGGGCCGCGGCAAGCACCAACAGGGGCCGCAGTCGCTTACCGCCATCCAGCACGGCATAACGCATGGCTTTCCCTAGTTCGGCGGGCGCCTCGGCGTCAATCCAATTTTCGAGCGCGAACTCAATTTGCTGCAAACGGGGCTTCATCCAGTCGGACAGCGAAAAAGTCACGGCTTGCATCAGGCCTCGCTCCCGGTCCAAGGCTTGAGCGTGCCATCGTCCAACACCTTGATTTGATCTTCCACAGCTTGTAAACGCGCCTGGCAAAAGCTGAGCAATGTGGCGCCCCGTTGATAGCCGCTGAGCAGTTGGTCCAAGTGCAGTTGACCCGATTCAAGCTGAGAAACCAATTGCTCCAATTCAGCCAGAGCCAGTTCATAGCTGGCAGGCAAGTCTTGGGGGTCTTGAGTAGGGGCTTTCGGCATGGGCGGATATCCGACAAAAGACCTGATTTTAGGCGCTTTACAGAGGATTGGAAGTGGGCGACTGTCTGGCTTGAATATCGGGTTAAAATCCTAAGTTCCCCGGCAGAGTTCGCTCTGCTGTTTTCGCGCTAATGTCCCAGACGCTAAGCGCTGTCCCTGCCCCTTCATAGGGGGAGTCTCTAGGTCAGGTCATCCATGTCTGATTTAAGTCTTCAACTGCAGCAGGCCGCAAGCCAACTACCAGTTTCCAGCTATTTCGACAACGCGCTTTATCAACGCGAAGTACAAACCCTCTTCCAGCGAGGGCCCCGCTATGTCGGACACCAACTGGCTGTGCCCCATGTGGGCGACTACCACGCCTTACCCCAAGAAGGTTCGGGCCGCGCCTTGGTTCGTTCTGAAAACGGAATTGAGCTTATTTCCAACATTTGCCGTCACCGGCAAGCGGTCATGCTGCAGGGGCGAGGCAATTTATCGCAGCAGCAAAAAGGGAGCGCAGGAGGCAACATTGTGTGCCCACTGCACCGCTGGACCTATGCGCCAAATGGCCAGTTGCTCGGCGCACCACATTTTTCAAGCGACCCCTGCCTGAACCTGAACAACTACCCTTTGCAAAATTGGAACGGCTTGCTTTTTGAAGACAATGGCCGCGACATTGCAACCGATCTGGCACACATGGGGCCGCGTGCTCAGTTGGACTTCACAGGTTATGCGTTGGACCGTATCGAAATGCACGCATGCAACTACAACTGGAAGACCTTTATCGAGGTCTATTTGGAGGACTACCATGTCGGTCCTTTTCACCCCGGGCTGGGCTCCTTCGTCACCTGCGACGATCTGAACTGGGAGTTCAAAGACAACTACTCAGTGCAGACGGTCGGCGTCTCAAGCGCTTTTGGCAAACCGGGTTCTGACATTTACAAAAAATGGCATGAGGTCCTGCTGAATTACCGAGGCGGTGCCATGCCGAACCATGGTGCGATTTGGTTGACTTACTACCCGCACATCATGGTTGAGTGGTATCCGCATGTTTTGACTGTTTCGACACTGCACCCCATGGGGCCTCACAAAACCATGAACATGGTGGAGTTCTATTACCCCGAAGAAATCGTGGCTTTTGAGCGTGAGTTCGTTGAGGCCCAACAGGCTGCCTACATGGAAACTTGCTTGGAAGACGATGAAATAGGCGAACGAATGGACGCAGGACGTCAAGCTTTGCTGTCACGCGGGGACAATGAAGTCGGCCCCTACCAAAGCCCGATGGAGGACGGGATGCAACATTTTCATGAGTGGTATCGAAGGACCATGGGTCCTTTGTAACGAAACGAGCCAGACACGTCCGAATGCAAGCCTCATGGATGATTGCTGCGTCGCTTTTTTTTGCGGCCATGAGTGTATGCATCAAGTTCGCATCTGCTTTTTTTGACACCTTTGAACTGGTGTGCTACCGCGGCGCCGTGGGTGCGGTTTTCATGGGCATACTGTGCCGTATGCAGGGCATCTCTCTGGCCACGCCCGCTCCCATGATGCACATGTGGCGCACCTGTGTAGGCGTATTGTCACTGGCATCTTGGTTTTACGCACTGGCCCAATTGCCTTTAGCCACGGCCATGACGCTCAATTACATGAGCGGTATTTGGCTGGCGGTCTTTGTGGTGGGAGGGGCCTTGGTAGTGGGCAAACTGAAAGACGTGGGCAATCAAGCTCTTACGGTGCTCACGCTGTGCGTGGGATTTGCCGGTGTGATCATGCTCTTGCAGCCAACCCTCGAACAAAATCAATTAGGGGCCGGCTTGATGGGCTTGCTGTCTGGTTTGTTATCCGCTGTGGCCTACCTGCAGGTCAAAGATTTAGGGCGGATTGGAGAGCCCGAAGTCCGAACGGTATTTTATTTTTCTCTGGGCGCCACATTGACTGGCGGCTTGTGCTTGCTTTTCACCGGGGCTCATGACTGGACTTGGCCAGAGGCCTTGTGGTTACTGCCCATTGGTATCTTGGCCGCCATGGGCCAACTGTGCATGACCCGGGCTTACACCCATGGAGCGACTTTGTTGGTCGCTAATTTGCAATATTCAGGCATTGTGTTCTCAGCCATATTGGGTCTTTTTTTATTCGAAGACGATCTCTCTGCTTCAGGCTGGTTAGGCATAGGTCTGATCATCGCCAGCGGCGTTGCCGCAACCGCGTTGCGTCACCACAGCGTGCAAGAAGCGCCCGCCAAAGACAAACGAATTTAACCCGGAGTCATACCGTGTACACCACCCTCATTTCTGTAGCCCAACTGCAAGCGCTTCAAACCTCAGGCGAGCCACTCATGGTGTTTGATTGCAGTTTCGAATTGCAAAACCCTGCAGCAGCGGATGCGCTTTATGGCCAAGAACACATCCGCGGTGCGGTACAAGCCCATTTAGAGCGCAACCTCAGCGCGCACGACCCTGCTTTGGCGGTCAATGGCGGACGCCACCCCCTGCCCATGCGTGAAAGCCTGGCTGTTTGGTTAGGCGAACTGGGTTTGACCAACACCATGCAAGTGGTGGTGTACGACCGCAACAAAGCAAATTACTGCGGCCGGCTGTGGTGGATGCTCAAGTGGTTAGGTCACGCGCAAGTGGCTGTTTTGGACGGCGGCCTGCAAGCTTGGCAAGCCGCAGGGGGCTCAGTGGACAATGCGCCGCCAAAAGCCAAGGCAGCCACTTCATTTCAGTTGAAGCCTGCTTTGCGGGAGTTGACGCAAACACGCACGGTAGAAAAACACCTGGGGCGAAACATCCAGACCTTGATCGATGCCCGCGCCAGGGCACGCTACAGAGGCGAAGTCGAACCCCTCGACCCGGTGGCCGGACACATCCCCGGTGCACTGAACCGTCCCTTCAATGAAAACATGGACAGCGATGGTTTTTTCAAATCACCTGCGCAATTGAAACTTGAATTTGAAACCATTTTGGCCGGACGTGATCCGTCCACCGTGGTGCACCACTGCGGCAGCGGCGTGAGCGCCATTCCCAACGTGTTGGCCATGGAAATTGCTGGCTTGGGTCATACCGCCTTGTATGCGGGCAGCTGGAGTGAGTGGTGCAACACCCCTGGCCTGCCATTCGCACGAGGTTAATTCCCTTTCAATGGGTCAGCAAACTCACCAAGGTGACTGCGCTGATGCCCAAGGCAAGCCAGATGATTTGTGCAAGCGTCTCGCTCAATGACAACCGCTTTTGCAATTGGGGAATCAAATCGGCTAAGGCCACATAAATGAAACTGCTGCTGGCGATGACCAGAAAATAGGGCAAGGTCACCTGGAGTGACTCCACCAAGACAAAACCCACAACCCCACCCAAGGCGGTGACCGCACCTGCCAAAGAGACCTTCAAAACCGCAGCCTGCTTGGGGCCTTGGGCCTGACGTAAGACAGCCAAGTCACCCATGTGGTGAGGTACTTCATGGGCCATCACCGCCAACGCAGCAACGGCCCCCAAACGCAGATCGGCCATGAAGGCCGAGGCAATCAAAATACCGTCACCAAAACAATGCACGCTGTCTCCAGCCAAAACGGCCCATCCCCCTGATGCACCATCTTCATGCGAATGATGGAGATGCGCATGGTCGTGGTAGTTGGGTTCAAGGATTGCGCCGTGCTCATGCCCGTGGTGCCACAACTCGGCTTTGTCGAGCAAAAAGAAAAAAACCAAGCCGATCAGCAGGGTTAAAAACAAATGACGCGGCGACATAGCGCTTTCGAAAGCTTCTGGCAACAAATGCATGAACGAGGTCGCCAACAACGCACCTGCGGCCAAACTCAGCATGTGCTGGGTATAGCGGCTCATCACCCCAAAGCTCAGCCACGCGGCGACCCACACACTGCCAATTCCGGCGGTCAAAGTGCCCAACAAAATGGCCAAAAAAATCATGGGTTGCGCTTAGGACTTGGAGGTGACCAATTTAAAGATACTTTTTAAGCCAGTCCTGCATGCGAAGCCATCCGTCCTCTGCGGGCGCTTGGCGGAAACTGGGACGGTAGTCCGCATGAAAAGCGTGCGGTGCTTCAGGGTACACGACAAAAGCGGAGGCTTTGGCAGCCGCGGAACCTGAGGCGAGAGCCAATTTCATTTTTTCGACGGAGTCTTGCCCAATGCCGGTATCGGCCCCACCATATAAACCCAACACAGGGGCATTCAATTGACTCGTTTTATCGACAGGATGGCTTGGAGTGGTGGGCGTATTTTGACCGACCAAGCGGCCGTACCAAGCCACACCGGCTTTCAGCAGAGGTTGGTGCGCCGCATACAACCATGTGATTCGACCGCCCCAGCAAAACCCAGTCATGGCAAGTTTGGCGGTGTTGCCACCGTTTTTGGCTGCCCATGCCACGGTCGCGTCCAGATCGGCCATCACTTGGGCGTCCGGCACTTTGGAGATCACTTCAGACTGCAATTTGGCCACTTCGCCATATTGAGAGGGGTCCCCTTGTCGAACAAACAATTCAGGGGCAATGGCCATGTAACCCAATTGGGCTAAGCGACGGGTTACATCTGCAATGTATTCATGCACACCAAAGATTTCGGAGATAACCAAAACCACAGGCCAAGGACCCGCGCCCTGCGGGGCCGACCGATATGCCGGCATTTTGAATCCGTTGACATCGATCGTCACTTCTCCGGAAATCAAGCCTTGCGCGCTTGTTTTGATGGCTGTTTGGGCCATCAGGGGCATGGCAGAAGCGGCATAACCGATGCCCACTGCGGTTTGGAGTGCCAAACGACGAGACGGGCCTTGGTAGGCCTGCAGACTGTCTTCAGTAAGATTCAATAATGCTTGGGTGTCTGCGCGCAAGGAGTTCATCACTGTGTCCTGAAGTTGATGTGGGTTAATGTGGATCTCATTATCTTTTCAAATGACGGCCCATCCGGGTTTTTTCAGCAAAATGACCCTAGGTCTGACTACATAAATCAAGCGAGATGTCATCCTGGATCCCATATGCACCGTTATAAAGTCACTTGAATGGTTTAACCATCAGGCAACTGAACCCCAAAAAGGTAGACACCATGAAACACATTTCAACAAAACTGATTGCGCTGGGCTTCTTGAGTGCACTGGCAATGACTGCGGGTGTGACTCAAGCCGGCTCCTTGGGCATGCAAAGTGTCTATATCAACCACAACATAGTGGTTCGCGGTGGTGGTTTTCATGGCGGTCACGGCTGGGGGGGCGGCCATGGCGGTGGCCACGGTCATGGTCACCGGGGCTACGGCGGTGGCTGGGCAGCTCCGCTTTTGGGTGCAGCCATCATCGGCGGTGCCATTTATTCCACCCTGCCTTCTACGCCCGTGGTCATTCAGCAACCCCCGGTGGTTGTGCCTCAGCAGCAGCTCATTACCGACCCGTCGCGCGTCAGTTATTTCTGCCCAGCCTATCAGCAGTATTACCCGAACGTGACCCAGTGCCCCACTGCCTGGCAGGTCGTGCCGTATTGAAATGACGGACAAACTTCAAGTCGCGAACAGCGAAATGCAAGGTCATCAAGGTCTTGCTTAATGCGCTTGGTCCCAGTTCGGCCCCAAGCCCACCTCGGCCAGCAAAGGGACTTTGAGCGCAGCCACACCCGCCATCAGACGAGGAATTTCTGACTTCACCCACGCCAGCTCAGCTTCTGGCACTTCAAAGACAAGTTCGTCATGCACCTGCATGATGACCTGCGTTTTTCGTTCTTGATCATCCAGAGTTTTTTGTACCGCCACCATGCTCAATTTGATCAAGTCGGCCGCTGTGCCTTGCATAGGGGCATTGATAGCGGCGCGCTCAGCCCCCGCTCGGCGGGGGCCATTGGGCGAATTGATTTCAGGCAAATACAAGCGCCGACCCATCACGGTTTCCACATAGCCCTGCGTTTTGGCCTGCTGACGGGTTTCGTCCATGTAGCGTTTGACCCCTGCGAAACGCTCAAAATAACGGGTGATGTAGTTTTTGGCTGCCGTGTTGTCAATCCCTAGAGATTTGGCCAAGCCGAAGGCACTCATGCCGTAAATCAAACCGAAGTTGATGGTTTTTGCGTAACGCCGCTGCTCGCTGCTGACTTGCTCCACCGCCACCCCAAACACTTCGGATGCGGTGGCCTTGTGCACGTCCAATCCTTCATGAAAGGCCTTGAGCAAGGCTTCATCGTTGCTCAAATGGGCCATGATGCGCAGCTCAATTTGGCTGTAATCGGCGCTGGCAATGACGTGCCCTGCCGGTGCCACAAAAGCTTCACGCACTTTACGGCCTTCAGCAGTGCGGATAGGGATGTTCTGCAAGTTGGGGTCGTTGCTCGACAAGCGCCCCGTCACCGCGACAGCTTGTGCGTAATGGGTGTGAACACGCCCAGTGCGGGGCAGCGCCATTTGAGCCAACTTGTCGGTGTAGGTGCCTTTGAGCTTGGAAAGGCCCCGGTGCTCCAGAATGCGGGCCGGCAGGGGGTAGTCTTCCGCCAACTTTTCGAGCACCTCTTCGTCGGTGCTGCGCGCACCCGTCGCCGTTTTTTTGATGACAGGCAAGCCCAGCTTGTCAAAGAAAATTTCGCCCAATTGTTTGGGACTTGACAGGTTAAAGGGCTGCCCAGCTATCGCATAAGACTCGGATTCGAGCTGCACAATGCGTTGGCCCAAAGTGGCGCTTTGCGCGGCCAATGTGGGTGCATCAATCAAAACGCCGTTGCGCTCAATGCGGTACAAAGCTTCGCTGGTGGCTATTTCCAACTCGTAAACTGCGCGCAGCTTGGGATCTTGCGCTAACCTTGGCCACAAAGCCATGTGCACGTCCAGCGTTTGGTCTGCGTCTTCACAGGCATATTCGGCAGCGCGCGCCACATCGACTTGGGTGAAAGGAATTTGGTGTGCGCCTTTGCCGCACAGATCTTCATACGTCAAACCCGTGCGACCCACATGGCGCAACGCCAAACTGCTCAAACCATGAGGCTTGTGGACCTCCAGCACATAGCTCTGCAACATCGTGTCATGCTGGTAACCGCGCACCTCAATGCCTTGATTGGCCAGCACATGGCGATCGTATTTGACGTTTTGCCCCAATTTAGCGCGTGTGGCATCTTCCAGCCAGGGCTTCAGACGTTCCAATACTTGCGCCTTGGGCAATTGTTCAGGCGTGTCAGGTCCTGAATGCGCCAGCGGAATGTAAGCGCCCTCTCCGGGCTTGTCACTCAAGCTGATGCCGACCAATTCAGCCTTCATCGCATCCAGAGAAGTGGTTTCGGTGTCCAGTGCCACCAGATCTGCCGCAGCAAGGCGAGCCAGCCAGGCCTCAAATTGCGCCCACGTGGTGACCGTGTCGTAATGCTTCTCACCTGTGACAGCGCTGACCACTGGCGCATCTGCAAACAAATCGTTGAGGGGTGCGGCGGTTTGGCCGCTGGCACCTGCAGACCCGGCTGTTGGCGCTGGGGTATCACCCCCGCCATGGCCTCGGGCGCGCACCAAACCTTTGAAGCCGTATTTCTCGTAAAACGCCAACAAACTGGCTTCGTCGGGTTGGTGAAAATGCAAATCCACCAGTGCAGGCAGATGCGGAGCCCATGCACTCAAGTCGCAATCGGTCTTCATGGTGACCAAGGCGCGGCCTTTGGGGAGCCAGTCCAAGGCTCTGCGCAGGTTCTCGCCCGCCACGCCTTTGATTTCGTCTGCGCGCAGAACCAATGCGTCGAGTGAGCCGTACTCCAGCAACCACTTGGCCGCTGTTTTGGGTCCCACCTTTTCGACACCCGGCACGTTGTCGACCGTGTCACCGACCAAGGTCTGAAAGTCAATCATCAATGAAGGCGGCACACCAAATTCAGCCGTCACGCCGGCTACATCGCGTTTTTTGCCGTTCATGGTGTCAATGATGGTGATGTGCTCATTCACCAACTGACTCAAATCCTTGTCACCGCTAGAAACGGTCACTTGCACGCCTTGCTGCGCGGCCAAGTGGGCCAAAGTGGCAATCACGTCATCGGCCTCAACCCCCGGCACATCCAGCACCGTCCAGCCCATGCGGCGCACCAAGTCGTGTATGGGCTCGATTTGGGTGCGCAAATCATCCGGCATCGGGCTGCGATGCTGTTTGTATTCAGGGTACAGCGCATCGCGAAAGGTCGGCCCCTTGGCATCGAAAACGCACGCAGCAAAGTCCGACGGAAAATCTTTGCGCAAACGCTCCATCATGTTGATCATGCCGCGAATGGCCCCCGTGGCAGGACTGGTCGGATCGCCGGGCACGGCCCTCAAATCGGGCATGGCATGAAAAGCGCGGTACAGATAGCTGGAACCGTCGACCAGCAAAAGGGTCTGTTTAGGAGGTGTGTTATCGCTCATCCCCCAATTGTGCACGGGGTACACACCAGTGCCGCCAATTGCTGTCGATAAACACTTGAAAGGTCAACATCTTCAAGCCACCGTGGGCCCCAGACTTGCCACCCTACAATCGGTACTTTGCTAACCACCCGGCGATGACCGGATCTATTTGATTGCAACCATGGCGGTATTCACCGAAGTTTCCAAGTCCCAGGCAGCTGAACTGATGCGGACCCTGAACCTGGGGACCTTGACCCATTTGCGCGGCATTGAAGGCGGCATAGAAAACACCAATTACTTTGCCACCACAGACAAGGGAGAGTATGTACTGACCGTGTTTGAGCGCCTCAATTTTGAACAACTGCCTTTTTATCTGCACTTGATGAAGCACCTGGCCGGGCGCGGCATTCCGGTGCCAGATCCAGCCCCGAACCGCGATGGTGACATTGTGCACGCACTCAATGGCAAGCCAGCGGCTGTCGTTAACAAACTTGAAGGCAAAAGCCAACTCGCACCGATGACCGTCCACTGCGCCGAGGTCGGCGCAATGCTCGCTCGCATGCATCTGGCCGGCGTTGACTACAACCGCAGCCAACCGAATTTGCGCGGGCTGCATTGGTGGAATGAAACCACCCCGGTCGTGCTGCCCTACTTAAAGCCCGAACAAGCCGCATTGATTCTCAGCGAACTGGCCTTTCAAAATCACACAGCGGCCAGCAGTGCCTATGCCGCCCTGCCCTGCGGCCCGGTTCACGCAGACCTCTTCAGAGACAACGTGATGTTCAACGGCGAACAGTTGACCGGTTTTTTTGACTTTTATTTTGCCGGTGTGGACACTTGGTTGTTTGACTTGGCGGTGTGTCTGAATGACTGGTGTGTTGAATTACCTTCGGGCAGACACGACGCCGAACGGGCCAATGCCATGATCAGCGCCTACCAAGAGATTCGTCCCCTGACTGCCGCAGAGCGCCAATTGCTGCCCGCCATGTTGCGCGCCGGCGCTTTGCGCTTTTGGATTTCGCGCTTATGGGATTTCCATTTGCCGCGAGAGGCCTCTGTGCTCACCCCGCATGACCCATCCCATTTTGAACGGATTGTGCGTGAGCGCATGGCCCACGCTGTTTGACTTTGACAACCATTTTGAACTGCCCTGAATGAAACTGACCATTGTCCCCGCCCGCATGGGCTTCGTCTGGGTTCGCCAAGGCATCCTGACTTTTTGGAAACAACCCTTGGCCTTGTCAGGGCTGTTCTTTTTATTCATGGCCTGGGTGTCACTCGCCTCCATGATTCCGGTCGTTGGCAATGTGATTGCATTGGTCTTGTTGCCAGCCATGACCTTGGGCCTCATGGCAGCGACTGAAGTCGCTGATCAAGGCAAGTTCCCCATGCCGGGCATCATGCTGGTGGCCTTTCGCAGCGGTCGCGCCAGGGTCAAAGACATGCTGGTTCTGGGCTTGCTGTACGCCATTGGTTTTGTGGGGGTCATGGGCCTGTCCGTGTTGATCGATGGCGGCCTGTTTGCGGGGGTCTATTTGATGGGCGCGCCCATCACCACTGAAAAAGTCAACAACCCGGCCTTTCAAAATGCCATGTGGGTCGCCATGGGGCTGTATGTCCCGCTGTCCATGATGTTCTGGCACGCTCCCGCTTTGTTGCATTGGCATGGTGTGCCGCCCGTCAAGAGTCTGTTCTTCAGCTTGGTGGCGAGTTGGCGCAATTTCGGCGCTTTCACGGTGTTCACCCTGGCTTGGCTGGGCGTGTTTTTGTGTGCAGGGGTTGTGTTGCTGGCTGTGGTCAGCTTGATCGGGGAAGCCAGCTCGGCAGAAACCATCATGATGCCGGTTGCACTGTTGATGGCGGCCATGTTTTTCACTTCGGTCTACTTCACCGTCAGGGACTGTTTTGGCGAGACAGTGTCCGCGCCCGAAAACCCCTTGCCCTGATCAATGATGATGACCGTGCGCACCATGCGCGTGGCGGTGGGTGACTTCTTCAGCTGAAGCTGCGCGCACTTCCACCACTTTCAAGGCAAAGCTCAAAGCCTGACCCGCCCAGGGGTGATTGCCATCCAGCAAAACTTGATGGCCTTTGATTTTGACCACGTTAAAAACATGCTCGCTGCCATCATCGGCGCGGCCTCGGAGCTGGCCGCCCACCTTCACGCCGGGTGGAAATTCAGATTTGGGAATGGTTTTCAACAAGCCCTCGTCGCGCTCACCAAAAGCATCGGCTGCGGACAAATTCAAAGTGGTGCCAAAGCCCACCTCTTGGCCCTCTAAAGCCGCTTCTATTTTAGGCAGTGTGTTGTCATAACCGCCATGCAAATAGGCTGTGGGTTCTTGGGATTGATCCAGTGTTTTGCCTTGTGCGTTGACTACCTTGTAGGTCATGGTCACCACGGTGTCTTTTCCAATTTTCATGGTGCTCTTTCTTCATTAATGATTTGGGCCCGCATCAAACGGGCGTGAGTTTGGCCACGGACAAGGCAAGCCACTTCACGCCATGCCTTGGAAAATTAACCTGCGCCCGCGCGTCGGCGCCTTGACCTTCAACGGCCTGCACTTTGCCTTCGCCAAATTTGTTGTGAAACACATTCATGCCAGACTTGATGCCATGTTCAGGCTCAGACTTTTGCACCGGCACAGGCGGACTCTTGAAAGTGTCGCTGCTCAAACTGCTGCGGCCCCATGCAGGCTTGGCTTGTGCAGGACTGGTCCAGCCGCCGCCCAATCCGGTCGAAAAAGCGCCATTCTTGGGGGTGATCCATTTCAGGCAGGCTTCTGGCAACTCATCCAAAAATCGGCTCTTGACGTTGTAACGGGTCTGACCGTGCAGCATGCGCGTTTGCGAATGGCTGATGTACAAGCGTTTGCGCGCCCGCGTGATGGCCACGTACATGAGGCGGCGCTCTTCTTCGAGGCCATCGAAATCGTTCATCGAGTTTTCGTGTGGAAACAAACCTTCCTCGAGCCCCGTGATGAACACAGCATCAAACTCCAGACCTTTGCTGGCGTGCACCGTCATCAATTGCACCGCATCCTCACCCGCCTGCGCTTGGTTGTCTCCAGCCTCCAGGGCTGCATGGGTCAAGAAAGCCGCCAAGGGGGACATGACTTCGCCTGTTTCTTCAATGAATGCATCAGGCTCTGTGGCCTGGGCCTCGTCTTGAGGGATCAAGCCTTGGCTCACCGGGCTTTGGCTTAAGTGAGCGCCTTCCGCTGCCGACTTGTCGGTCATGGCCACGGCATCGCGACCAAAACCTTCGAGGGTGACAAAACTCTCTGCCGCGTTGACCAGTTCTTCCAAGTTTTCAACCCGATCGGCGCCGTCTTTGTCAGAACGGTAATGCGCCACCAGACCCGTTTTGTCCAACAGCAATTCAATGATTTCACGCAAAGTCATGCCGGCAATCTGCTCGCGCATCACATCCAGCATGGCGACAAAGCCACCCAGATTGGCACCCCCCTTGCCGCTTGCAGCGCTCACCGCGTCGTGCAAAGAACAACCCGAGGTACGGGCAATGTCCTGCAACTGTTCAATGGTCCGGGCACCAATACCGCGCGGCGGAAAATTCACCACCCGCAAAAAACTGGTGTCATCGTTGGCGTTTTCAATCAAGCGCAAATAGGCTAAGGCGTGTTTGATTTCGGCGCGTTCAAAAAACCGCAATCCACCGTAAACACGGTAGGGCACTGCGGCATTGAATAAAGCGGTTTCCATCACCCGACTTTGCGCATTGCTGCGGTACAAGACGGCAATTTCTTTGCGGCTGTACCCATCACCCTTGACGAGTTGCCGCATTTCATCGACCAACCATTGCGCCTCAGCAAAGTCGCTGGTGGATTCGTACATCCGCACCGGCTCACCTGCGCCCTGGGTTGTGCGCAGGTTTTTGCCCAAGCGATTTTTATTGTGGCCGATCAAGGCGTTGGCTGAATCCAAGATGTTGCTGTAACTGCGGTAGTTTTGCTCCAGCTTGATCTGATGACGAACCCCGAATTCCCGCACAAAGTCGGCCATATTACCGACACGGGCACCACGAAATGCGTAAATACTTTGGTCGTCATCGCCCACCGCCAACACTGCACCCCCGCCTTCAGAAGGCATACCGGTAACCATCTTGATCCATGCGTATTGCAGTTTGTTGGTGTCTTGGAACTCATCGATCAAGACATGTTTAAAACGGGTACGGTAGTGGCTGCGCACAGGCTCGTTATCGCGCAAAAGCTCGTAGGAACGCAGCATCAATTCACCAAAATCCACTACACCTTCGCGTTGGCATTGCTCTTCATAGAGCGCATACAACTCGACTTTTTTGCGGGTTTCATCGTCTCGCACCATCACATCTTGTGGTCGACTTCCATCTTCTTTACACCCCGAAATAAAGTACTGCACTTGTTTGGGCGGAAAACGCTCTTCATCGACATGGAACTGTTTGCACAAACGCTTGACGGCAGACAACTGGTCTTGTGTATCCAAAATTTGAAAGGTCTGCGGCAAATTCGCCAGCTTGAAGTGCGCCCGCAAAAAGCGATTGCACAAACCATGAAAGGTGCCTATCCACATGGCATTCACATTCACAGGCAGCATGGACTGAAGCCGCAGCTTCATTTCTTTCGCGGCCTTGTTGGTGAAGGTCACGGCCAAAATACCCCCCGGTGAGACTTGCGAGGTCTGCAACAGCCATGCAATCCGCGTCGTCAGCACCTTGGTCTTGCCCGATCCTGCCCCCGCCAAAATGAGCGCAGGCTCCGCAGGCAAAGTCACCGCACGCAACTGCTCCTCGTTCAGATGGCTCAAAAGTGGGGGCTGCATGGCCTGGGACGATGAAAAAGCGTTCGATGGGAATTCAGAGGGCATATTGCGATTGTAGAAACATCGCCCAAGGTCGACTCAGCGACACGAATCACCTGCGACTTGTGTCAAGATAAAATTCAATCCACGTTCTGAGGCGTCTCAACGCCCCCCCTTTTTGGGTCCTATTTTGCATTTCTCTCTGTTCTTCCAGGTCTGAACCCGCATGAAACTGTTTTACGGTTGGCGCATGGTGGGCGCGGCGTTTGGTATACAGTTTTTGCTGGCCGCCTTTCTGACGCAAGCCATGGGCTTGTACATTGCCATACTGTCTGAGGAAATGGGCTGGAGCAAAACCACCCTTTCTGGCGCGGCAGCTTTGCAATCGGTGGAATCGGCCATCATTGGCCCCTTGCTGGGTTGGGTGATGGACCGCATTGGCCCCCAATTGATGGTCCGCTGGGGTATGGTCATGTTCAGTGCAGGACTGTTGATGCTCAGTCAGGTGCAGACCGTGGGTGTTTTCTATCTGAGCGCCATTTTGATGGCCATCGGCGCCAGTTTAGGTGGCTATTTTCCCTTGTCTGTTGCGCTCGTGCATTGGTTTGAAAAATTCCGCGCCAGAGCCTTGTCTTTGATGAGTTTGGGCCTGGCCATGGGGGGATTGGCCGTTCCGTCCATGGCATGGTCAATGGAATACTGGGGTTGGCGAAATACATCCATTGTTACGGGCATCCTCGTACTGTGTGTTGGTCTGCCGCTGGCAAAAATGATTCGGCGCCGCCCAGAAGACCATGGCGAGCATGTCGACGGCTTGGACCCCGCACGCCACCAAGCGCATGCTGAGACTGGGCAGCCTTTCGTCGAACCTCCAACCGAATTCACCGTCAAGCAGGCCTTGCGCACGCGGGCTTTTTGGCTGTTGGCCATGGGTCATGGCCTGGCTTTGCTCGTGGTTTCTGCCGTCAACGTGCATGCCATTACGCACATGAAAGAAGGCTTGGGCTACTCGGTTTCCAGCGCCAGTTGGGTGGTGTTGGTGATGACCTGCTTTCAAGTGGGCGGGGTGTTGATGGGGGCCGCCATGGGCGACCGGTTTGAAAAGCGCAAAGTCGCCGCCCTGTGCATGCTCGCGCATGCGCTGGGCTTGTTGTGTTTGACCTTTGGCATCAGCATGCCCATGTTGATGGGCTTTGCCGTGCTGCATGGGGTCGCTTGGGGCCTGCGTGGCCCTTTCATGCAAGCGATTCGGGCGGATTATTTTGGTCGCAATGCCATCGGCATGATTTTAGGCTTGTCGGCGGCCATCATTGCTTTAGGCCAAATTGGGGGTCCGATGATTGCCGGCATGATGGCTGACCTGACCGGCAATTACCAACTGGGCTTTATCGTTTTGGCCGTATTGTCAGCCTTGGGGTCATTCACTTTTATCTGGGCCACCAAACCCGTTCAATAATGCAAGCAAACAATGCGGGTAGAATCAGACACCGGGCCCAAGATTCTTGCGTCCGGTTTTTTTTCGTCAAAAAACCGGCCAAGCCAAGCGCTCACTCGTTCAGTTAACGATCCTTTTTGGAGCTTGGTTTCTCATGGAAATTTTTGATTACGACAATATTTTGTTACTGCCCCGCAAATGCCGGGTGGACAGCCGTTCAGAATGCGACGCGAGCGTCGAACTCGGTGGACGCCAGTTTCGTTTGCCTGTGGTGCCGGCGAACATGAAAACAGTTGTCGACGAAAAGATCTGTTTGTGGATGGCGAAAAACAATTACTTTTATGTGATGCACCGTTTTGATTTGGACAACGTCCAATTTGTGCGCGACATGCATGGCCAAGGCGTTTACGCCTCTATCTCTTTGGGGGTCAAAGGGCCTGACCGCGCCACGGTCGATCATCTCGCCGCTGAAAACCTGGTGCCCGAGTTCATCACCATCGACATCGCGCACGGCCATTCCGACAGCGTGCGCGACATGATTGCTTACATCAAGGGTAAATTGCCTAATAGCTTTGTGATCGCGGGCAATGTGGCAACGCCCGAAGCCGTGATTGACTTAGAAAACTGGGGAGCCGATGCGACCAAAGTAGGCGTAGGCCCCGGCAAGGTCTGCATCACCAAGCTCAAGACCGGTTTTGGCACGGGTGGATGGCAACTTTCAGCCCTCAAGTGGTGCGCCCGTGTAGCCACCAAGCCGATCATTGCCGATGGCGGTATTCGCAGCCATGGCGACATCGCCAAAAGCATCCGGTTTGGTGCCAGCATGGTGATGATTGGGTCTTTGTTCGCAGGTCATGAAGAGTCACCCGGCAAGACGGTGGAGGTCGATGGCAGCTTGTTCAAAGAATATTACGGCTCTGCATCGGACTTTAACAAAGGCGAATACAAACACGTCGAAGGCAAGCGCATCCTCGAGCCCATCAAGGGCAAACTCGCCAACACCTTGATTGAGATGGAACAAGACGTGCAAAGCTCCATCAGCTACGCCGGTGGCACCAAACTCATGGACATCCGCAAAGTGAACTATGTGACCCTGGGCGGCGACAACGCGGGTGAGCATTTGTTGATGTAAAAATCATGAGATTCATTCAATCATTGATGATCTGCCTGTTGCTGTTGACAGGCGGCCTTTCACATGCCGCCAACAACTACCAAGACTGGTGGTGGAACCCCGCCCAAAGCGGCATGGGCTTGAACATCGGTCAACAA
>Ga0209084_1001496_pt1 | contig 19531 bp, 15 predicted proteins | sample C_130820_MF_Meta_FD_187309 | JGI IMG/M metagenome (GOLD analysis project Ga0209084, IMG submission 187309) | Freshwater microbial communities from Lake Croche, Canada to study carbon cycling - C_130820_MF_MetaG (SPAdes) (version 2) | ecosystem: Environmental > Aquatic > Freshwater > Lake...
ATTGATCAAGCAGACAAGTCACGGGCCAATGCCAATGAAGGTATTGGCGGTGGCGACTTCATGGGCATGACTGTTGCATTACGTCAAGCTGGTTTAGAATTGAACGATTACAAAACTGCCATGGCCAACAGTAAAGGTGCATTGAACAACTTTGCTGGCAATGCCGACGATCGTGCTAGACAATTGTCTGCGGCAGGCGACTTGATGATACAAGGCGCACAAAAAGACGGATTAACCAATCAAATAAAAGAAGCCGAACTAGGCAAAATCATGTTGCTCAGTCAAATGGGCAGAAAAGACGAATTAGTCAGCAACGAAGCCAAAGCTGATGCGGCCAAAGCGGCAAGAGCACTGGCTGATCAAATCAATCGTACTGCTATCAGTTCCGGAAAAAGTAGAGATGCTATTGAAGCTGAGCTTGCAACACGACTTAGCAGTGCAGAAGTTCAAGCACAGTTGGTTGGTGCTGATGAACAACAACGCAAAGCTATCATAGCCAGTCAAGCCGCAATTGCTGGTATGGGCAAAGGTGCTGGAGATGCCGCACAAATCATCCAGGCCGGTGGTAGACTAAGCCAAGAAAATCAAATACAAATGATGAGCATGGGTCCAAAAGCCATGGGAGAGTTCATCAAAGGTAATCAATTGATGGCCGCGGCCAAGACTGATCAAGAACGTCAAGCCGCGCAAGCAATACTTGACCGTGCCAAAGTGGATACTGCTGAATATCAAAAGACCAAAGGTTTTCAACGTTTGTTACAAAGTGCTCCTGACAACTTGAGAGGTGGTCTAAGAACAGCATACCAAGAAAATCTTGAACGTGGTGGTGTAAATGCCGCACAAGCTCAACGTGCTCCGGGACAAGACAAGTATGCCGCAGAAACTGAAAGACAAAAAGAAGTTGAAAATTTAAGCAAAAGCAAACTCAAATCAGGCGAACCAAATCCTCAAGCGGCTCCGCAACAAGCAATGACACAACTGCAAAATGCCGCATTTAATTCAGCTAATGAAACATTAGCAGTACTTAATAAAGAAATTGTTAAACTGACTAACAGCAGAACAGCAATTGAAACTTGGGGTAAAGCCATTGAAAAAGTATATGGTAAAGGCGGGGACGTTGAACAGAGTTTAAATGTTATCGTAAATGCTGGCAAGGCAGTGTTGGGCGTAACTAAACCTGGTGGTGGTGGAACTGGTACAGGTACTGCACCTAATGCCCCAGCAGTTACTACTCCATTGCCTGATCTCAAAAAGAAAGATAATAAACGAGCGGCTGGTGGCCCAATTGCACCAGATGATGTGTATGTTGTTGGCGAGAACGGTCCTGAGTTGTTTAAATCCAAAACAGCAGGAGACATTGTACCTACTGACAAATTTAAAAGTATGTTTGGTGACATACAAACTAAAATATCTGGACTAGGAAGTCCTAGTCCAGTTATTCCTAAAAGTGCCGAAGCAAAAACTCCACCTCCATTACCAGAAGCCTATGTACGATCTTTAATGACACCTCGTACACCTGCTGGCAACTTGCTTAATGGTACAGGCGATAATATTCCAAAAGTGGATCCAAATGTATTTAAAAATGCGTTTGCCGCTAACAAAGTAGAAGCTCCAAAAATTGATACAGCCGCAATGTCTCGTGCTGAACAGGAAAAAGCAAGAGCGGCAGTACCGGAAATTCCACCAATCAGTGCTAGCAAACCAGCACCAACACCAGCTAGGAGTGTAGAATCAGCATCAAGTGCTACCGGAACAGTAACCATGAAAGATGTCAACGACTCATTAATTCGCTTAAATACTACTATGGATAAAGTGCTAAAAGCAACACTTGAAGTTAGTCAGCATAGCGAGAAGACTGCCAAAAACTCTGGCAAAGCTACTGGCAATAGAACACACGCTTAAGGAAAACTAATGAGTTGGAAAAAATATTTTACACCTGTTCCCGTCAACGGAGACGTATTAAGCCCTATCAACGGAATTAATAGCGGTAACCGTCCAGGACCAGCACGTAGCAACTACAGTAGTTACTTGCCAGACGTGTATACTGGTAGTCCAAACCGTATTGAACGTTATCAACAGTATGAAACTATGGACAGTGATCCAGAAGTTAATGCGGCTTTAGACATTTTAGCAGAGTTTTGCACACAAAAATTAAAAGACAACAGCAGTCCATTTGCAATCAAGTGGCGTCATAAAGCAACTAACGTAGAAGTTCGTGTATTAAGCGAGTATCTACAGCAGTGGAACAAGCTACAAAAGTTTGATACACGTATTTTCCGTATCGTTCGTAACGTATTCAAGTACGGTGATGCATTTTTCATCCGTGATCCAGAGAATCAAAAGTGGAATTGGATCGATACAAGCAACTTAATCAAAGTTATTGTCAACGAAAGTGAAGGCAAAAAACCAGAACAGTATATTGTTAAAGACCTAGCACCTAATTTTGAACACTTAGTTGCTACACAAATTACTGCCAACATGAATTCTAAGAGTCCAGGCGGTGGTCCTGTACCAGCAAGCGGTAGTAGTGGTACTAGCGCACAACGTGGAAGTACTGGAGCAGGCTCGAGTGGTAGCAGATTTGGCATACAATTTAAAGAAAATGCTATCGATGCCAAGCATATTATACATTTAAGCCTATCAGAAGGCTTGGATAACAACTATCCATTTGGTAATAGCTTGTTAGAAAACATATTTAAAGTGTACAAACAGAAAGAATTGCTAGAAGATGCTATTCTAATCTATCGTATACAACGTGCTCCTGAACGTCGTGTGTTCCATATTGACGTAGGTAATATGCCTAGTCACTTGGCAATGGCATTCGTAGAACGTGTTAAGAATGAAATTCACCAACGCCGTATACCTAGTCAAACAGGTGGCGGACAGAATGTTATTGACAGTGCATATAATCCATTGTCAATTAATGAAGATTATTTCTTCCCTAAGACAGCAGACGGTAAAGGATCAGATGTTACCATGCTCGAGGGTGGTAAGAACATTGGTGAAATTGATGACCTAAAGTACTTTACTAACAAGTTGTTCCGTGGATTGCGTATTCCGTCAAGCTATTTGCCTACAGGTGCAGATGATTCACAAAGTAATTTTAATGATGGCCGTGTTGGTACAGCTTATATTCAGGAATTACGCTTTAACAAGTACTGCGAACGCTTGCAAAGTCTTATTACTGCGGTGTTTGATGACGAATTTAAGATGTATATGCACAGCAAAGGTGTGAACATTGACAGTAATTTGTTTGAATTGCAGTTTAATCCACCACTTAACTTTGCCAGTAGCAAGCAAAGTGCTATTGATGCCGAGCGTATCAATACATTTAATACTATTCAAGCAGTACCGTTCGTGTCAAAACGCTTTGCTATGAAGCGTTTCTTAGGCTTAACACAAGAAGAATTGTCAGAAAACGAACGTTACTGGGCAGAAGAGAACGGCAAAGGCGAGCCAACACATACAGATGCCGCTGGAGAATTGCGTAGTGCAGGCTTATCTGCTAGCGGAATTGAAGGTGACTTGGGTATGGCAGGCGATATGGATGCTCCAGAAGATATGGACACTGGTGAAGATGCTGCCGCACAAACTCCAGGTGCAGCCGCTCCAGGTGGCGGAGCCCCCGCAGCCGCTCCTCCAGTATAAATACAATATGATTTTAAGAGAACTGTTTTATATTGATCCTGACACTAGGCATGTTGCTAATGATTTGCGTTACGATGCAAGTCGTGATAGCGGTGTTATGCATCGTAGCGACACTAGAAAAACAAGATTAACTCTTAAACAGTTAAACGAATTACGCAAAAGCAGTGAGGCTCACATACTAGAGCAAGAGAATGAACTAGACTTTATTCACGATATGTATGCCGCCGCACCTGCCGCGCCACCAGCATAAACGAAAACAGTCAAAAACTGACTGTTTTTCGCCTATATTACACTTGATTTACATCTTTCGTGTAAATAATAAACAGCCTTGTAACTATACATCAACCACAGGAGAATTAACATGACTGACCGCGCCCAATTTGAAGCAATGCTAGAAGCTTTGATCAATGATGATCAACAATCTGCAAAAGAAATATTCCACAACATCGTTGTTGGAAAATCACGTGAAATTTACGAAGAATTATTAGCTGAAGACTTCAGCCAAGACTCTGGTAACCCATACAGCAAACAAGATGAAGGTATGGAAGAAGAAGAAGAAGGCATGGAAGAAGACATGGAAGAAGAAGGCATGGAAGAAGAAGGTGCCGAGGAAGAAGAATCAGCTGACGACGAAGAAGGTGCTGACGACGAAGAATCAGATGATGAAGAAGGTTCAGAAGACGACAGCGAAGAAGATCCATTCGGCGACGAAGAAGGTGACGAAGCAGGCGAAGGCGATATTGAAGATCGCGTTATGGACCTAGAAGATGCTTTGGAAGACCTAAAAGCAGAATTTGAACAACTATTAGCCGGTGAAGAAGCTGAAGAAGCTGATCATCCTGGTATCCACGACATGGGCGGAGATGACGCAATGGGTGGAATGGACGACATGGGCGCAATGGATGAAGAAGACGGTATGCCAATGATGGAATACGTTAACAAAGTTCCAGCTCCAAAGCATGGCGACAATGGTGCAAACGTTAAGCCAATCGTAGCCGGCAAAAACGACATGGGCGGAACTGCTAAGAACTTAGCACAAAGTTTCAGCACAACAACTGGCGGAACACAAGGTGGTTTAGCTAGTCCTAAAGCAGGCGACTTAACAGCTGGTTTGAATGTACACAACCGTCCAGGTAGTGATGCAGGTAAGACAGGTTTTAAGAAACAAGTAGCTGGCGGCGGCATTGATCGTCAAGCAGGTTTCAACAAGCCTGGCAAACAAGTTGGTGCAACAGACTCAAGTGGTCGTGGCGAAAGCAACACTAAGTCATTGATCAGCAAAAAAGTAAGATAATAAGAGACTAACTAAAATATGTCTTTATACCTCCGAGAGAATCTCAGTTTCAACGAAGCAAAAATGGTCGTTGAGTCTGATGACAAAGATGGGAAAAACTTATACATGTCCGGGATTTGTATCCAGGGCGGTATAAAAAACGCCAACCAGCGTGTTTACCCTGTTAATGAGATTGGCAAGGCTGTCAAAACCCTTAATGATCAGATTCAAAACGGCTATTCAGTTCTCGGGGAAGTGGATCATCCAGATGATCTAAAAATTAACCTGGACCGTGTGAGTCACATGATAACAAACATGTGGATGGACGGTCCTAATGGTTACGGGAAGTTGAAAATACTTCCAACACCAATGGGACAACTTATCAAGACAATGCTGGAAAGCGGAGTCAAGCTAGGCGTTTCAAGTCGCGGATCCGGAAATGTCAGAGATGACGGCTCCGGTGAAGTATCAGATTTTGAGATTATCACAGTAGATATGGTAGCTCAACCTAGTGCTCCTGGAGCATACCCAACACCAATTTATGAACACTTGATGAATAATCGAGGCGGACTAAGTGCCTTACGCATAGCGCAAGAGGTGAAAGGTGATCCTAAAGCACAGAAATATCTCAAAGAGAGCTTATTAGGTATAATAAGCCGACTCCAATAACAAGGAGAATCATATGTTGGATGCACTAAAACAGTTATTTGAAAACAATGTGATTTCTGAAGAGATCAAGCAGTCTATTGAGTCTGCTTGGGAAGCTCGCATCGTCGAGAACAAAGCCCAAGTAGCTCAGCAACTACGCGAAGAGTTTGCACAAAAATATGAACACGACAAGAACACGATGATTGAAGCAGTGGATCGCATGATCTCTGAACAGTTGTCACAAGAAATTGTTGAGTTCGCCGATGATCGTAACCAGTTAGCTGAAATGAAAGTTAAGCTAACAAAAGAAAAGAAAAAGATGGCTGGTGTAATGAAGGAATTTGTTACACGTCAGTTGGCTTCTGAAGTTCGTGAGTTACATGAAGATCAAGTGGCAATGGCAAGCAAGTTCGGTAAACTCGAACAATTCGTAGTTGAGGCTCTAGCTCAAGAAATTACAGAGTTTATGACCGATAAGAAAGATTTAGCAGAAACGAAAGTTCGCTTGATCCGTGAAGGTCGCAAAGAAATCAAGAAAGTAAAAGAAGCATTTGTAACTCGTGCCGCTAAGATGGTTGAAGGTGTTGTAAGTTCAGGACTACGTTCTGAAATGAAGACATTGAAAGAAGACATCGAAGCCGCTCGTCGTGCAGACTTTGGTCGTAAGTTGTTCGAGGCTTTTGCCGCTGAATACTCGACTAGTTACTTAAATGAAAAATCGGAAACAGCAAAATTACTCAAAGTCATAGACTTGAAAGATTTAGCAATGCAAGAAGCCGCTCAGGCAGTTGTCAAAGCTGAACAAATCTTAGAAAGTAAAGAAGCTGAAATCCGTACTCTTAAAGAGAGTCAAGAAAGAAAAGCAATCATGAGCGAACTTTTGTCCCCGCTAAATGCAGAACAAAAAGAGATCATGAGTGAATTAATGGAGTCTGTAAAGACTACTAAACTAAACGAAAGTTTTGAAAAGTATCTACCATCAGTTATTGCTGGTGGCAAAGCTCCGCAGAAGAAACAGGCACTAGTAGAGGCTAAAGAAATAACCGGAAATAAGATTTCCAACAACCAAAATAGCAGTGGGTCAAGTGACAGCAATAATATTGTTGACATTCGCAGACTCGCCGGACTAAAATTTTAAGGAGAAATTTAAATGTCAGAACTATTAAACGGACGTTGGGCAGAAACAAAGGAAGCCCTATTAGAAGGCTTACAAGGCACTAAAAAATCAGTAATGGGTGTGACCCTAGAGAATACTCGCAAGTATTTGATGGAATCTCCAACTGCTGGTGCTACTTCTGCTGGTAACGTTGCAACATTAAACCGCGTAATTCTACCGGTGATTCGTCGTGTTATGCCAACCGTTATTGCTAACGAGTTAGTTGGTGTACAACCAATGACTGGCCCAGTTGGTCAGATCCACACTCTACGTGTGCGTTATAGTGATACTTCAGCAGGTGCTAACGTACTAGCTGGTGAAGAAGCACTAAGCCCATTCAAGATTGCGGCTTCATATTCTGGTAATGCAAGTGATGCAGCCGCTAAGGCAGCTTCAACAGCAACACTAGAAGGTGTAGCAGGTAACAGAATGAGCATCCAAATCTTGAAACAAACTGTTGAAGCGAAGACACGTAAATTGTCAGCTCGTTGGACATTTGAATCAGCTCAGGATGCACAAGCTCAGCAAGGTATCGACGTTGAAGCAGAAGTAATGGCTGCTTTGGCACAAGAAATCACAGCTGAAATTGACCAAGAAATTATTGCGTCATTAACAAGTTTAGCCGGTGGCGCCACACAAACTTATGACCAGTCAGCAGTTTCTGGTACAGCTACATTCGTTGGTGACGAGCATGCCGCATTGGCAGTTCAAATCAACCGTGTAAGTAACTTGATCGCTCAACGTACTCGTCGTGGCGCAGGTAACTATGCTGTTGTTAGCCCATTTGCATTGACAATTCTTCAGTCTGCTACTACTAGCGCATTTGCTCGTACAACAGAAGGTACATTCGAAGCTCCTACAAACACTAAGTTTGTTGGTACATTGAACGGTGCTATGAAGATTTATGTAAACAGCTACGCTCAAGACTCGGCAAGTATCCTAATCGGATACAAAGGTGCTTCAGAATCTGACGCTCCTGCTTTCTATTGCCCATACATTCCATTGATGAGCAGTGGTGTTGTTCTTGACCCATCAACATTCGAACCAGTCGTTTCATTCATGACACGTTATGGTTATGTTGAGTTGTCAAACACAGCAAGTTCTTTAGGTAACGCCGCTGACTACTTAGGTCTAGTTGCTATTACTGCCGCTAACGTTAAGTTCAGCTAATCAGTATACCAAAAGGTACATAGTAAAAACAAAAGGCATCTTCGGATGCCTTTTTGTTTGGGTAAATATAAGATGACGACTACAACTTTTTACGATCCTACACAGTTAACAAATGTGACTATTCACAATAATGTTACCGGACATGACAGCATTGACTGGGTAACAAAGAATAATACCATACTTGAAAACAACTATGCTTATAGTAAGAAACCTTTGTATACTGTCAGCGGGTTATGGATGGAAAAGTTTCTAAGCAATACCAGTCAGCTATGGTGTACAGGTTACAAAATACCCAATGCAGGCAACACTGTTGCTGGTATAGAATTTTTACTAAACATCAAACGTGCGGCTCGTATTGAAGACTTGGTGATACAATTAACACTTAACGGTGTTGTAATAGGCGATAATTATGCCAGTACAATTAACCCTGTGCAAAGCAGTATGTATACTGGTGGTGGACCAAATGATGTGCCATTGGTACCAGTTGGGGATATCTATACATATGGTGGCACAGCAGACTTGTGGGGAACAACTGGGCTTACAAGTGCTAACATAGCAGATAGTTCATTTGGCGTTGTAGTTAGTTTTAAAAGCAATATCATATACCCGCACAACGATACAGCATACCTAAACCAAGCAAGTATAAGAGTCACTTACGCATAAATACATTGTCACGCTTACATAGGGTAAGTTTATGCGGATAACCCAACCGCGTAGGACATAGAACGTCACTTTAAGGAGAAAACAACATGGGACGTCCATTAAATAAAAAATATTTCGGTAAACGAAACACAGGTGCAACAGGCCTGTACGGTAATACAAACTTATTGCCAACAGACTATGACCTAGGTGGTTTAAAAGCTCTAAGTATTGGTTCAATCACAGCTGGTTCATTTACTCAAGCTCAAGCTGCCGCAACATCATTCACATTTCCAGCTCCAGCATTGGCCAGTGAAGGCGGTGTAACAGCAGTTGGTACTCCAACATTCACAATCCTAACTGGTACAACTAACTCAGTTGGTTCACAAACTAAAGCATACACAACCGGTGCTGGTAGTTTGTCAGTAGCTTATGGCGGTGTTACAAGTACATATACTCCAACTCTAACAGCTAGTCAAACTGGTTTGGCAATTACTAACATTACAACTGCTGGTGTTGCTACAATTAGTTCTGGTACATACGTAGTTGGACAAGACGTTGTAGTTACTGGTGTTACACTAGGTACCGCAACTGGGTTTGCTAACGGCACATATTATGTTGCTGTAGTTGGTAGCTCAACAAGCATCACACTTGCCAGTTCATATGCCAACGCAGTGGCCGCAAGTCCAGTAGCAATTACAACAGTAACAGGTTCTGGTACAGTTACAGCATCAACCGTAGTAGTTGGTGGAGCATACAACACAGTAGCAAGCGTAGCAGTAGTAGCTGGTGGTACATACGCTCAGTCAGGTGTTACAGCTGGTTTAGCTGCCGCTCAAACTCCAGTTCCAGCAGTAACTGGCGGTGCTGGTTTGACAATTACTCCAGCAACATTTGGTGTTAACGGTGTCGCATACACTAACACTGGTAACGGTTATATCAACACAGTTCCAGTAACTCCAAGTATCACAAGTACAACACTAACAGCTATCAGTGCATTTACCAGTTCTGGTTTCAGTTCAACAAGTCTTACTGGTAGTTATTTGTTGGCCACTCCACAGAGTGCTGGTACATTCTATGTTGGTCAAGTACTAACACTTACTGGTACTAACACTGGTACTACAATCACTGGTTACTCAACTGGTAAGAGTTATCTTGTTAAAGCCACTAACGGTACAAGTACATTTACATTGACCAATATTGACGGGTCAGCAGTGGCAAACGGCACAGCAAGTGGTGATATCGTTGGTCTAACAATTAACTTATACAAAGCAACAGTTAGTTCAACAGACCAATTGGTTCCAGGATTCAAAGTTGTTACAACTGGTACAGGTGGTAGTTTAACAGCTGGCACATATTACATCATTGCAGTTAACGGAGCAACTGAAATTGTTCTAAGCGGCTCAGCAGGTGGTAATGCCACAGCAGTTACTTCAGCAACAAGCACAGCAACCACAGTAGTAAGTGGCAACGTAGCTGTTACAATCAACAGCAACCAAGGTGCCGCCGCAAGTATGACATTTGCCGCACAAGTAACAACTGGTTATACTGGTAACTATGCCGCTATTCAAGCACAAGCACTAGCTACAACTGGTGGTGTTGTTCGTCAAGACACTGACATTATCAAACAAGAAAACACACAACGTTTCCGTGTTGAAAATGCTGACGGTGTGTTCTACGCTAAATTGGTTAATGCTTTTCCAACAGTTGGCGGAACAATGGCTATCAATGCCACAGACTTCAACGGTAGTACATACTGGGTAACCAAGATTACTAACCGTCGTTGCCGTGTAACACAGAACGTGGTAAAAACTTCGTTCCAGTTTGCTGATGGTGCAACAGTTAACTGGACTTTTGGTTCAGCAGTAACTGGTGTTTCAGTTAAGATCGATAACGCTTAATAAAAGTCGGGGGCTTCGGCTCCCGCAAGGATTATAAATGTCAAGAATAGTTAAAATCAGTAACGGTGATTATAAACTCCAGGTACAGACTGGTGGTAATATCATTTTGGATACGCAAAGTACAAGCGGTACTGTTACTGTTCTTGGCAATCTCGACGTTAAAGGCAATGTGTCTTACGTTGAAAGTGTTAATACAGAAATCAAAGATAACATACTACAATTGAACTATGGACAAACTGGTAACGGTATCAGTAGTGCTAACGGTTATAGTTCAGGTATTGAAATTATGCGAGGCAATTATAGTCCCGCACAGTTTATCTTTAACGAGCAATTGACTCACTTTGATTCAACAACAGGTACCACGATAGCAGGTACATGGAGTGCTCGTACATCTAACGGTACGCTTAATGCTATTCAGTTAAGAACATTAGTCACTGACGGCACAGGTAATTTAACATTTGACTTACAAAATTCAGCAGTAACATTGCGTGTTGCTAACTCAGCAAATTATTATCAAAATGTATCAAATGCTAACGACATTCCGACGTTAGAGTACTTACAGCATTATGTGTATAGTAACTATGCTGGCGGCAGTGGACAAGGTCTTGCAGTCGTTAGTAGTATTCAATCTCCGTTAGCCGGAACAATTAGTACCGCTACGTCAAGTATTGTAGCAGGCGCAACAAATATCATATTCCAAGTATTACAAAATACATTAGTTACCATCGACTCAACTGGTACCAAAATGGGTAATATTAAAGTTGGTGCTGTTGCAACTCCTAATACTATTACTAACACTACATCAAATAATTTAATATTAACTTCCGCCAATGGCGTGGTAGAACTTGCCGGATACGTTCAGCTAGATGATTACGCAGGCACAACTCCTGGATACGCCACCGGCATGACAAAAATATGGTCAAATAGTACAGTTGGTCCTGGAAAAACTGGGGTATATATTACTAACAGTAGCAATCAGTCACCAGATGAGTTGATAAGTAAAAACAGAGCGGTGCTATTGAGCATCTTATTATAAGGAACAAACATGGCATTAACATCATCACTTATCACAACTAGTACCACAGCAGTTTATTCTAGTACAATTTCTGGTAGCCAATTAGGAAATGCTATTACTAGCATGATAATTTGTAATTACACTAGCGGTACTACTGCTACTGTGACATTGTATGCGGTACCTAACAACGGTGGATCATTTGGAACTCCTAGTAACACAAACATGATAGTATATCAGCTGTCAGTGCCCCCAGGTGAGACTGTAAGTTTAGATCAAGAAAAGCTAGTTCTAAGTGGAAATGACACTATCAGTGCAGTCGCTAGTGCAAATAGTGTACTATCAATAACAATCAGCACATTGCCAGTATAATGAGATATCTTAAACGCCAAACGATTAACCGCAGAGACATAGCCGATACAACTGTGTATTCGGACACTGCCAATGCTAACGTATATGTTGCACCTAAAGGCAACGGTAGCCTAGTATTGCCCAGCGGAAACGGTGCCGCTAGACCAGGAAATCCAGTTAATGGTATGATGAGATACAGTACCGATGCAGTTACTAACGGACAAGTAGAAGTTTACTCAGCAGGTCGTTGGAGAGCACTAAAGTATGTTGAGCAAGGTACAATTGTACAACAAAATTTAGGTGCAGGCGACGCCAACAATACCTATTTTGGACCGCTCAACGCCACTTATTACAATCCAAGTAACAATGCCAACAACACAACTGTCGGAGCACAAAATGTTCTTGTAATTGTAGAAAACGTTATACAGGTCAGCGGAATCAACTACTCAATTGTACAGAATCCTACATTACCTGCAGAAACTTACTCACCAAAATTAAGTTATAATGCTGTGGTTAGTGCTACAACTTTATATTTTAACACTAGTTTGTTTGTCACAGGAGCAAGCGGAAATGGATCAACAGTAACATTAACTTTTACAACACAGGCACAAATTCCATTTGCAGTTGGTGCAACAATTAGTGTAACTGGTATAAATTCAACTGGTGCCGGAACATACAACGGTTCGTTTACAGTTACCGCTAGCACACTATCAAGTGTCAGTTATACAAGCGCAACTACAGCAACGTATAATAACGGCGGCGAAATTGATGCAGTAGGTGCAGTATACCCAACTGTGAATTTAGTAGGTGCAACGATTTCAGGAACTAATTTAGCTGGATCAACAATTTCTAGTTTTGTTACAGATCCAAATACAGATGCATTAGTTAGTGTTACGTTTAGTCCAGGTATTATAACCAGCACCGTAGCAGTTAACACTACATATACTATTGTAAAAACAAGTGCTAGTGGCACAGGATATTTCTTAAACTTTAGTACTCCGGTGCCCTACGGTAAAGTTGTCATAGCCTTGTTAGGCTTTGACGCATAAGGTAGACCACTATCATGGGGCGCGAACTAGGTAGAATTAGTGGCCCGTTACTAGCAGATAATCTCAAACGTAACGGTACAGATCTTACGTTTGAAAACAGTTTACTATATCTAAATGTAAACACTAGTCGCATTGGTATCAATAGTGTTGGCCCAAGCAGTGACCTTACTATTGGCACACTATTAGACGATGGTACGACTGGTACATCGACATTAAACACCGTTAACTTATACGGAACATCTACTACAAATATTGGTAATTTTACCATAAGCGGCAGTACTATTCAGCATTTAACTGGCGGTATTACTGTTAGTCCAAATCAAGCAAGTAGTCCAACTATAAATGTTCCAGGACTAAGCACTAGTAGTTTATACTTTAGTAATAACACCTTAGTCACTACAGTTATCAACGATCCTATAAACATTACACCTGAAGGTAGTAATGGCGGACTTACTAATGTAGTATCGACTTCGGATGTTTCTGCTATCTATAATAGAACTTTACCGGTTGTTCAGTCCGGCGGCGCAAACGGCACAATTTATTTTAGTACTGGTACAGGCATCGGCGGCAATGCAAATATTGTAACATCAGGCAAGGGATACACACCGGGAACTGCAACAGTGACATATAATAGCGTAACATACAATGTTACTATTGTATCGGTTGTTACTACCGGTGGAAACATTAATTTTGCCAACGATGCGGGAAACGTTGCGGTAACCGTAAGTGGTAGTTTACATGCAACTGGTAATATTACGTTTGACGGAAATATTCAACTGGGCGATAGTACATCCGACCGTATCACGTTTGTTGCAGAAGTTAATTCAGATATTTTACCAGCAGATACTCAATACTTAACAGTTCCAACAGCTAATAGATTGTTAGTACAGAGCGGAAATTTGTTTGCCGGCATAGACGATGAATCATTGTTTTTTGTCAAGCCAAATACTCCGCTTTATTCATATACTCCACTTTACGATTTTGGTTCTAGTAGTTTAACCTGGAGTAATGTATGGTCAACAAGTTTAGATGTTAAATCAAGTGCCACTAGTAGTATTACCGCAACAACAGCTAATATTGGAAATATTTCAATCGTTAATAACGCCATCAACAATCAGTTGAATGATATTGTTTTTAATCCAACAGGCACAGGCCAAGTTAAATTCAACGGCACACAGTATGTTAATGGTAACAATATTATTCAAAATACCAGCAACGGACAATTTACATTAAGTAGTACTGGATTTGGATATATTAAATTTAGTGGTACTAATGGACTTGTAATCCCAACTGGAACTACTGGTACCCGTCCAGCAACTCCTCCTACTGGAACTATGCGATTCAATAGCGATCTAGGCTATGGAGAATTTTGGAATGGCACAGCATGGATACCAGTCGGTGGTGCAAGCGCAGTATTAACTCAAGCAGAAGTAGTTGATGTAAACTATGCTTGGGACTTAATTCTAGGGTAATCAACCCGTAAAAATCAAAACAGCTAAATACTATTACTGTAAAATCTGACCAAGGTTTTACGAAATTCAACTGTGGTAAACCGACAAAGAGCCGAAAGGATGCGGGAAGATTCCCAAACTAGGTTAACCGTGAAACACGGGGTATAAGGGAGCGATAATGGCTGTTGGTCGAATTTCGGGTCCGCTCTTAAAAGACAATTTGCTTCGCAACGGGGTAAATTTAGCTTTTGAGACGAGCCTACTGTATCTGGATGTTGTTAACAGCCGCATTGGCATTAACACCACACAGCCGGCCTACGACTTGGATGTCAACGGTACCACTCGCTCAAACAACTTATACGCAACTACACAAGCTAACCTAGCAACATTTACTATTAGTGGCAATACCATTAGTAGTTCTAACAGTACAATTAATTTAACTCCAACTGGTGTTAATCCTACAGTTTTAGCGGCACTAGTCAACATTGGTAATTTAAGTTTAACTGGTAATACACTAAGTTCGACAAATACTAATGGTGCAATCACACTACAGGCTAACGGTACTGGTGTAATTAATTTAAATTCAAACGTATTAATTACTGGTAGTTTACATGCTACCGGGACTATCACTGCTGACGGAAATATTCAGCTTGGTGATCAAATTACTGATACTATTAGTTTTACAGGCGAAGTAAACAGTAATATTTTACCAGCAACTACTAACACATACAGTCTTGGTAGTAGTAGTTTACGTTGGAAAACTGTTTACGCTCAAACAGCAACAATAACTAACTTTACAGTTACTACGCTTACAACTCCGTCGTTATCCACTCCTAATTTAACAATTAGCGGAAATAGCATCACTGCCACTACATCAAATACCGATATCAATTTTGTAACTAGTGGCACCGGTGGAGTTAGTTTAGGAAACTTTAAATTTTATCAAAGTTCTGTAACAAACACAGCTACTAATGCAGTAAGTCAATTTACTAGTACAGGTAGTGGATACTATAAGATCACAGGAACATACGGAGTTGTAATTCCGGTAGGAACGAACTCACAACGCCCTGCGCTAGCATACGAAGAGCCAGGAATGATTCGTTTCAACACAGACTTAGGTCTAGTAGAAGTTTACAATGGAATAGTTTGGGGAAGTGTGGCTGGTAATAGCGTAGGTGTTACAAGTGCAACAGCACAAGATATTGGCGTACAAACTGCACTCTTATTAGGATAAAAAATGTCAACCGTATTTAAAAATAAATTAGCTGCCAGTTTAGGAACAACACCTACGACAGTATTAGCTACTAGTGCAAGCGCAACTACTACAGTACTTGGACTTAGCTTTACTAATGTTACAAGTTCAATTGTGCTAGTCAGTTTACAATTACAAGATACAGTAGCCGCTACTACAGCATATTTTGTGCAGAATGTTATCGTTCCGCCAAACACTAGTGTTAGATTAATCAACGGCGGTGAACGATTAGTACTAGGTGCAAGTACTAATGTAATCGTATCGGGTAACACTGCCGCTAGTTTAGATATGGTTTTAAGCTACGTTGAGATTAGCTAAGGATAATATATGACATACTATGTTGGTAATGAATTTAGTTTAAATGATATTTTAGGCGAAGGAAATCCTAGATATTTTTACGGTCTACGTCGCCTTGACGATGGAACTTTATTTTTTGATAAAGTAGATCAGGTAACTAGTACAGCAAGTATAGCTGTTAATATTCCAGGCCCCAATACAGGAAACTTTGAAAATTTTGAGTACGGTGTAGATTTTTTTGACGGGCGATTAGCAACAGACCACAGTCGTCCATACCCTAATTTATATTTTGATCAATATCGTTGGGATAATAAAAATTGTTACTATTATCTCGACACTCAGGGAAATTTAGTAGTACGTGTTAACCAAACATATACATATAGTGCGGCGCAAATAGTTTCTGCAACTTAATAGGAAAGATATAGAATGGCACAAGAATTTAAAATTGGCAGATTACGATTTGAGTGGAGCGGAGTATGGACTCCTAATACATCATATGCACGAGACGATATTGTTAGTTATCAAGGTAAAACATACGTTTGCTTAATTGCTAATACCAGCGATGTAACAAATTTTTATAACGATTTAAACCATATAACTGGGTTGGGTGCAAGTACTCCTTATTGGAATTTAATTATTGAAGGTAAAACTTTTACCGGACAATGGTCTACTGGAACTGCTTATAGTCTCGGTAATATTACCATCTTTGGCGGCCAACTTTATTATTGTACCACACAACACACTTCTACTACATTTGCCAGCCAATCAACTTATTGGTCGTTATATACACAATTTCCAAACTGGCATATTTCTTGGACTACTACTACCGTCTACGGAATAGGCGATGTAGTTAAGTACGGTGGCATCGTTTATTCTTGTATTACTAATCACACAAGTGCGGCAACTACCGCACTTGGATTAGAAGCTAACCAATCATCATGGAAAGTATTTTATAGTGGAGTAGAATATAAAGGAATATGGACAGCCGCAACTAGATATAAGGTTAATGATCTTGTAAAACAAGGTGACAACATTTATCAATGTATAACTTTTAATAGTGATAGTTCTTTTACTCCATCAAATTGGTCACTATGGATGCCGGGGCTAGAATATGCTCCAGTAAACCCATGGAGCGCCGGCGCAATATATCAAGTAGGTGACGAAATTACTTATGGTGGTTATTCATACATTAGTAAGACCACTAATAATACTGGAAATAATCCAAGCACTGCCACAGCTAATTGGTCGTTATTCACACAAGGGTTTGCATTTTCAGGAGAGTGGAACATCTCGACAAGTTATATCGTGGGTAACATGGTTCGTCGTCACGGTATGTTGTATTCTGCTAACGCAAATAGTACCGGACAAGACCCAGCCGCGTTTTCAATTGCAACTACTTATACTCTTGCTGGAAGTTCAGGAACAACATTAATAGTAGGATCAGGCGCCGGCATTCAACCAGGCATGTATGTTTTAGGAACAGGATTTACACAAGGTCAAACTGTAGTTAATGTTTCTGGAACAACTGTTATCCTAAGTGGTCCTCCAGATTCAACTGTAACTTTAGTAAACGGTCAAAGTTTAAACTTTGTTGGTATAAACTATGCTTATTGGAATTTATTAGTTCCTGGCACTTATTGGACTAAAACTTGGATTAATGGTACAGTTTATACTGTAGGAGATATTGCATCATGGCAAAATACTACGTATGTTTGTATACAAAGCCATACAGCAAGTCTTAATAGCGGCATTGGCCAAACCATTAATAGACCAGATCTCGACACTACAAACACTTACTGGATAATTTATGTAACTCATGCTAGAAAAAATGCCATGAACACTGTTGGAGATTTAGAATATTATTCTAAAACTAGTTCAAGCTATACAGCGTTACCAATAGGAACAAATTCTTACACATTAAGAAGTACTAGTTCAACACCAACATGGTCAAACATAAACACAATTACAAATGTGTACTATGTATGTTCAAGTACAGGCAAAGATTCTGCAGGGTACGGTAATACATGGGATCGACCATACAAGAGTATCGCTTATACCTGTAATCTTATCAACGCCGGCACACAAAATCCTAATACTGTAGCACTGATAGTTGCTAACAAATCTTGGATACTAGCAGAAATGGTTCAATGGGCTAACTATCAGATTACAAATAATATAAGCCCATACACATCAAGTTATGCCTTTGATCCAGTAAAAGCTGCCAGAGATGCGGGTTATATTATTGATGCATTGGCATATGATCTGGGTCGAGGAGGCAACAGTCAAATAGTTGCGGCAGCATTGGCGTTTTTTGCTTATAATCAGAATAATGTATTTTATAATAGTGCAGTTGCCGCAGATGTGCCTTATTACTTGCCTATGTTAAATTACTTGACTAGTTTAATTAACTATGCGGTAATACAACAAACTCCTAGCCCAACAGCTAGTTATCAAATACTCAATTCTATAACACCAGTTATATATCAAACTACTGGCCTAGCTAACGCAGAACCAGCCATAACAGCCGGTGGGATAATTTCAACATTAGTAGGTTATGTTACTACAGCATTGTCTACACAGAGCACTTATTCATTGCCTACACCAAATACCGGTGTTAGTATTACAATATTTGTCAAAACAGGAACATACAGTGAAACATTACCAATATCGGTTCCAGAAAATACTGCTATAGTTGGTGACGAACTTAGAGGTGTCGTAGTACAACCGGCAATTAATATTATTGCAACCACAACTGCTAGCGATGCAGTAAAAAATGTATTTACAGTAAGTAGCGTGGTTTCGATGGCTGATCAAATGCCGGTAATGTTTGCTAATCCAATAATACAGAATGTCATAGGAACTACTTATGCAGGCTTCGGCGGAATAACAACTGGCCAAAAATATTACATCGTAGGATCCACGATCAATGCAACAGCAAACCAGTTTGGAATAACTGGATGCACTGGAACTTATACGTATGTAACGGCAACTTCTGTGTCTAGTGTTGGCTCAAATGCAACATTTACAGTGAGTCCGTTAAGCACAGGAAAATATTCTGTATCAGTTAGTTATGCCGGAGCAGGATACGGCGGTGGCGACACATTGAGAATCTTAGGTGGAAACATTGGAGCTCCGGTAATTGCTGCCACGGCAATGACACTAGGGTTAACTTATACCATCTTTACAGTAGGCGGTACTAGTTACGTCGCTGGCGGCGCTGGCTCAAATACTGTTGGAACATCTTTTGTATATAACGGTGCTACATTAACTGGCACTGGAACTGTAAACTTATCTATAAATGATATCAATATCACTGTTGGTAATATTTCTGGCGGTGGCCTAACAGGACCAATATCAACAATAACTGTAAGTAGTACTAGTTCGACAATTGTTCAACTCAGTGCGTACAGTGGCGGCAACATGACAGTATATGCCGGCGACTCGTTGAAAGACATGTTCCGTTTACGTAATGGTACAGGTCTACGAAACATGACATTAGTAGGATTAGCCGGAACGTTAGGCGGTATTGATAGTTTCTTGATCCAGCGTCCAACTGGCGGCAGTTATGCTTGCCTAGATCCTGGCATAAACCCTAACGATACTACAGCATGGATCTTCCGTCGTAGCCCGTATGTACAAAACGTAACAGCATTTGGTAACGGATGTACAGGTTTAAAAATCGAC
>Ga0209084_1001500_pt1 | contig 19507 bp, 21 predicted proteins | sample C_130820_MF_Meta_FD_187309 | JGI IMG/M metagenome (GOLD analysis project Ga0209084, IMG submission 187309) | Freshwater microbial communities from Lake Croche, Canada to study carbon cycling - C_130820_MF_MetaG (SPAdes) (version 2) | ecosystem: Environmental > Aquatic > Freshwater > Lake...
GGTCAACTAACTAAGCGCGCTTAGTTAGTTGACCCTACCTGACCCAAAACAGGTCTCCGAGTTTTCAGTCCGTTGCGTTTGACGGGAAAAAACCCGTCGGCGCGTGCAACCCGGCGAGGGAATAGGGTTAAATAGGGTTAGGGTTGAATAGGGTTGAATAGGGTTAGGGTTAAATAGGGTTAGGGTTAAATAGGGTTGCGGGCGCGCTGTCGTGGCGCTGTGAAGCGCTGTTTTGACCCGTCATGAAGGTCGGGGGTCGCCCTTGAAACGAGTTTGGACTGACAGGCCGTCCAAACCGGATTCCAGTGATAGTGAGCAAAACGGATTGGGCGCGGGCCATCAAAACGGATGGTGGGCGACACACAGACAGACACTGACAATCACGAGACAAGCACGAGACAAGCACAGCAAGAAGAGACAAGATGCCCCGCACGATTACAGCATACTACACAGCATGGTCAACACTCATCATACCCGACTGGTTGTTCCTCCTGCCAGAGGACGACGAACGCAACCACAGACTGGACGACGAACCGGTTCACGGCATGTGGTATATCAAGTTTGACACATTCTGGTATGTGGATAAGAACCTAATGTGGAAGGAGCACGAAATGGTGGAGGGGGAAACCTACAAGAGGATTCCCGACAGAACGACGATTGAGGACGAGGGTGCGGACGAAGACGAATTGGACGACGACTGGGAGGAGCAGGAGACCCCGCAGTGCGAGAATAAGACCGAGAGCGACGAGAAGTAATGTATCAGTCAAATAATGTTTCAAGGGTAATGTATTTTTGTGTGAAACCGCCGGCAGTGATAGTGATGAAAACGGATTGAACCGACCCCATACCAGCCAACCGCCCCGCCGACAGCATACAGACAGACAGCAAGCACGAATCAAAGCACAGCAACAGACAAGATGACGACCTATATCAAGTTTCCCCGCAACAACAGGACAATACGCATCACAGAGGACTATGTCGTCCGGCAACTTGGTTATGTGCAGGCATTCTGGAATTTCATTCACAGCGAATACAAGAACGACGAGGCGATGCCGAGCAAGGGGCAAGACATAAAATCGTGGCTGGCGCAGGAGTATGCCTTCTGGTCCTCGCCCGACAGCGATGATGAGGACGACGAATAATATAGCGTAAGTAATAATGCCCTACAAACTCCGTCGCATAGAAGTCTCGCCGATGGCAGGTAAAAAGTTCCGCGCAATTTTTTACGACAAGGACACCGACAAGACCAAGCACACCGATTTCGGTGCAGTGGGCTATGACGACTATACGAAGACGCACGACAAGGAACAGCGCGAGCGATACAGGGAGAGACATAAGAAAGACCTCGATACAGATGACCCGACTCGCGCAGGATTTTTGTCCTACTACCTGCTGTGGAACAAACCCACGCTTGCCGAGAGCGTCCGCAAATATAAAAGCAAGTTCAATATGTAATGAATGTCCTTTCGCTTTTTGACGGCATCAGCGTCGCGCGATATGCGCTCGGCGACCGCGTCAAGACTTACTACGCAAGCGAAATCGATGAAAAAGCAATTCAAATCGCCAAGAAGAATTTTCCTGACACAATTCATGTCGGCGATGTGCGAGCCGTCAAGGCAGACGCTCTGCCTAAAATTGATTTGCTTATTGGCGGTTCACCCTGCCAAGACCTGTCTATCGCCAAGAAAGACCGCAAGGGACTTGACGGAGACCGAAGCGGACTTTTTTGGGAGTTCATACGCATTCTTCGCGAAGTAAAACCGACCCACTTTGTGCTTGAAAATGTTGCCTCTATGCCGAAAGACGCAAAGGAAATCATCACGCGCGAAACGGGTGTAGAATCCGTCATGATAAACGCCTCGCTGGTTTCTGCTCAATCCCGCAAGCGCCTGTTCTGGACAAACATCCCCGTCGTTGGTCTGCCCGAAGACAGAGGCATCATGCTGAAAGATATTCTCGAACCCGACGCAGAAGTAAACGACCGCACGATGGTGTCAATCACAAAAGCGCCAACCGAGTTTCATCAACTTGGATATTTGGGAGCAGAAACTTCCTGTAAAGTCGGCGGTCAAGCGTTGCGAGTTTACAGCCCCAAATACAAAACACCGACTCTCGGCACTTCCGGAATCGGTCTTGTCAAATTAGGTCATATCGGGAACGGAGATAATCAAGCAACGCGTGTTTACAGCACGGAGGGCAAATCGTGCACTCTATCCGCGAACGGGGGCGGAGGTGGCGCAAAGACGGGCCTATACGACACGGGCAAAATCCGCAAACTCACGCCCGTCGAGTGCGAGCGCTTGCAGTCTCTCCCCGACAATTACACCGAAGGCATCGCAATGACCCACCGATACAAGTGTCTCGGCAACGCCTTTAACGCCGAAGTCATTCGCTTTATTCTCTCGTTCATGTAATGGACGATGCCGTTCCACAAATTAGTGGTTATTCCTCGCTTGCGTCCTTTGTCCTGCTCTGTTCCTATATCGTCTACAAGTTCTGTAAACATTCGCGTTGTAAGAGCATGTGCTGTGGGCGGGAAACCGGAATTCGTATTGACCTTGAAAATGGTTCAACACCGTTGATTGACGAAAAACCTGTCATTTCATGTGCTTCAAGACATCCATCGTTGTCTCTATCAACTCCATGAGCAATTTGAACGCCTTTTCCTTGTTGTTCTCCCACACTGCAAACATAATATTGTCGGCAATGACCCCGATTTTTCTTATCGGCATACTGTAATGGAAGAAAAAAAACCCCCGCTATATACGGCAAAGATATGCTATTCTCTCGTCAATGAAGATTATTGGCGAGACAAGAGACGCACGACAATGCCACACTACTGCGACCCGCGCGGACAGCACAACAAACCCATGTTCTGTGGCGGGAAACTCTGGCGCAAGGTCTGGACATTCAACGAGAAAACGGGCAAGATGAAGCAGTTGAAATAATTATTATTATTGGCGCGAAATTTGAATTGAATCCAACAAAAGAGTCTCCGCCATATTGCCGTTTGTTCGCGATGGAGAACATTCTCAAAAGTGAGGCGGACTCTTTGACACTTTTAATAAAAAATTTCACAGCAATAATAATAATAATTTATTCCTGACTTGGTTGCCTGTGAACAAATATGGGCATGTTTTCGAGGATATGCTTTGCTTGTGAAAGCGTTATGCTGAACCTCTCCTGCAAATCATACTTCGTCAGCGTCGTGTTCGTGGCCCACAGTTCATGAATTTCTTTGCGGATTTCTTCCGTCAACTCAACTGTCTTCTTCCTGCCCGACGACTTCGTGCCTTTCACGAGACCCAGTTTCGTATAATTGTTGTAATAGTCGCGGTGATACGCCCTATAACGCTCATTCTGCGCCTCCGTCCTTTCGCGAGGCATCTTATTCAACACGAAGAAATTGTCAAAACGGATGCTCCCCCCCTACCGAAAAAGTATCTCACAGACTAGCAAGAATGGGGTACACAGAGGAACAGGTCCGCGCCGTGAATTTTGAGGATGTGGTCGCCTCGCGTCGCCTCACCGACCGCGAGGTGGAGAAGGAGTTGCAAGATGTTCGCGATTATTCTGCGACCTGTATTGAACTCAAAGTCGCAGGCCATGATTTGATGTGGCATTATTTCGCCGACCTGATTTTCAAGGTGCGTCGCCTTGAACGCGAGGACAAGTCCACCGCAGGATTTAGGGCATCGTTCTACGATGTCATGACCGGCAAGGACAAGAAGATGCTTGACTATATCGTCAAGCGCTCTCTGCTCCCGCAAAATATGAAACGGAGCATCGAGTCCAACCTGACCAGCGCATACTATTTCGCAAAGGGCGCAATCACCACCTTCCGCCCCACCACTGCAAAATCCGTATACAACATGTTTCGCGCGACGCATGTCCTCGACCCAACGGCCGGTTGGGGCGGTCGCATGATTGGCGCATACGGTCTCGGCATCGCATACACCGGCATCGACACCAACACAGACCTGCTTCCCGGTTATACCGCACTCATGAAGGACCTCGACGCGCCCAATGTCCGCATGATTTGGGACAGTTGTCTCAATGTTGACTTTGCGAGCATTGACTACGACTGCGTCCTCACCTCCCCGCCCTACATCAACTTGGAGTCCTACGAACACATGGAACTCTTCAAAAGCAAGACAGAGTTCTACAAGTCCTTCCTAATCCCCCTCATTGAAAAATGCTTGAAGCACATTAAGCGCAACGGAACTGTGTGCTTCAATATATCGCCCGACATGTATGAGGAACTCAAAATCAACGGCTTTCGCGCCTGCGACCAAGAACTCGTCCTGCCGAAGAACACCAACAAGAAGGCAGAGGACATCGTCAACCCCGAGATGATTTACTGCTGGAAGAATGCAGAGGTCGCGCCTGCCCCGCCAGCCATCGTCGTGCCGACCTACGACACCTACGAAAAAGATATTCACGAGTTCCTCGCGATGATGAAAGCAAAATACCCCGAGAAGAAGTTTGCTGTCAATCTTGTTTACACCCACTGACTTCCCAAGCACACTTTGAGTTTCATTGCTGTCGTGTCGAACCACAGCGCCCCGATTGCTCCGTGAGAGGGCTGTGTCGTGCTGACCTCTACGATTGACCGACCATTCTTGCCGTCCTTGCCGTCAAGGCCACTCTTGCCGTCAACGCCCGCGTCGCCCTTGTCGCCTTTCTCGCCCTTCTCCCCTGCATCGCCCTTGTCCCCTTTTTCACCGGCGTCGCCCTTGTCGCCCTTGTCGCCTGCGTCGCCTTTATCGCCCTTCGCGCCTGTGTCGCCCTTCGCGCCCGCATCGCCCTTCGCGCCCACATCGCCCTTGAACTTGTTGGTCTCCGCAAGCACAAGTTTCCTCATGAGGTCCACGCCTTCACTACGAGATAGGTCGCGTGCCACGACAACACCATCGCATTTAAGAACGAAAGAGCCCCCATCTCTATCAAGCGAGAACATTTTATATAGGCAACATTAGTTCTCACTGCAAAGGAGTGTGAACGCCCAGTCCTGCCCGTAAAATAATCCCGTTTCGAGAAGAACACCGTCTTGGTCGTAGACCTGAAAGTTCAACTGGCCGATGGGTTGCTTCAAGTCCCACTGAATGTGCTTCGGCACAGGGTATTTGCGATAAATCGTCATCGGCACTGTTCCCGCAGGAGAAAACAGCGGGTCGTCGGGCGGGACATTGTAGGAGTTCTCGTATTCCACATACACCCGCGCAATAATATCGCGCACAATCGGTGCACTCGTGCCGTCCTTCAAGTTCTGGTTGCCCGTCAAGAATGTGGACACGATGTCAAAATACTTTGTGCGCTGAAAAAAGGTTGGCTCGCCCGACCCGCTGTCCTGCAATCCTTGATTTCCACCTGCACCCAGTTTGAACCCCAGCATGTCGAACAACTGGATTTGGTTGGGGAACGGAAAGGCCGCCGAAATGGCGACTGGCGAAAATCCAACCGTGTCGTTGTTGCCCGTGTCATAACTGAATAACGGTTGGCGCTCGGCGTTTGTGCCGTATTCAAATGTGAACGCCACATTTCCAGTCAGCGTGCGAATATACGACTGCATTGAGTTTGCAAATTCAAGTGGCGTTGCAAAACCTTCGTCGAAATTAATCTGCTGGTTAATCAGCGCTCCTCCGTTAATCTGGTATGACAAGTTTATCGATGTCGTCGACCCGCCAACATTTGGAATACTGAACGGGAACACAACCTCCGTCAGGGCGATGCGCGAGAAAAAACCATTCAACAGCGAGGTGGTCTTGCGAATGACAAAGTCATACGGCGACGATGTTCCCACCCGCGCCTCGTCGTAGTTTGCATATCGGTCCGAGCTGTCAACAGTGAACAGTGCCGTTGCAGAAGGTCTTACGGTGATTGCCGAACCAACTTGGGCGCTGTTAATCTTGAACGAAGACATTTGTCTTACAACAACATTAATTTTTCGCCTAATGTTTCTTCATCATTGGGATGTCATGACCCATCTTCCTTGCGTGCGCGATATTCAAGGCAATCAACTGCCGTTTCGCGACATCAAGCGTTAAGGGCATATGCGAATGAACATGACCGTCTTCGCCTGCAACATAATAGCGGTGATGGCCTTTTGCTTTCACAAGGTGGTAGGGCATCTTTTGTGTAGCGTCTAGAAGATAAAGTCGGCACTGCCTCGTGAAAAGGTAATGGAAGAGTTGTAGATGTACTGGACATGGAGCGTATAGGCGTTCGCGCCGTCGCCCGTGTTGATGATGCTGTTTACCACGCCGTTAAGTATCTCCTTACCGTGCGTCAGGACCTCCGCCTCATAGTCGCATCCCGTCGGCGTGCCGAAGGGGAGTTCCAGCCAGCGCGACGCCTGCGGGGAAGAAACCCAACCCGGATTGCCACCGACCGTGCCCGTCGCGAGCGCCGACTGCGTGACGAGCGACGGCGCAGTGCTGTCGAGAAGGTTGAACAGCTGGCCCGAGCCGTTGAGATACTGTGCGAAAATCTCACCCGCATAGAGAATCGTGGCGTTCTTTGGCGCGTACCAAAGACCAAGACCATTCGCCGTGTCGCTGTTCTTCGTCATCCACATCACAATCTTCTTGCACTCGCCCGACCGGAATCCGGTAAGTGTAATCTGCTGGTCGTTCGCCGACGCGGCAAGCGGGAAGGTGAGTTCCTGCTGGGAGAACGACAGGAGGGGCATCGTATACATCTCCTTGTCAAGGTCGGCCTTGTTCGCAAGCGACATGCCCTTGTCCTGCATGATGAGTTGCTCAACCTGGAAATAACCGACATCGAACGCCGACGGGAGCGCGACCGGCGCAGGCGCACCAGCACCGCCGACTGCGGCCGTCCACCACGACGCGGCGGGGGCGAGTTGCGCCGTTACCTGAACCTGTTGCGAAAGTAGGTCAGCGGGGAGCGGGACATTGAGACCGTCTGCCGAAGGACCGCACCAAATCGGGACGACGATGTATGCGAACTGGTCGACATCAAAATCCGCCGCGACCTTGCACTCATTGCCACCGAGCGAGAGGATGGCGTCGCGCTGGGTCTGCGTACGGCACTGCATGAGCGCGCGGTTGAGTAGCTGTTGGCCGGTCATGAAATACTGGCTAGACCCACCTACGCGGAAGGATACCAGCGACAGCGCTTGGTATCCCCATCCACGAGGGAGCGCCTGCGCGCCGAGCTGGCCCGTGATGTTGGCGGCGCTATATCCCAGCACGATGACGACATGTTTGAGGCCATTTCCTGGAGGGATAGTGAATACATTCGTACCTGCGGAGAGGTTGTTGAAGTTCTGCGTGAACCGCGTGTTGTAGGACACGGGCACGCTCTCTACCTTCGTGTTGTGCTCGTCTGCGTAGTACAGGTCCTCCAATGCACCGACGCGAATGAGTGCCTGTGTTGAGTGCGACATGGTTTATACAAACCTTAGAAGAAATTTTAGAGCGAATTATACAAATGGCGCTTCCCCATGTTATTCGTTCGCATGAACAGCACATAGTCCCCACGATGACGGCGCTCGTCAATCGCAAATATCTCGGCCACATCACGGAGGAGGGTCTGCTCGACGGACAGATTGTTCGCAAGACGCACACGACTGGACACCCCCTGCAAGGCGAGGAGCGCGGTGTCCTCAAACGGAATCCGCTCGGCGTGAACGACCCCCGCAAGGTTGAAATCCCCAAGAACCTCATGCGCGACCGCTCCCGCGTCCCGGCGACGCGCCCCCTCTTCGGCATGACGAATGTCGCGTCGTTCAGCGACAACGCGACGCGCCAACAGGGCATCCACCTTGACCACCGCGCCTGCCCCTCCCCGCGCCTCATGAAGCACGACACGCCGACGGCCCACTCTCGTCATTTGACTTACGGCATGGTCGGCATCAAGACGATGTGAACTACTTCGCCTTGCGCGTCTTCTTCGGTCCTTTCGGTTCGTCGTCCTCGCTGTCCGGCGGTTCATTCATCTTGGCGACCTTTCGCGCGAAATACTCATGCACAACCTTCCTGCTCGGCGCGTCCCGTATAATGTCCTTGTAGGACGCCACAGGTTTCTCCGCCTTTTTGCCCGATGACGACGGCGCGGGTTTTGAGTGCGCGACTGCGTGCGTGCCCAGCGGTCTGCGGTCAACTGCTCCTGCTGGCGCTGGCGCAATGTCGTGCGTCGTCTTCCCGTTGCGACGGTTCAGGATTTCAAGAATGTGAGGCGGAATCCCACTCATTTTTGTCTTCTTATTATATAACATGTTCAAAAAACATTTGAGCGTATACGACGCTGTGTTGAAGAAGTCCGTCCAGACAAACCTGACCGCACACACCGAGAAGGAGTTAGAGGTCAAGTGCAGTAATTGGAAGAGCAAGACCCGCGAGGAAATAGCCAAGCGTCGCCTCGAACACGACCGCGAAACGCGCGAGGAGTCCATCCCGCGTTGCGAGTTCGCGCTTGAAATGCTGGACAACGGCGGAGTCAGCGTAGGATTCATGGGCGCATCGCGTTCAGGTAAGACCAGCGTACTCAAATATGTCTATAAGCGGTACTATCGCAAGCACATCTCCTGTATGATGACGCTCTCCGACCAGAACGAAATTTATAAGGACATGTCCCGCAAACTTATTGTCGCGAACGACTTCCAGCCCTCCGTCATCCGCGAGATGTATCTCTGTAATCACGGCACGGACAATAAATATAAGTTTTGCGTTATCCTTGACGACATGAACGGCGGGCGGAGCAAGATTGACACCGAGATTACGCGGGCGCTCACGATTTACCGCAACTCTTTCATCGATGTTTTAATTTCGAACCAGTCCCCGACTTTGATTAACGCCGTCGGTCGAGCCAACCTGAACTATGTCTGCCTCTTCGCCTTCAACTCGTCGCAGGAGATTGAGAAGGCCATCAAATTGTATTTGAACTCATACTTCCCCGCGTCGTTGAAGATGGTCGACAAGATACAGATGTATAAGAAGTTGACCGAAGACCACCACTTCTTCTTCCTCAACAATCTCACCGGCAAGTGCCACCTCTGCAAGTTGACACCCGAACAGCTGGCGGGCGAAATTGAAAGCGACGACGAATAATGTTTGGAATACATAAAGATGTCTATTCTTATCTCGCCCACCCTCGCAAACGAAAGCACGCCTTACTACGCCCTCAACGGAAGTGGCGGAGGTGGCGGGTCGGGCGTTACTTCCGTCATTGCGGGCGCGGGCATCGGCGTCTCTGCCGCAACTGGCGCGGTCACTATTTCCAACACGGGCGTCCTCAATGTCACCGCAGGCACGGGCGTTACGGTCACGGGAACTGCCGGTGCGCCGATTATCTCTGCAAATGTGGCGACGGGAACTACGCAGTCGTCATATTCCACAAACTCCACGCTGGCGTATCAGGTCGCAACATGCCCTTCGGGGTCGCAGGTCATTCTTGGAACAATCACGCTCGCGTCTCCCGCCTCATACGCACAAGCGATTTGGGGCGCAAACTCGCTGAACGGCGTTGCCATCCCCGAAGTTGTCTCCGTCGGTCCAGACGGAACGGACAGGTGCTATATTTACCTCTCTTCGTCCAACGCCGCGCTCAACCCCGCAACTTCTTTCTCGCCATACTATTTCATTCCCACGAACGGCACGGGCGAAGCGACGGTCAAACTGCCGTCCACGATGCCACTCGGCGGAACGGGCGGTGTTTTGCCCACCGTCATGTTTTCTGCGACTTCCGCAACACCGACTGCAACTTGGTATTTGATGTTCCAGAATGGCGCGAACCCTTCAAATGCCTACATCAACGCCGCCACAAGCACATCGCAAAGTGTCTCCGTTCTTGGTTATAACTCGCCTTAAACCTTTTCTGCGCGTTAGATAAATGTCTATCCTCGTTTCATCGACGCTCGCAAACGAAACGAGCCCGTATTATGCTCTTGCGGGTGCGGGTGGGGGCGGGGGCGGTGTGTCCTCGCTCACGAACGGCGGGCAAATCAACTGCGGTTCTGGCACGGGCGATGTCACCCTCACGAACGCGGGGGTCAACACTCTCTCGCTTGGCGCAACACCAAACGGTCTTGCCATCAATTCGAGCGTTGGCTCTATCACGGTCAGTTATACTGCGCCGACTGGACAGCAACCGCTTGCGTCCGCAACAATCGCACCCGAGTTTCCTCCTGCGACCACTCTTTCGGTGGGGCAGACGATTTCCCTTTACGATTTCTATACGCAGGGAGGCGGTCCAAGCGACCCCGCCATGAATGTCATACAATATACTCTCGGCATTTACAAGGCAACGCAACCGTCTTTCGCATACACGCGCACGACGGGTCTGGCAAACCTTGTGATTTGGGTCGGTCCTGCGGGCCTCACTGCATTCCCATCGCAACCGTCGGTGGGGTCATACATAAGTTTGATTGATGACGCAAACACGGGAACAATGTTGATTCCGCGCAACATGAGTTTCATGTCGCACGCGACTGGTTATACGACTGGCGGAAGCACATCGCACTGGGCCATATACTTGACCAACGGGTCGTCGGGCGATGTTGCATTCACTGTTCCCGGTGCGGGCATCGGCAGCGAATGGGACGCGAGTTGCTTTGCGTCTCTCGCAACAGTAGTTTAATGCCGACTATTTATATCTGCTGTAAATAAATGTCCATTCTCATCTCGCCCACACTTGCCAATTTATCAACGCCCTATTATGCCATCGCGGGTGGAGCGGGAAGTGGGGTTACTGAAATCGTTGCTGGCGCAAACATCGCCGTCAATCAGGCGACGGGCGCAGTCACAGTTTCCGCGACTGGTCTTGTTCCCACAGTCTCATCTGTCACTTATGTAGCAAGCAGTTGGGGGTCTGCGCCGTATCCCAGCAGTGCGATTGCTGGACAAGTTGCTGGGCAGACTTATGTTCCTGCTCGCAGTGGTGTGTATCTGTGCCAAGTCAACATGGGGTTTAATATTGGCCCGTCTGCCGTTGTCGCAGGCGTGGGCGACCTTGTCAATGTTGGTCTTGTTACAGGTGAACCGTTCTTCCTCGTTTTGGGCGCAGCAACGCTTCAACCGCTCAACATGCCCAACACGGGCAGTGATTATGGTCTCAAATCGCTTTTCCTTGTTACGCTTAACGCAGGACAGACATACAACTTGTCTTGGTGGGTCAATAACACCTCCACGACGCTCGCACTCGGCGAGACGAACGGCGGTCCGCTTGTCAACTTTGTTCCGCTGTGCTAATATCCCACAAGACCTGCGCCCGTCCAATACAGATAGACGATGCCTCCGTTCTGCGTTGCTGTCCTGTTGTGGACGATTGCCGTTCCCGTCATGCCCGTCATATTGATATCGCCACCGCCTGTGGCGTTGCCGTTGTGCACCATCACGAAGAACCCTGCGTCGGCTGTCCCAAACCCTGTCGTGGAGAACGCCTGCGTCGTTATCCCCGTCAAGATGAATGTCTTGCCCCGAGCCGTCGGTGTCAGCACGATGGCGGACGCCGAAGTCGCGACGACCTGTATTTGCTGAGTGTATGTGTCTGTGTTGAACTGGCGCACGGCGTTCCAGTTCAACCCTCCCTGCGACGGCAGGTTGCCGATGAGTGTGCCCGTCTGGTTGGTGTAGATGTTCGCAAAGTAGAACAGTTGAGACGCCGCCGGAACTGCCGCTTGGAATGGCGTAATCTGGGTTGCCGTCGCTCTGGAATTGGTGATGTTGTTGCGGATGGAAGCAATAAGGTTGCCCGTTGCCGATGTCGTATAGATGTATCGGCTCGTGTTATTGACTTCGACGCTGGTGTCGAGGTTCTGCACCGTGCTGTCGGTCAAGTTCAGGTTGGCGTTCGTGCCGAGCGTGATGAGCGCGACGGTCGTAGACGCTTTGCCCGCCACAAGGCAATTCGTGAGACTTGTAAGAGAGGCCGCGCTCATTACGAGGGTCATAACAGCACCCGTCGCATTGAAGGAGCTGTTGTTCGCACTGCCGAACGCTCCGCCCGCCATATTGATTGCCGACCCCGTGCCTTTGTGCGTCAAGTCGCTATACCCGATGCTGAATATCTGGCCCGATGCGACATTGATGATATGCCCCGAAGCAGTCGCACTGTCCATCGTCAAACTGCAATCGTCAATCGCAAGTTGTGCGACGGTGGACGGCAGAACACCGGTCGAGGACAACGAGATGAGCGGAACAGTTGCGATATTGGCGTTCGTGTATAAACCATTTTTGAGATATACCCGTATTCCCGCGCCCGTGATTGTGATTGCCGATGTCGTGGCGTCCTTCGCATTCACATTCAAGTTGTTAAGGACGACGGTGTCAATAGTATTCGTAAAAGTTGCGTCTGTGCCGTTAATCGTGAACGACCCCGTGATTTGCACTCGCTTGCTGGAAGGGTCGTCGTCGCTCATGCCGATGATGCTGACCGCAGGAAGTGTCGCAGAGATGTTGACGACGACATCTTCGCTATACGCTCCGGGTGCGATAAAGATAGTCATTCCCGGTCGTCCTCCTCCCGTAGATGCGGTTTTCGCGAGTGCGCCGTTGATGGTCGAGAGCGGGTCGGTGATACTGCCCGAACCGCCCACCCTGCCGTTTGTCGCAACATAATACACGAAGGCAGGACTGGCTACGATTGGCGTCGGCGCGTCCGCCTGCGTCAGCACGCCCAACGACGGGTTGTAGTAGACCGACTTGGCCGATGTGCCTGCCGACAAGTTCTGTATGACGAGCGAGGACAGCGTCGTGAGACCCAGAACATTTAGCGTCGTGTTTGCCGTGATGGACTGCGTGAACTCGGCGTTGCCCGCAACCTTCAACAGCCCGTCAATCTGCGTTTTCAGCAGGCCCGTGTCGTAGGAGATGCGTTGCGTGTTCGAGATGGTGCTGTCCATAGAGAGCGAGGAGGTCAGCGTCTGGATGAACTCGCCCGTGCCGTTGTTGTGCGCGACCATGTTGAAACCCGCCGACGAGGCCACCGACCGCACCTTGCCGACATAGAAGGAGTTATTGTTCGCAGGGTTCATTGCGATACCGGTGTTGTTGAGGACGATGGTGTTGGTGGGCACAGCACTTTCCGTGACGAAGCATGTCCCTATATAGGTGGAGAACTCGCCCATTCCCGCATTCGCACTGAACGCACCGATGGCGATGCTGTTAGACCCCAGTGCCGCCCGACCCGCATTATACCCTACGGCGGTCACATATGTCCCCGAGTTTGCCCCTGCCGCACCTGCTCCCACTGCAACTGAATTACTCCCGAGATTTGAATATCCTGCGTTCGCACCGACAGCAACCGATGATGCGCCTTGATTAGATAATCCTGCTGTATGTCCTACCGCAACACACTCCGCCGCCTGTGTATCAAATCCAGCGTCCCACCCAACCGCAACCGAATTAGACCCCTGATTTTCCTGACCCGCTTCCCACCCAATCGCAACGGAGTTTATTCCCTGTGTGTTTGAGCCACTTTCGTTTCCAATTGCGATGCTGTTGCCTCCCTGCGAAACGCCACCTGCGTTGCTTCCAACCGCAACCGACCCAGCACCCTGACTGGTTAAACCTGCCAGTGTTCCCAGAGCAACCGCACCAATACCCTGATTAGACCCGCCCGCAGACCCACCGAGAGCAAACGCCTCTGCGCCTTGATTGGTAGCACCCGCACCCGACCCGACGGCAATCGCAAACTGACCCTGACCCAACTGACCTGCGTTCACACCGAGAGCAACACACCCATTCCCTTGCTGGTAACCTCCTGCTGTGTTTCCAATCGCAATAGACGCCGTGTTCTGTCCCGATATACCTGCTTGATAACCGATGGCGACTGCTCCTTCCTTCTGTGAGGTCTGTCCTGCAAGTGTGCCGATGGCAATTGTGTTTGTGCCCTGTCCCGACATATTGGGAATATCGCCAATCGCAATCGTGCCTGCTACACCGCTCGTCGTCAGGTTTGACAAGTTGCCAATGAAGACCGATTTAGTGTTCTTCGTCGCAGGCAGTTCTCCGCCCGTGAGGTTCGCAAGGTAAGCGCTTGTCGTTGATAAATCCACGACCGAACGACCGAACGCCACAGGAGCGATGACTGCCCCGCCCGATGGGTTATACACGCCGTTCCAGAACTGGACGCCGTTGGGGTTGATGATGTTGGACGCCTGTAATGTCGTCAAGTTGTAGAGTGTTCCTCCTGCTGTGAATATCATACGGGCAGTGCTGTCTCGGGCAGAGTTCTGCACGAAGATGCCGTTCTGTCCTAACCCAAAATTGTGTTCGAGAGTAATATACGAGCCTGCTGCGAAAGCGATTGCGCCGCCCATCGCGGCGTTCATTGCCCCGAGTCCGTTCATCGTGATGAAGGTCGGCGTTGTCATCTCGATGCCGACGGGCAAGACATCAATGCGCTGGGTGTTAATTCCTGCGACGGGCAGTGTCCCGATGGTGATGCCATGAACGACGCCCCCTCCGTCCAGCGTTGTACCGCCTTTAATATAGAGCGTGGATAGACCGACCGGCACATTGCCTCCGTAGACCGCAAGAGTACCGAACTGGTTGGTCGGTAAAATACCCGAGTTGCCGATTTGAACGGCAGACTCAAAGTAGTTTGAACCTCCTCCCGCAAAGGTCTGTTCTATCAACCCCGTCATTTCAATGCCCTTCGTCTCCATCTTCGTTTGAACTTTGATGTTGGAGGACGACGCCAGATAGATGCTCCCACCAGAAGACAGCGACAGGTCGGTCGTGGATTGGATTCCAAACCCCGACATATTCACAGTTGCCACAGCAGGGTAGTTGGCCCAATTACTTGTGTCGGCAGGAGGCACTGTCCCTGTGAATACGGGCAACCCATTCACGAGCATCTGCGTATCGTTTGCCGTCACAACAACGGAAGAGGTTGTCGTCACGCTGGAACAAAGCGTAATTGTGGGAACAACGATATTGACGGCATCAACTTGCGAAGCGTTCAAAATATTTGACCCGCTCATGTTCACATTTGCCGATGCTGGGTAGGTCGCCCAGTTGGCCGCCGAACTGATGTCTGCCGATGTCAACAGAGGCACGGAGTTTAGAAGCAAAGTTGCGCCCGAGTTTGTAGAGGTCAAAATAGCAGACGAGTTGTTGTCGGGCGTATAGACATAGATATTATTCACATATGCGTCAACGGCGCTTATGCCCGACGCGTCAATTTGGTCTGCGTTGATGATGTCATGCCCCGACAGATTCACATTTCCTATTGCTGGGAACTGCGACCACCGCTCAACGCCGTTGCTTCCGTTGACAAGCACAAACAGGCCGTCCGTTGAAATTGCCTGCCCGTCCAGTTGAAACCCGCTCACATTGGAAATCGCAAAGTTTGACAGATTCACATTTGTCAGTGCCGAGTACGCTGACCAATTTGAGACTGGGTTCAGTCCGTTGACCAGTATTGTGTCGCCGAGTGTGGAGACCTGATTACCGTCCAGTTCGAGACCGCTCAAATTTTGTATAGCAAAATTGTTGGCGTTAATGTTGGCCAGCGCCGGGTACAGCGCCCAATCGCTAACATTGCTGATGTTGCTTATTGTTGCGACCGGAACGCCGTTGAGAAACAGCGACGAGGCATTTGCCGTGAGAACCTGCTCGTCAATTTCAAGGCGCGTGCAGTTGGATATGGCGTTCTGCGAGAGGTCGACCGCGCCCCCTGCTGGATATAAATACCAATTTGATGGCGACCCGCCCGACCCGCCCGACGCATTCGCAAGGGCAAAATACGGTGTCGTCTCGTTAGCATATGAAGACTGCACGAGCGCGCTCATTTGTATTGCCACGAGATTTAATCGCCGTAGGGTTTAGTTTTGTCTGCGTCGCAGGCGTTGTTGCGGTCGTCGTTGTCGTAGGCACTTTTGGCGCGGGTGCGCTCGGCGTAGGTTTCGCCTCAATCCGTTCTTGTAAATATTTATTACGAAAACACGAGCGATTTGTTTCGCCCGGCGCGCCAATTAACCAACTCGCCATTGTTCAAAACGCAAGATTTTTTCCTTGTCTCAATACAAATGCCGATGCTGAATGAAATACAGAAGCAGTTGCGGGAGATGCGCAAGTCTACGGATAAAGCCATCACCAAGATGAAGAAGGCGGACATCCTCGCCGAGATTGAGCGTCGCTCCGCCAGCGAGAGGGGTGAGACTGCGCCCAAGAAGGAGAAGGCCGAGAAGAAAGAAAAGAAGAAGGAGGAGAAGAAACCTAAAAAGGTCGTTGTCGTTGAAAGTTCCAGCGAGGACGATAGCGACGATTCCCGTCCCGCCAAGAAAGAGAAGAAGGTGTCGAAGGTTGAGAGCAAGCCCAAGCACGAAAAGAAGAGCAAACCCGTGAAGGAAGATAGTGATGATGAGGACGCGAAACCCGTCAAGAAGCACAAGAAAGCAAGGGTTGCGGAGTCGAGCGACGATGATAGCGATTAGACTTTCTTGATGCCGTAGTTTTAGGGAAATAGACCGCATATGCGGGTCAATTATGATATGTGAAGCATGTTAGAATTGAGTATTTTTGCCTATGATTTAAAATCATGTTTTGGTGCTAACTTGGCTGTTTGGTTGGGTTTTTGCATTGTATACTGCAACCCTTGTCCCGTCATTTACTTATCAGTTTGTTCTCAATTGAGACCTAATATAGATAAGACAGTATTCTGTTTATAGTAGTGTGTATACGGGTTTAGGATTATTATTATTATTGTTGTGAAATTTTTTATTAAAAGTGTAAAAGAGTCATTTCAAAATTCAAGAATGTTCTCCGGGTGGAACATTTGTAAATATGGAGGACACTCTTTTGCTGGTTTCAAATTAAATTTCGCGCCAATAATAATAATAATTGCAGGAGGAGAGGGGTCGCCCTGATTGTTGTAATTTGCTGAAAAGGACTTTCGCCGAAAAATAATATGTCATCTAGAAGTAAAGGAATGCCTCGCCCGACCCTCGCCTCAACCTTGAAGAACCTGCGCACCGTTGAAGTGCTGTTGACGCAGACGACGGAGGAGGAGCTCTGGTCTCATTTTTGCGATGGTTTCAAAACATTCGAGCGCAACGCGCAACGGTATACGCTTGAAATCGAGGACGCGATTCGCTATGTGATGTCGAACCCATATGCGAGTTGCAGTTGGAGGCACGGAGACCCGCCTCACGAGTTTGAAAACGAGTTGGGCTGGATTCGGGGAGACCTTGAAACCGAAATCAAACCGTTTTTCTACATGCGCGATTTCTATACGGATTTGAAGATATGCGCCAAGCAGTTGAAATGGGAAGCAGACGAGGAGTATGGCCAGCAGTGCCGAGAGATGATGTGGGCGTGCGAAAAATCAAAAGAGCAGTTCCGGAGCGATATGATGGACTTGCAGATGTTCGACAAGGTCATGTATAACAAGTCGCGGAAGGAATGGTATGGGCGCAATCCCGAGTTTGTAGAGCAGATGAAACTCCGCGAAGACCATAGAAAGCATAAGACGCAGGAGGAGTGGAAGGAGTATTTTGAAAATGACCCTGACGAGTTGAAGTATTACAAAGACGGAATACCGAAGGACGACGAGACCTGCCCGCTGTGTATTGGGCAGGCCCTTCAAAAGAAAATGGCAAAAGACAGCAAGGAGCGAGCAGAGCGAGAAGACCGCGAGGATTACGAGCGGTCAAAGCAGAGGCGCGAGGAAGCGTTGCGCCTTGCCGACGAACCGTCCTCTCCGCGCGAGGTCAGGAACTACGACTGCGATGACTGCGATTTTCACACGACGAGCAGAACTGCGCATGACCTACACATTGTCAGCGCAAACCATATTGCGGTCAAGAAGCAAAAAACGCTGTATTGCGAGGCGTGCGATGTTCAGTGCAGAACTGTGATGGAACTCTCACAGCACAAAACAACGAAGAAGCACAAACACGCGCTGAACCCTGAACTCGCAGACCCGGAGGTATTCAGTTGCGAGGCGTGCGCCTATTCAACGGAACATAAACATGTTTACAATACGCATTTGAAGTCGAAGAAGCATCAAAGCAAAGTCAGCGCTTAATAATAATGAGCCCGCAACATATTGCGTTAATCACTTACATCGCCACCATCGTCGGCATCATTACGCCTGCGGTCATAAGTAAGTTGCGCCGCAATAGTGTTGCCCATTAACGACGCGATGCGCATGCGCGCGTCGGTGGTCGGGTTGCGCGCAAGGAACTGCGTGATGAATGCGTGCCGGAAATCGTTGACGGAGTATTTCTCGCCGAGTTCGCTCTTCATGATGCGCCGAACCTTGTCGCTGAACTGCGCGTCCGTGTATTCTTCGTGTTGGAGTTTCGCCAAAAGCGGTTCTCCCATACGAATGTGCGGGGCGATTATGCGTTGCAGTGGAAGCGGAACGCGAATGACCTGTCGCCCGTGAACCGCGACGGTCTTGTAGTTGTTAAACACGAAGCGCGGGACGGAGTTCCACAGCAGGTAATTTCTGTCCTTGTTGAGCGTGTGCTTCATGTTGTTGACGACGAGCATGTTCCGGTATTCCAGACGGCGAGGGGCTTTGGCGAGCGTGTATAGCGCAATAATCAGTTGGTCTTCGCCTTTGAGTTTCGTGTGAATGTTCGCGACATCTGTCCACTTCATATCGGTTTCCTTCGCCTCGTAGGTCTTTGGGTTCGTGCGCTCCTCCTTATCGCTCTCCCACGATTCGTCGAGTTTCTTGCGATAGAAATCTGCATTCTCGTTCTCTTCGCGCAGGTAATTCATGATTGCGGAAAGGCGGGTGCGAATGGTCGCCTGCGACGCGTCTCCGCCCCGCGCCTTGCGAATGACATTCCACACCATCTCGGTGTCCTCCTCAAAGTTCACGGCCACCCCGAGTTCCTTGCGGACGGCTTCGAGCACCTGATTGTAGACCTTCATCGTCTTCTCGCTCAACGGTCCTTTCTTCGGCATCTTTGTTTCTATGTCGGGGTTATTTTTCAGGACGGCAACATCCGTTTTGCTCGGCATTGAAAAAGACATTAGGCTGTGAAACATTATTTAGACTGACGCATTAGTCGGTGGAGGGCGCGTTGGACTGCGCTGGCGCAGATGAGACATTCATTTCTGCCCGCTTATACACATCGTCCATAAAGGTGTGGAACTCGTGAGATGTGAACCCAATGCCCGCATGTCCGTCCACATCATGCGCGTTGCCCGAGAAGAAGCGGATGGGGACAAACCCCTTTCCAGGACCAAACTTCTCAAACGCCTTCATTATGTCGTCCATCATTTTGATAGCGTCGCCACGAACGCATTGATATTTAAACAATATGACGGTCTGCTTGCCGAGTTTCTTCGCCATTGAAACGACCGATGTCAACTGGATAATCTGACGACGCATGTCGTTGTTGTTCTTGATGATAATCGGGGGTTCGCTTGCCATTCTGTCTGTCTGTCCTGTGTCGTTCTTGCTGTGCTTGTCTCGTGCTTGTCTCGTGATTGTCAGTGTCTGTCTGTGTGTCGCCCACCATCCGTTTTGATGGCCCGCGCCCAATCCGTTTTGCTCACTATCACTGGAATCCGGTTTG
>Ga0209084_1001502_pt1 | contig 19505 bp, 21 predicted proteins | sample C_130820_MF_Meta_FD_187309 | JGI IMG/M metagenome (GOLD analysis project Ga0209084, IMG submission 187309) | Freshwater microbial communities from Lake Croche, Canada to study carbon cycling - C_130820_MF_MetaG (SPAdes) (version 2) | ecosystem: Environmental > Aquatic > Freshwater > Lake...
ATTCCAATCGGACTGAATGCTGCATTCCATCAATTGAAAATTAATCGCGTGATTTGCATTGCATCGAATGATAAAGCGATTGTTTTGATGCTCTAAAAAATATTCTAGCCCAGTGATTCTTTCTTGAAAAACAGTAAAATCTTCTAATGGTTTGTCTGCTTCTAAAATTCGGTATTCCGAGGCGATTCCTTGTTGACTAGATAAATGGTAAATGTATTTTTTTGATTTGGAACGATAAAGCCCCATATAAAACTGCGGGTCTTTTTCTTCAAAAACGAGTACATCATTTTTGGGATCTTCCCCTAATTGATGACGATATACCTTAGATGCTAATAATGTCTTTGGATCTCTTTTCAAATAAAAGAAATACAAACTATCAGCCGACCAAGCATAACTTCCCCCCTCTGTGTTATCAATTAAATCAGGCAGGTACTCTTTTGTTTCAAGGTTTAAGAATTTTACTTGATAATTTCTTCTGCTTAATTCATCGGTAGCTACTGCGAGGTACTTATCATTGTCGCTCAAACTTAATCCTCCCATATGAAAATAGTCTTTTCCTTTTCCTAGTTGATTTCCATCTACTAAAATTTCCTCTGGAGAATCAAGGTTTAATCTTTTTCGACAATAGATTGGATATTCTCCCCCTGTGACAAATTTGGTGTAAAACCAATGTTTTCCATTAAAATAGGGTACGGAGGAATCATCCTCTTTGATTCGGTTTTTCATTTCCTGAAAAAGTGACTCGCGTAAATCTGAGATCGGTGCAAATACCTTTTCTGTATATTCATTTTCCGCATTTAAATAGTCGATAACTTCCTTATTTTCCGGCTTATTCAACCAATGATATGGGTCAATTCGAGTATCTTGATGAATGGTTAGATATTCGTTAATTTCTTTTGCAATTGGAGGATTGGGGATGTTCTTTATCATATTGCAAGTTACTAATCAAAATTGTTTATCCTTAATTTTGAACTTTTATCCTCTAAAAATGATTTTGGTAAAAAAATGCAATTAGGATGCTTTGAATTAGCTACATTTGCATGTCAAAATTTAAAATGTTAAAACAATGAACAAAAAACTTTGGATCGTATTAGGTGCTATTGCTCTCGTTATTTTCTGGGGTATTGGTGCAAGAAATGGAATGGCAACAAGTGATCAAGAAGTGAAGGCTTCTTGGGCAAATGTGCAAAGTGCTTATCAACGTCGGGCGGATTTAATTCCCAATTTAGTAAAGACCGTACAAGGCGTGGCTAATTTTGAAAAATCAACTTTAACAGCGGTTATAGAAGCTCGTGCTAGTGCGACTCAAATGAAATTAGATGCGAAGGATTTAACCCCGGAAAATGTGAATAAATATCAAGCTGCTCAATCTTCTTTAGGAGGTGCTTTAGGTCGTTTGATGGTTGTTGCAGAAAATTATCCTCAATTAAGAGCAACGGAGAGTTTCTCAGAATTACAAGCGCAATTAGAAGGTACTGAAAATAGGATCAAAGAGGAAAGAGATGTGTTTAATAGCACAGTTAAAAATTACAATTCTAAGGTAGTTACTTTTCCGAATAATTTAATTGCTTCCTTTTCCGGTTTTACCGAGAAAGGATTTTTCCAAGCGGATGCAGGTTCTGAAAAAGCTCCTGAAGTAAACTTTGATGAGAAAAAATAATGCATTTAACTGAAGACCATCAGGCAGAAGTTATCCTGGCTATCCAAGAGGCAGAATTAAAAACCTCTGCTGAGATACGTGTTCATGTGGAGAGTCATTGCGAAGGGCACCCCGTGGATAGGGCGAAGGTGCTCTTTTTTGATTTGAAGATGGATCAAACCGACTTGCAAAACGGTGTTTTGCTTTATTTAGCTATCAAAGATCGCAAATATGCCATCATTGGTGATAAAGGGATTGACGCCAAAGTACCGTTGGAGTTCTGGGAAACCATTCGTGATGATATGCGACCCATTTTGTCAAAAAATGAATACGGAAAAGCATTGTCATTAGGTGTAAACCGTATAGGTAAAGTTTTGATAGCAAGTTTTCCATACATGGAAGGAGACGTGAATGAACTTAGTAATGAAATTTCATATGGTGTTTAATAGGATGCGATATTCCAAAATTCTTGTTCTGGCGATATTTTTGTTCAATTCTTTTTTCAGTTTTGCGCAAACTCCTATTCCTGATAAGCCCAATGCTTATGTGTTAGATTTATCGTCCAAATTGAATTCGGATGAAAAAAGCGCATTGGAACAAAAGTTAAGAGCCTACGCAGATTCTACTTCCACTCAATTTGCCATAGTTGTTGTACCAACCACGGGAGGACGAGATCCTTATGATTATGCGATGGAAATTGGAAAAACATGGGGTGTAGGTCAAAAAGATAAAAATAATGGAGTGGTCATATTGATTGCTTCAGATGATAGAAAAATACGAATTGTTACTGGCAGAGGCATCGAAGATGTGTTACCTGATGCGACATGTAAACGAATCATCAATCGAATTTTAAAACCAGCACTTCAAAAAAGTGCATATTATGAAGGATTGGATTTAGCTACATCAGAGATGATGCAAAGAGCTAGTGGCAATTTTCAAAATGATGAAAAAGAGGAGGGAGACAGTTCTGGTATTCCGCCTGTATTCATTCTATTTTTTCTTTTCGTCATTTTGTCCATCATCAATGCCTTTAGAAATCGAGGCGGTGGAGGAAGAGGACCTGGAAATAGAGGTGGAGGCATGTTCTTCCCACCCATATTTTTGGGAGGGGGTGGTTCACAAGGTGGATCTTTCGGTGGAGGAAGTTCTTTTGGAGGATTTGGTGGAGGAAGCTTTGGCGGCGGTGGTGCAGGTGGTGGTTTTTAATCGAATGGCTCATTAATTATAATTATTTTGAAAGACATAATTCAACAAAATTTAGAGGAAGCTCAAAAAGTCTTGCAGATATTTTTAACCAATCCTTTACAAATTCAAAAAATTGAATCGGTAGTTGACTGCTTGGTTGAAGCTTTACAAACAGGCAAAAAGATTTTGTCTTGTGGCAATGGTGGTAGTCACTGTGATGCTATGCACTTTGCAGAGGAGCTTTCGGGTCGTTACAGAGAGAATAGGCCAGCTTTAGCTGCAATGGCTATTTCAGATCCATCACATATTACATGTGTAGCAAACGATTTTGGGTATAATTATATTTATTCTAGATTTATCGAGGGATTGGGTAATTCAGGAGATGTGCTTTTTGGAATATCTACCAGTGGTAATTCTGAAAATATCGTTGAGGCGGTCATAGCAGCTCAAAAAAAAGGGATGAAGGTAGTTTTGTTGACCGGAAAAGACGGTGGTAAATTAGCCAATTTCTCTGATGTTTTAGAAATCAGAGTGGATCATTTTGGTTTTGCTGATCGAATTCAAGAGATACATATCAAAATTATACATATTCTCATTCAATTGATTGAAAAGAAAATGTTTGTATAAAAAAAGGGGGATTTAAATTCCCCTTTTTTCATTTATTTTTCATCTGGATAATTTTCTTCTTCCTCATTACTTCCCATTAGAACTTCAACTGTTTTTCTCAGTAAGCCTTTTAAGTTAGGTCCTTTGGAATCATTATTTCTTAGACCTGCTTTTGAATCCGAAGGTGCATTTACGATTTCTTCTTCTACTTCTAGCTGATTTAATTGTTCAAAATACACTTGAACTAATCCAACTGCGGTAGCGTAAGAAGGGTCTTTGATTTCAGCTTCAATTTGAGGTGTACTGGCAATAGCCATCGGCTCCCCGATTCTGGATTCTAGGCCAGTTACTTTTTGGATCAAATCTGCAATATCTGGTAATTGTGCTCCTCCTCCTGTGATCACAATTCCACCTTTTAGTAGAAGAGGATCCGTAACTTTTGATATCTCTACCATGATAATGGCAGTTAATTCTTTTATTCTTTCTTCAATAATGATCGCTAAGTTCTTAACAGAAATGGGTGTAGGTTTTCTGCCAGCAATACCAGGAATTAACACGACTTCATTGATATCAATTTCCTTACTTAGCGCTGATCCGAATTTGTTTTTTAAAACTTCTGCGTGTTCTAGGGAAACATTTAGGCCAATTTGGACATCTTCTGTTATTCTATCTCCTCCCCAATTAATTACTTTAGAATGTCTTAATCTATTTTTAGTGTAAACACTAATTTCTATTGTTCCACTTCCGATATCAACCAAAGCAACACCCAATTGTTTCTCATCTAAATTTAAAACGGAACTTGCTGTAGCCAAAGGACTATAATAAATATTGCCGGTTTTTAAATGTTCCGATTGAGCAGAAATTAAACATTGTTTTAAAATATCATTTTTAGTTTGATCAGCTGTAACGACAATGAAATCGGCTTTAATTTTTGATCCTATTTGTCCAAGGGGTTCTAAGGTTTCTGGTAAATTATCTACTTGAAAACCAATGGGTAGAGTATGTAAAATACAAGGATTTTTATCAAGGTTTGATTTTTTTGCACTATTAATCAAACTAATTAATTCAGACTCACTAACAGGAGAAATGGCATTTTCTCTCGCTTGAGTGATAGAAAATGTATTTACATTGATGTGGCCTCCTGAAATATTTGAGCTAAAATAGTAATCATTGTTTTTGCCTTCAATGGTACTAGCTATATTTTTTAAAGCTTCAGAAATTGCATCAGAGGTCTTATTGACATTTACAATATCCCCATTGATAATATATCCTGTCGTTTTTGATTTACCGATAGATAATATTTCTAATTTGTTATCTGATGATTGTCTTCCTATAACAGCCCGAACGAATGAGCTGCCAATATCCAATCCTATGATTAAATCATTACGCATGTTTCAGTATATATAAAATATTTTAGAACGAAAGAATATTCCGAAGTCCATCAACTTTAAAACTAATGATAAATCGGCTTATTCACAAATAAGCTGATTTTTATATTTTAATCTCACCCAATTATATGTATTCCATCCTTTGCTCGGTATGATTTGTTTGTAGAAAATGGCTAGTTTTTTAAATTTATTTTCAATGTTCATTGCTAAACCGAAATCAATATTGGTTGCGCCAAAAGTGGGAACTAGAATAATTCCTCCATCTTTTGCAACCACAACTTGAGAGATTTGTGCCTTCCAAAATCGGTTATTATTGATGTATTCAAAAAGTGGTAGGAGGGATTTCCCCTTAGTATCTTTTAAATCTTTTCGGTAGGATTTGAAGTAATCTCCAGTGACAACTAACACGCGTGGAGTAAATAATGAGCTCGTTCCAATAAAATCTCCTTCTGACGTGACATATTGATCGGGTAGGTTGGATTCATCTGTTGTTATTCTTAGAATCCTAGCGATAGGGCTAAATTCTTTAACTTTTACGATAATTTTTCCACTGAAATCAAAATGTGCTTCACACGATTTAACCAAAGGGATTTTTTTTATACTTTGCTCCATTTTATGTAGTGAAATGACATCTAATGGTCTATCCTCAAAATAATTTGTTCCTTCTTCAGTTATCACCTGATTGATTTGATTTTTTGATAGAAGCGGTTTTTCATTGTCAGAATCAAGTTTTACTACGATTCCTGTGCATATTGAATTTTGGTAAGAATATTGGGCATAAAAGATGGCCGAAACCCAAAGTGAGATCAATAAGATCAAACTTGTTGATTTTTTTAAATAAAATGCTGTCTTTTTATCGAGTGCCATTTGTAATAGAAGAACTAGAAAATATCAATGAGGTCCTGTAAAATTAAATCGATATCCCCGGCCCCTAATGTAACTATTAATCTTGGTTTTTCAGATTTCATTTTATCTACAAAGTCGATTTTATTGATTAATTGTTTATTCATTGAATTAATTTTGCTCAATAATAATGCGGAATTTATTCCTGGGATAGGCAATTCTCTGGCTGGGTAAATATCCAATAGATAAATATCGTCTGCTAATGCTAGACTTTTGGCAAAATCTTCTAAAAAGTCTTTAGTTCTCGAAAATAAATGCGGTTGAAAAAGAACTGTTAATTTTTCATTGGGATACAATGCCTTGATTGAGGACAAAGTAGCAGTTATTTCTGCTGGATGATGAGCATAATCATCAATTAATACATGCTCGTCTGTTTCCACATGATACTCAAAGCGTCTTTTTACGCCTTTAAATGAATTTATTCCGGTTTTAATTTCCTCAGGACTGACCCCAACAAATAGGGCTAATGCGGAGGCAGCGAGTGTATTTTCAATGTTATGAAATCCAGGAATTCTCATTTGAATTTCTTGAATAATGCCGCCCGGGTAAACCATATCGAAAACCATTCTATGGTTTTCTATTTTCAAATTTTGCGCAAAATAATCACCTTTATTTAATCCAAAGGTGTATTTTGGATGTTCCGAAAGTAGGTTTAAGCCTTCCTTTTGAATAAAAAATCCTTTGGGTTGAATTTGATTAACAAATAATTGAAAGGATTCAATTACTTGTTCTGCATCACCATAAATATCTAAATGGTCAGCATCTGTCGATGTTACAACAGCAGCTAATGGATGGAGTGTTAAAAATGAACGGTCGTATTCATCTGCTTCTACTACGCATATCATATTTTCTTTCCCTTTATTAGGGATAAAATTGGTTCCGTAATTTTGAGTTATTCCACCAAGGAAAGCAGTAACATTTTTATTAGCGTTGATTAATAAATGCGTCAATAGACTAGAAGTGGTGGTTTTTCCATGTGTTCCTGCTACAGCAAGCGTAGGGATTTGTTCAGTGATCCAACCCAATATTTCAGATCTTTTCCAAAGCTGTAGACCTAATTCCTCTAAATGATTTTTTTCAACATGGTCTATTGGAATTGCAGGTGTATAAATGAATAAAGTGGAATCTATTTCTTGATTTATTTTAGCAGGAATCTGTTCAACTTCATCTATGTAATGAATGATCATACCTTCATCTGAAAGCTTTTTCGTTAATGGACTTTCTGTTTTGTCATAACCCGCTACGTAAAAACCATTTTGTAAAAACCATCTGGCAATAGCTGACATTCCTATACCACCGATTCCAAGAAAATAAACATTTTTTAAATTGGAAAGATTTATTTTTTGACTCATTTTGTGGAAAGTATGGATAAGATGGTTTGAGCTATTTCACTGGCAGCCTCAGGTTTGCCCATTTGTTTACTTGCATCCTCAAGTTGCTTGATCAAGAAATTGTTGTTTAAAGTATTTAATGCTGTATCCACCAATTGTTCTTTGGCTTCCATATCTTTTACTAAAATAGCTGCCTGTTGAATTTCTAAGCTTTTCGCATTTTGAGTTTGATGATCTTCAGCAGCAGAGGGCAAAGGAACTAATACACTTGCTTTACCAGCTAAGCAAATTTCTGAAACAGATAAAGCGCCGGCACGTGAAATGACTAAATCGGCCATTGCATAGGCAAAATCCATTTCATAAATAAAAGCAGAAACATAGGCTTTTAAGGTAGGTATTTGCAGAATGGCTTTTTTTGCCTCTTTTTCAAATGGAATCCCCGTTTGCCAAATTATTTGACATGGGTTGGAAAGAAATTTGTCTAAACCGGCTAAAATAGCAAGATTGATACTTCTTGCTCCTTGACTTCCTCCTATAATTAAGATAGTTGGCAAAGCGGTATCAAGACCAAAAAATTGGGCAGCTTGGCTTTTTTTATCTTTCGTCTCAATCAAATCTTTTCTAACAGGATTTCCTAATAGAAGTATTTTTTCTTTTGGAAAAAATTGTTCCATTGCGGGGTAGGCAACAAATATTTTTTCTGCTTTAGAAGCTAAGAATTTGTTCGTAACTCCCGCGAATGAATTTTGCTCCTGTATAACGAAAGGAATGCCTTTCAACCATGAAGCTATTAACATAGGTCCAGAAGCATATCCACCAACACCTATGGCTAAATCAGGTTGAAATGAATTGATCAGCGAAAATGCTTTTCTTAGACTTTTTATTAATTTAAAAGGAAGAGCTAAATTTTTAAATATGCTTTGTCGATTAATTCCCGCGATTGGTAATCCAACAATTTCATAGCCTGCTTTTGGGACTTTTTCCATCTCCATTTTTCCTTCCGCTCCAACAAATAAAAATTGGATGGAGGAATCAATGTCCTTAAGCGCGTTTGCTATGGCAATGGCGGGATAAATATGACCGCCGGTTCCTCCACCTGAAATGATGATTTTTAATGACATATGGCTATGATTTGACTTTTGGGGCCATGAATTTTTCTTTATCTCGACTAACCGACAGAATTAAACCAATACTAATGGCAGTAAAAATTAAAGAGGTTCCTCCTGCAGAAATCATCGGCATGGGTTGTCCGGTCACGGGTCCGGCATCTACAGCCACCAACATATTGATGAACGCCTGAAAAACAATAGAGAAAGTTAGGCCAGCTGAAAGAAGCCCTCCAAATGGTTTTTCGCTAAATTTTACGGCACTTGCACCTCGGTACATAAAATAAATGAAAAAGAGAGGTAGTAAAATGCCAGCTAGTAATCCATATTCTTCTAAAATGATGGCATAGATAAAATCTGATTCTGCTTGAGAAAGGAAATATTTTTGTTGACTTTTACCAGGTCCTTTTGGGCTCAATGCTCCTGTGGCAATGGCGAATAAGCTACGATGAATTTGGTAATCTTCGCCTAAGTTTTTATCGCCATTCCTTTCTCTCTCCCCAATTCTTTGAACATAATTTTTTAGTCTTCCTTGAACTGTTTTGGCTCTTTGTCCAATTCCTAAAACGACTACACTTACTGCTAAAATGGTAAATAAACCAATTGTTTTTGCAATTTGTTTGAAAGGAACCCTGCCAAAAATCATCAAGACCATACTGGTTGCAAATATCAAAATACTTGTCGAAAAGTTAGATAGCATAATCAAAAAGCAGGTTATTCCTAATTTGAGTAGTATTGAAAACATGACTTGCCAAGTGTAGGATTCTGGATCTGCTTGCCGGGAACTAAAATCTCTTGCCAAACTTATTGTAAGACAAAGTTTTGCCATGTCTGATGGCATAAAAGAAATGGGACCTAAGTCGATCCATCTACTCGCACCCCCTTTATTTTCACCAAAAACCAAAGCTATAATTATTAACACCCATGATGCTCCTAAAGCGAAGTTGCTTATCTGGGCTATTTTACTATAATTTAGTTTAGCGAAATAGGACATCAATACAAATGAAAGGCCAAGCACGAACAAGGTTTTAATAAATCCGGTGATGGGTTCCATTGGACTCATCATGACCATTCTACTTCTAGCGGAAAATTGAATTAACAATCCAAAAAGGTTTAATACGATAACGATAAACCAAATTTGGTAATCGCCAACAATGTATTTTTTAGCAATTTGAGCTATTCTATTTTCCATTAGTCAGTTGCTTAACTACTTCTTTGAATTTTCTACCTCTGTCTTCATAATTTTGGAATAAGTCAAAACTTGCGCAAGCAGGTGAAAGCAAAATGACATTATCAGGTTGAGCCCATTCAATTCCTTTAGAAACAGCCTTTTCTAAATTATCTGTTGAGTAAATTTGAGGGCATATGTGCTTAAAATGCATTTCTAATTTTTGATTGTCGATACCTAAGAAAATTAATCCTTTCACATTTTTTTTAACCAAATCATCTAAAACGCTATAATCATTTCCTTTGTCCACTCCTCCGATGATTAAAATGATTGGTTGGATAAAGCTGTTTAAGGCAAAATATACCGCATCTACATTCGTTGCCTTGGAGTCGTTAATAAATTGAATACCATTCCATGTCCCACAAGGCTCTAATCTGTGTTCGGCATTTACAAAACTTGGTAATGCCATTAAAATTTTAAAATTGTTAATTCCAATGGATTGTGCAGCTAAAATAGCAGCAGACATATTGATGGCATTATGTGGACCTTTTAATGGTGCGCTAGCTAAGTCTATTTCAAGTTGCTGATTAATTGAAATACTCGAATGGTTAATGATAGCCTTTGCTTGGACATTTGAAAAACTGATTGTTTTGTGAATAGCGTCTTTGGGAATTAAATCTTGATTATTTTTGATAACCTGATCATCTTCCCAATATATGCATGTTGTTTTTTGAGACGAATTTTGGAAAATTCTGAATTTAGAATTGATATAATTTTCAAATTGATAATCATATCGATCCAAATGATCAGGGGTTATATTAATCAAAACGGCAACATCAGGCTTAAATTGAAAACATCTGTCTAATTGAAAGCTAGAAATCTCTAACACATAATAATCGTTATTGTTTTCCATTACTTGCTTCGCAAAACTTTGACCTATATTGCCGGCTAGTCCAACTTTTAATCCTGCATTTTTTAAAAAATGATAGGTTAATAGTGTTGTCGTTGTTTTACCATTAGAACCCGTTATGGCTATGATTTTGGCGGAAGTATATCTAGAAGCAAATTCTATTTCAGAGATTAATGGGATGTTTTTTTTCTTAACTTCTTGAACAATCAGATTTTTTTCAGGAATTCCTGGGCTTATGATTATTTCATCTGCTTCCAATATTTTTTCGATGGAGTGTTGACCATCTTCAAATGCGATGTTATTCTCTAACAATGTATTTTTGAATGTTTCTTTTAGCTGACCTTTGTCTGAAAGAAATACTTCAAATCCTTTTGATTTTGCCAATAAAGCAGCACCTACACCACTTTCTCCTCCACCTAGAATTATGATTTTTGACATTTGCAAAAGAACACTTAATGTGTGGTAAATGAATTTAGCTACAATTTAAAAAATGTCTTTGACTAATGAAAATACATTAACTTTTCTGATGCCTTTTTTTGTGGATAAATATGTAAACAAAAAAAGACCAACTGAAAAGTTGGTCTTTTTTTAAGATTTAAAAGATATTAAGCTAAAGCAATTCTTTTGAAAGAAGAGATGCTTAATCCTTTTTGAGTTTGCTCTAAATATTGACGAACATTGATTGAAGAGTCTTTCACAAATTGTTGGTTCAATAAAGTAGATTCTTTGTAGAATTTTTCTAGTTTACCAATTGCGATTTTCTCTAGCATAGCTTCAGGCTTACCTTCTTGGCGAGCTTGATCTTTACCTATTTCGATTTCACGTTCGATTGTAGCTGCATCTACACCATCTTTGTCTAAAGCTACTGGTTTCATAGCAGTGATTTGCATTGCAATATCTTTACCTACCTCATAAACATCAGAACCTTGTACATTTTCAAATGCGACTAGAACTCCAATTTTATTGTTCGAGTGAATGTAAGAAACAACTTTCTCTGCATCTATATTTTCGTAGGCTGACAAAGAGATTTTTTCTCCAATTTTACCCGTTAATTCAATGATGTGTCCTTCTACAGATCGACCATCAGCAAGAGGCTCAGCTAATAAAGCTGATAAAGATGGAGCATGCGATTTAATTGCAGCATCCATGATGTCTTGTGCTAATTTATTGAAATCTGCAACTTTAGAAACTGGCTCAGTTTCACAAGCTAAAGCGATTAATTTACCATTTGAATGGTCTCCGGATACGGTGATTAATACAACTCCTTCGTTGGTTGCATTATCTGCGCGTTTCGCTGCTACTTTTTGACCTGCTTTTCGTAGAATATCGATTGCTGCTTCGAAATCTCCATCGGATTCGGTCAAAGCTTTCTTGCAATCCATCATTCCTGCGCCAGTCATTTGGCGTAATTTGTTAACGTCTGCTGCTGTAATTGACATTTTATGAATGTGTTTTATTCTTGTTCTGCTTCTTTTTCATATTTAGCAGCTACCTTAGCTACTTCTTGATTCTCCTCGTCAGCAATTCTCTTTGCTTCTTCCTCTTCAGCTAAACGAGCATCATCTTTATCTTGTTTTCTCTCATTCAATCCTTCTTCGATAGCTTTGCTGATAGCTGTTGTAATAACGGCGATCGATTTGTAAGCGTCATCATTTGCTGGGATTGGATAATCAACTAAATCAGGATTAGAGTTTGTATCACACATCGCAAAAACTGGAATACCCAATTTTTTAGCTTCTTTCACTGCAATATGCTCACGTTTAACGTCAACAATAAATAATGCAGCTGGAAGGCGAGTTAAGTCGGTAATACCACCTAATACACGGTTTAATTTTTCTTCTTCACGTGTCATCATTAAACGCTCACGTTTTGCAAGAGTTTTAACGATTACTTCGTCTTTTAACATTTTATCAATGCTTGACATCTTTTTGATTGACTTACGCACAGTCGCAAAGTTGGTCAACATACCACCTAACCAACGGTCAGTTACGTACGGCATTTTTAATTTTTGCGCTTCAGCAGTTACCACTTCTTGTGCTTGTTTCTTGGTAGCAACAAACATGATTTTACGTCCAGAACGGACTATTGCACGTATAGCAGCGGATGCCTCATCTAAGCAGGTAATTGTTTTGTTTAAATCAATGATATGAATACCATTCTTTTCCATGAAGATGTATGGAGACATTTTTGGATCCCACTTACGAGTCAAGTGACCAAAGTGAACGCCTGCGTCAAGCAGTTCGTTGTAGCTTAATTGTGCCATTTTCGGTGTTTAAAATTGTGAAAAATAAAAGTGTGGAAAAAGCATCGGCAACACACAAGCTTTTTCCACTTTAATGCGGAGTAATATTAACGCTTAGAGAACTGGAATTTCTTACGTGCTTTTCTACGTCCTGGTTTTTTACGCTCGACCATTCTGGGATCACGAGTTAAAAAACCTTCTTTCTTCAACGGAGAACGCAATTCAGAATCCTGAGTTTGAAGAGCACGAGAAATAGCTAAACGTAATGCTTCAGCTTGTCCTTTAATTCCTCCACCGTCAACATTTGCAGTTACGTCGAAAGAACCAACTGTATTGGTTAAAGCGAAAGGCTGATTTACTACAATCTGAAGAATTTCAGATGGAAAATAATCAGACATTGTTCGGCCATTGATTTTAATCTGGCCTTTACCTGGGGTCATTGAAATACGAGCAATTGCTGTTTTTCTTCTACCGATTTTACTTGTTAATTCTGCCATTAGATATTGAATTGACCTGTTTTAGATCATTATGTCCGTTAAAACTTAATTTCTTTAGGTTGTTGTGCTGCGTGAGGATGCTCGGAGCCTGCGTAAACGAACAAATTGTTAAACAATTGTCTGCCTAAACGATTTTTCGGTAACATACCTTTCACTGCTGCTTCTACAACTCCTCTTGGGTTTTTAACTAAAACCTCTCTCGGAGTAGCAAAACGCTGTCCACCAGGATAGCCTGTGTGACGGATATATACTTTATCTGTCATTTTCTTTCCTGTCAAGCGAACTTTCTCAGCATTAATAACAATCACTTGATCTCCACAATCAACGTGTGGTGTAAATGAAGGCTTATGCTTTCCACGAATAATTTTCGCGATTTCTGAACATAAACGTCCTAAAACTTGATTTTCAGCATCTACCACCACCCAGTCTTTTTGAACTGTAGCCTTGTTGGCAGAGACGGTTTTGTAACTTAAAGTATCCACTATAGTATTGTTTAACTGTTGAATTAATCTTTTTAAGATGACGGAATTGATCTTAAAAACACTAATTATGACCTATTTTGCAACTAAACGGGCATTCAATCGAAAAATGGGAGTGCAAATTTATATAATCAAGTACAATATTGCAAGTATCATCGAAGAATATTTTTGTTTATTTCAAATAAAAAAGGGGCTGCTGCCCCCTTTTAATACAAATTTATTTTTTCGATTATAAATTAGTCAGATCGAAGGTATCCATAAAGGCTGTTGTAAATTTACCTGATTTGAAATTTGGATCATCCATCAATTTGATATGGAAAGGAATTGTTGTTTTAATTCCTTCAATGACAAATTCTTGCAAAGCACGTTTCATTCTCAATAGTACCTCTTCTCTACTTTGACCTGAAACGATTAATTTAGCAATCATTGAATCATAATTGGGTGGAATGGTATAACCTGAATAAATATGTGAATCTATTCTTACTCCATGTCCACCTGGTAAATGCAAATTGGTTATTTTTCCTGGAGATGGTCGGAAATCGTTAGCTGGATCTTCTGCATTAATTCTGCATTCTAATGCGTATAATTTAGGGAAATAATTTTGACCCGTAATTGCAATGCCTGCTGCTACTTTAATTTGTTCTTTGATCAAATCAAAATCGGTGACTTCCTCGGTAATAGGGTGTTCAACTTGGATTCTAGTATTCATTTCCATGAAGTAAAAATCTCCATGCTTGTCTACCAAGAATTCAATGGTTCCTGCTCCTTCATATTTAATCGCACTCGCTCCAGCAATAGCAGCATCACCCATTTTTTTACGTAATTCATCGGTTAATGCAGGCGAAGGAGTCTCTTCGCAAAGTTTTTGATGACGTCGTTGAATAGAGCAATCTCGTTCTGATAAATGGCAAACCTTTCCGAACTTATCGCCAACTACTTGAATTTCTATATGTCTAGGTTCTTCAACGAACTTTTCCATATACAATCCGTCATTATTAAATGAAGCACTTGCTTCCATTTTGGCATCATCCCAAAGTTTTCTAAATTCAGATTCTTCCCGAATGATTCTCATTCCTTTTCCACCACCACCAGCTGTTGCTTTTATGATAACTGGATATTTGATTTCTTTGGCTAATTCAATGGCTTCTTCTACAGTATCCAACAATCCTTCAGATCCAGGAATAACAGGTACTCCTGCTTTTTTCATGGTATCTTTGGCTGTAGCTTTATCGCCCATGGAATTAATCATTTCAGCAGAGGCACCGATGAATTTAATTCCATATTCAGCGCAAATTCTTGAAAATTCAGCATTTTCAGATAAAAAGCCATAACCTGGATGAATAGCATCTGCCCCTGTCACTTCTGCTGCTGATATTAAAGCTGGAATACTTAGATAAGATTGTCTACTTGGAGGTGGCCCAATACAAACAGCTTCATCCGCAAAACGTACATGCAGGCTTTCTCTATCGGCAGTTGAATAAACAGCAACGGTTTTGATGCCCATTTCTCTGCAAGTTCTAATTACGCGTAGAGCAATTTCTCCGCGATTTGCAATGAGTATTTTTTTAAACATAAGTTTTAAATTAAATTTAATTTAGCCAATTACGCTTTTTCAACTAAGAAAAGCGGTTGGTCAAATTCTACCGGTGTTGCATTTTCAACCAAAACCTTAACAATTTTACCTGAAACTTCAGAATCAATGTCATTGAATAATTTCATTGCTTCAATCATACAAACCGTTTTACCTGATTCAATCGATGAACCAATCTCAACATAGTTGTCCTTATCTGGATTTGGTGCCCGGTAAAAAGTGCCAATCATGGGTGATTTAATGGTATATAGATTGTCTGATACTGGCGCAGCTACTGGTGTTGTGGGTGAAGTAGGAGCGGGGGCCACAGCAGCCGTAGCTGGCGGAGCAGATTGGACTTGAACAGTTGTTGCAACTGCGCTGTGTTTTTTTACTGAAACCTTTAACCCTTCTGTTTCAATACTTACCTCTGCTAGAGGTGACTTTGCGATATAATCAAGTAATCGCTGAATTTCTTTAGTATCCATTCCTTGTAATATTTGTATGGGTGTTTACCTAATGCTTAATGTCTATGCAAATGTATTAAAAATGCAATCTATTTGACACGTTCAGCATAAGAATAAGTTCTTGTATCTACTTTAATGATTTCATCTTGTTCTATAAACATGGGCACAGTGATTGTGGCTCCAGTTTCTACTTTAGCCGGTTTTTTAGGTGCGTTTGCTGAATCGCCACGTACACCTGGTTCGGTGTAAACCACTTTTAACTCCACGAAAGGGGGTAATTCACATGATATTGCTTTATCTGTTTCGGTATTAATTAAAATTTCAACTTCTTGACCTTCTTTCATTAAATCAGACATTTCTACCATGTTTTTGTTTAGGAGAATTTGCTCAAATGACTCATTGTCCATGAAATTGAAACCGTATTCATCACCAAATAAATACTGAAACTTTCTTCTTTCAACACGTACTGGATAAATCGAAACCCCCGAGTTAAAGGTGTTATCGATTACTTTACCTGAAGTCAATGAACGTAATTTGGTACGAACAAATGCAGGTCCTTTTCCTGGTTTTACGTGTAAAAACTCTACAATGGAAAATAGGTCATTGTTGTAATTAATAACCATCCCATTTTTAATATCTGCTGTAGTTGCCATTCTTAAAATTATATTTATTTTGAATTATAAGCCCATTTCAGGTAGGTAGATCCCCATGTGAAACCACCACCAAATGCCGCCAAAATTAAATTATCTCCTTTTTTTAATTGTTTTTCATAATCCCACAAACATAATGGTATAGTTGCAGCAGTGGTATTTCCATATCGTTGAATATTTAACATTACTTTTTCCTCTCCGATATTCATTCGGTTAGCTGTGGCGTCAATGATTCTTTTGTTTGCTTGATGTGGAACCAAAAATGCGATGTCATCTCCTGTTAAATGGTTCCTTTCCATGATTTCGGCCGACACATCTGCCATTCTCGTTACGGCAAATTTAAATACAGATTGGCCTTCTTGGCGAATATAATGCAGTTTTTGATCAATTGTCTCATGCGTAGGAGGGTAGGCGCTTCCGCCACCTTTTTGCATTAAACTTTCACATCCATCCCCATCTGATTTTAAGATAAAATCCTGTACCCCTAGTCCTTCCGAATTGGGTTCTAGCAAGACTGCCCCGGCTCCGTCTCCAAATAAAATACAAGTTGTTCGGTCTGAATAATCAACAATCGCTGACATTTTATCTGCTCCCACCACGATGATTTTTTTATATCTGCCTGATTCGATGAATGCGGTTCCCGTAGCCAATGCATTTAAAAAGCCTGAACAAGCTGCGGATAAATCAAAAGATGCTGTAGCTTTGATTCCGACAGATTTACAAATTAAATTAGCTGAATTGGGGAAAAAATAATCAGGAGTAACCGTTGCACAAATTAGCAAATCGATTTCTTCTGGTTTGGTATTCGTTTTTTCTAATAAGCCTTGAACTGCTTTGGCTCCTAAATAGGATGTGCCTAAGCCTTCGCCTTTTAATATTCTTCTTTCTTTGATACCTGTTCTACTAGTAATCCATTCATCATTGGTATCAACCAGTTTTTCTAATTCTTGATTGGTAAGCACATAATCAGGTACGTAACCTTGTACCCCAGTAATAGCTGCACTTATTTTTTGAGTCATGTCTCTCATTTATTTCAATTAATTATTTTCAATAGATGCCTTAATTTTTTGACAAACATTAGATTCCACTACTGAAACGGAAAGTTTAATCATATTTTGAATTGCTTTTGGACTAGATGCTCCATGCGCGATGATGACATTTCCATTTATTCCAATGATGGGGCTACCACCGTAATTTTCGTAATTGGTATTTTCAATAAAATCAGTTGATATACCTTGGCTTTTCATGATGTTATAAATGGATTCGCCCATTTTTAACATTATGTTGCCTGTAAAACCGTCTGTAACAATTACATCGGCTTTGTTCTCGAAAAAGTCTTTTCCTTCTATATTGCCAATGAAATTGATTTTAGTGTTGGCTTTCAGTAAAGCATGCGTAGCTTGAGAAAGTATAGAACCTTTTTGTTCCTCTTCTCCAATATTCATCAAACCAACTCTAGGATTACCTGAGCCTGTTGTTGCTTCGAAATACACCGAACCTAAATGCGCAAATTGATCTAACATTTCAGGCTTGCAATCTGCATTGGCACCAATATCTAACATGACTGCATATTTTCCATTGATTTGAGGGACAAAACCTGCAATCGCCGGACGCTGAATGCCTTCAATGGTTTTAACTGAAAACAAGGAACCGACCATCATCGCTCCTGTATTTCCTGCAGAGGCAAATGCATCGGCTTTACCTTCCTTTAAAAGAGTAAACCCAACTCCTATGCTGGAATTGGGTTTTTGTGATAATGCTCTCGTGGGATGTTCTCCCATTTCAATTACTTGATCTGCAGCAATAATCTGAATTTGATTTCCAGTATAATTGCGCTCACTTAATAATTCTTTAATTCTATTTTCAGGACCAATGGCAAGAATTGTAACATCTTTTGGAATGTGTTCAATTGCTAAAAGCATTCCGTCAATCACGGCTATTGGGGCATAATCCCCACCCATCACGTCGATTGCTATATTCATCTAATTTCTTTTTAATTACTAAAGATATGCACAAAAATAGCATTAAATTTAGTCAAAAAATAGCATTTTAACGGGATATTTTCAACAAATTCAAAAAAGATGTGTAAATCTTGATTGGAACTTGTTATGATTGAGAAGAATAACCTTCAACAATCATTTTACCCTTATAAAATAAATTTCCTTCGTGAACGTGTGCGCGGTGAAATAAATGAGTTTCGCCAGTTTGGCTATCTACAGATATTTGTCGTGGAGTTCCAAAATCATGTGAACGTCTTTTATCACGGCGAGATGTAGAATGTCTTCTTTTAGGATGTGCCATTTTCTTATTTGTATTGTATTGTTGTTAATTTTTATCTTTTAATTTTTGCAAAGCTGCCCATCTAGGATCTATTTCAGCTTCATCTTTTATTTTTTCTTCCAATGTTTCTGTAGAATACAAAAATTCGTTTTCTAAAGATGCATCTGTCGGGTTGATGTATCTGGGATGCAACTTTTTCATTGGAATTTGTAATGCAATGAAATCGTAAATGTCCTGCGACAAATCTAATTTAGGCTCTTTTCTATCTAACAAAAACAAATTGTCACCTAAATCTTCCGAATGGTCTGAAAACTTGTAAATTAGTTTTTCATTGATTCGCAATGGGTATTCAAATTCTTCTAAAGAACGATCACAAATTAAATTTAAATGACCTTCTATTTTTAAACGAAGCTGAATCATTACCGCAGATTTATCTAATTCAACATCTGCAATAAAAGTTCCTTTGTTAATCCAATCTTGGTCAATGGCTGCAAAAAAATCATCTGAACCTTCAAACGTATAATTGTATACTTTGTCCTCTAGGGATATAATAGGTATTTGATAATTTTCTAAAACTTTCATGTACCAGCTTGGGGTAAAAAAGAATGCAAAATTAGGTATTTTTTTTGAAACAGCAAGTAAGCAATTCAAGATTTTAATAAAAACTTACGACCTTTGAAAGATGAAAGCACTGAATGCCTCTGTTAAGATCTATTTTCTTGGATTTTTATTCTTTGAAATTCTTTGTTTATGGTATGCATTCAACTTTTCTCGGTTTGATCAGATGCGTTGGATTAATGCGCATCATTCCATTCCTTTGGATTATCTCTTTCAAGGATTTACTTTTTTGGCTGAAATTTATCTTAGTTTATTCATGTTGTTTTATTTTTTTAGAACAATAAAAGATTTCGTTAAGCCATTTATTTTATCCTATGTACTTGCTACTATTATTATTCAAGTGTTAAAACATGGGCTTTTTCCAAATGAACTTCGGCCTTTCGCCTATTTCAAAGGAATTGAGTATGGTTGGCATTTTGTGGCGGGTGTTTTTATGAATGAATTCAATAGTTTTCCATCAGGGCAT
>Ga0209084_1001506_pt1 | contig 19474 bp, 21 predicted proteins | sample C_130820_MF_Meta_FD_187309 | JGI IMG/M metagenome (GOLD analysis project Ga0209084, IMG submission 187309) | Freshwater microbial communities from Lake Croche, Canada to study carbon cycling - C_130820_MF_MetaG (SPAdes) (version 2) | ecosystem: Environmental > Aquatic > Freshwater > Lake...
AAAAAGGCATTGCCAAGAAAAAGCCCAAATAGTAAATGGTGCAAATCTGTGAAATCTTTTCAAACACAGGAGATGGCGGCTGAATACCCAAGTAGCCCAAAATAATAAAACTCACCACAAATACACCGTAAATATATTTATGAAAATCGGGGCGATAGCGAATTGATTTCACTTTAGAGTGGTCTAACCAAGGCAAGAAAAAAAGAATCACAACTGATCCGCCCATGATGACGACGCCCCAAAATTTGGCATCAAGGAAATAAAAACCAACCGCCAGCGCTGCCAGTACCACAGCACAGCCCACTTTCACAGTAAATGCCCTCGCGCGCAACGCTGTCATTCCTAAAATCACCGCAAAAAAGATCCATAAAGGAATTAAGAAGCTAGTAGTAGTGGCACGCAACATTGAGTAGAAAGGGGTGAAATACCAGACTGGGGCAATATGCGCTGGGGTTTGAAATGGATTTGCAGGGATAAAATTATTCGCCTCGATAAAGTAGCCGCCCATCTCCGGAGCAAAAAAGATAATTAGCGCAAAGATAATTAAAAATATGCTCAGCGCCATCACATCATGCACAGTATAAAAAGGATGAAAAGGCACGCCATCAACCGGATGTCCCTCTGCATCGAGTGTTTCTTTAATTTCGACGCCATCGGGATTATTTGAGCCCACTTCATGTAAAGCCAAAATATGGGCGGCGACTAAGCCAACCAATACCAATGGAATAGCAATGACGTGAAAAGCAAAAAAGCGATTTAAGGTTGCATCGCCCACTACATAGTCGCCACGCAACCACAAGGACAGGTCTGGACCAATCAGGGGAATCGCTGAGAATAAGTTGACGATTACTTGCGCGCCCCAATACGACATTTGGCCCCAAGGTAAGAGGTAGCCAAAAAAGGCTTCGCCCATTAAACATAAAAAGATCGCAGAACCAAAAATCCAAATCAGTTCCCGTGGCTTACGATAAGAACCGTAAATCATCCCGCGGAACATATGCAAGTAAACCACGATGAAAAACATCGAGGCTCCTGTTGAATGCATGTAACGAATTAACCAACCGAATGGCACTTCACGCATGATGTATTCAACCGACTGAAATGCTTTAGCGGCATCGGGTTTGTAATTCATCGTTAAGAAAATGCCAGTAATGATTTGATTGGCTAAAACAACGATTGAAAGGGCGCCAAAGACGTACCAAAAATTCAGGTTTTTAGGGGCATAGTAACCCGTAAGGTGAGCCTTAATGGTTGACGATAAGGGAAAACGTGAATCAACCCAAGCCAGCAATTTTTGCGCTACTGGCGCATTGTCTGGGACTTTTATTTCATGGAATGCCATGTATTTCTCCTGAGCTTTCTAGTTAGGCTTTTGCATCGTCACCAATTAAAATCCTGGTATCGCTTAAGTACTTATGGGGTGGCACTTCGAGATTATCGGGAGCAGGCTTATTTTTGTAGACTCGGCCAGCGAAATCGAATGTAGAGCCATGGCAGGGGCATAACCACCCACCAGGCCAATTATTGGGCAAAGAGGGTTGGGCACCCGACTCAAATTTAGCCGAAGGGGCGCAGCCTAAATGGGTACAAATACCCACCGTAACAAAATATTCGGGCTTAATCGAACGATATTGGTTGCGCGCATATGGGGGTGTAAGGGTATCTTGATTGCGCAAGGAATTCGGATCAGCCAGCTCGGGATCATTTTTGGGTAACTCGGCTACCTGCTCTGGGGTGCGCCTTACCACCCATACCGGCTTACCACGCCATTCAACGGTTCTGACCTCATCAGGCTTCATACCGCTGATATCGACCTCGACAGGGGCTCCTGCAGCCTTGGCACGCTCGGATGGCTGAAAACTTGTCACAAAAGGCACAATGACAACTGCCCCACCAATCCCCCCCACGACAGAGGTGGCAATTAACCAATTCCGCCGACTCTTATCGGTACTAGGCTTGTCACTCATTTACAAATTCCTTGAAAAATGCATTTTATGGGTAAAAATTGCTTAAACCACCTATTTTAAAGTAAAAAGGGGTTTATGCGGTAAACATACTGTCAACTAAAAAGGAATTATGTATGGGCGTCTTAAAGGAGTTTCGCGAATTTGCTGTTAAAGGGAGTGTGATTGACTTGGCCGTGGGCGTCATTATTGGTGCTGCTTTTGCCAAAATTGTCGATTCATTGGTTAATGATCTGGTGATGCCCCTGCTCTCTACCTTACTTGGGGGCAGAATTGACTTTACCAATCTCTTTTTTATTTTAGGACCAGCTCCTGAAGGTGTGCCGCGCACTTATGAAGCACTCAAGAAGGCGGGCGTCCCTCTCTTTGCCTATGGAAATTTCATCACCATTTCAATTAACTTTATTTTGTTGGCCTTTGTGATTTTTCAGATGGTCAAGATCGTGAATCGCGTACGCTTAAGCGATGCCGCAGAGCAAGCCCCGGCTAAGCCTCCTCCAGAGCCAGAGGACATTACCCTCTTGCGCGAAATTCGTGACAGCTTAAAAAAATAGGCTGCATACTGCTTAATTTTGGATTGATATGATGAAGCGCCTCTGGCTTTTATTTGCCCAAGTAATTACGGTTTTGCTAGCCGTTTGGTTTATTGTGGCAACCCTCAAGCCCAGTTGGCTAGCCGGTGTACAAGTTAGCTCTCTCGTTGATAACGTTAGCCTTAAAGAAGCTAGTTATGACGGACACTCGATTAGCCCTGGCTCACACTACGAAGCAGCCAAACGTTCAATGCCGGCAGTAGTCAATATATTTAGCAGTAAGGCCTTGGCTAAAAGCTTAAATGGGAAAAATAATGCCCATCGCAATGAACCGTGGTATCAATTTTTCTTCGGCGAACAAGGGCCAGAAGATGAGCCCAGCACCAGCTTAGGTTCGGGTGTTTTGGTGAGCCCCGAAGGCGTCATCCTTACCAATCACCATGTTATTGCCGGAGCCGATGATATCGATATTGCCTTATCAGACGGCAGAAAAACCAAAGCTAAAGTGATTGGCAGCGACCCCGATACCGATATTGCTGTACTTAAAATTGATCTAAAACAATTGCCGCCACCCATTACCCTGGGGAAAATAGAATCGGTGCATGTGGGCGATATCGTCTTAGCTATTGGCAATCCCTTTGGTGTTGGTCAAACAGTGACCTCTGGCATTGTGTCGGCGCTTGGGCGTGATCATTTAGGTATCAATACCTTCGAAAATTTTATTCAAACCGATGCAGCGATTAATCCCGGCAATTCGGGTGGCGCTTTAGTGGATACGCGTGGTCATTTAATTGGCATTAATACGGCAATCTACTCGCGTAGTGGCGGCTCCATGGGAATTGGTTTTGCCATTCCGGTGAACTTAGCAAAACAAGTTATGGAATCGATTCTCACCAACGGCAGCGTCACGCGCGGCTGGATTGGTGTCGAGCCCCAAAACTTATCTAAAGAATTAATTCAATCATTTAATCTACCCAGCACAACTTCTGGCGTTTTATTGTCGGGTGTTTTAGAAGGTGGTCCAGCAGATCGCGGTGGCGTTAAGCCCGGAGACATTTTAATTGCGGTAAATGAGCGTCCCATTACCGACACTACCGCCCTTCTGAATGCAATTGCTCAACTCGGTCCGGGTAACCAGGCCAATTTAAAAATATTGCGCAAAGGAAAAGAAATCAATTTACAAGTACCTATTGGCAAACGACCTAAGTCGGCGAAGAAAGAATAGGGTTGTTACTTCCCTAGAAAAGCATTTGTTTTTTAGTGCGCCAAAATTTTTGATAAAAAGTCTTTGGCTCTTTGCGAACGCGCTTCAGGTCGGTTGAAGAAATCGTCACGCGAACAATCTTCGACAATGCGCCCTTGATCCATAAAAATTACCCGATGACTTACTTTGCGCGCAAAACCCATTTCATGGGTGACACAGCACATGGTCATCCCGTCTTGCGCAAGCTTAACCATGACATCTAAGACTTCACCCACCATCTCGGGGTCTAGAGCGGAAGTAGGTTCATCGAATAACATCACAATGGGATCCATCGTTAAGGCGCGGGCAATGGCTACGCGCTGCTGCTGCCCACCCGATAGCTGGCCTGGAAACTTGTCTTTTTGCTCCATTAGGCCGACGCGCTCAAGATATTTCAAGCCATGCGCTTTAGCTTCGGTGGCAGAACGGCCTAAGACTTTCATTTGCGCCAAAGTTAGGTTTTCAGTCACATTTAAATGGGGAAATAATTCAAAATTCTGAAATACCATGCCAACCTTGGAGCGAAGTTGCGGCAGGTTCGCTTTCGGATCATGCAAGGAAATACCATTCACCGTGATTTCACCAGCTTGAAATGGCTCAAGTGCATTAATAGTTTTAATTAAAGTCGACTTTCCCGAGCCTGATGGCCCACAGATCACCACTACCTCACCCTTTTGAATTGAAGTAGTGCAATCGGTTAAGACCTGAAAAGAGCCGTACCACTTTGATACATTTTTAAAATCGATCATTAAACGCTTCTCTATTTCTATTGGTTAATTTTACTGGCCTCACCTTTGCTAATTTATTTAATAATAGCGACCTTACTTTGAACCCAGCGTGCAAACTTAGATAGTGAAAAACAAATCAAGAAATACGTTACTGCAGCTAATAAATAAGCCTCAATTGGGCGACCAAAATTTTTGCCGACAATATCAAAGCCTTTTAATAAATCATAGGCCCCAATGGCATATACCAGTGAGGTATCTTGAAAGAGCACAATCGTTTGAGTCATAAAAATAGGAATCATATTTCGAAACGCTTGTGGCAACACGATAAGGCTCATGGTTTGTGAATAGTTCATCCCCAACGCCTCTGCAGCAAAGGTTTGACCTGAGCCAACCGATTTAATGCCAGCCCGTACAATCTCGCAAAAGAATGCTGCCTCAAAAGCAATAAAGGTAATAGTCGCCGATAGATCAGCACCAATAGGCGTGCCAATTAAAATTGGAATCAAGAGATAAAACCATAAGATCACCATCACTAGTGGAATAGAGCGCATGGTGTTGACATAAATTGTTGCCACATAAACTAACACGGGCTTACCACTTAAACGCATCAACGCTAATACCGTACCAAATAAAATTCCACCAACCGTTGCAACAATGGTGAGTTGCACGCTAAAAAGTAGGCCCTTCAAAATATAGCTAGTAAACAGGTCCCAATTGTAGATACTGAGGTCTAAATTAAGCATGGTGCACGCATATTTTTATTGAGATCTTTAATGGCTCGTGAGCAAATTACTACGAGTGCCCGGAATAGCAACGCGTTTTTCAATCAAGGTCATCACCCGATTAACACCAAAAGCTGAAAAGGCATATAGCAAAGTCACCGCCAAATAAATTTCAACGCCACGGGAAGTTTCTTCTTGCGCCTGCATCGCAAACAAGGTGAGCTCAGGTACCGATACCGCAAATGCAACAGAAGTATTTTTGATTAAATTCATACACTCTGAGGTGAGTGGTGGGATGATGATACGAAAGGCGGTTGGCAAAATCACATAACGATAACTTTGGTAAGTACTTAAACCTAAAGCCAAGGCAGCCATACGCTGACCTGAAGATAACGACTGAATACCTGCGCGTACTTGCTCTGCCATCCGTGCTGAACTATAAAATCCCAACGCGAAACAGACCAGCCAATAGGCTGGCAAGCCCTTCATGACGGGGAAAATATTGGGTACGACGTGGTACCAAACAAAAACTTGAACCAAGACGGGGATATTGCGAAATACCTCAACCCATACGGCCGCAAAACCCACCATCCATCTACCGCCCTTCACATTGGTTGGAATCGTTCTGAGGGTGCCCATGATGGTGCCCAACACAAGCGCAATAAATAAGCTGAGCACCGCTACTAATAAGGTCCAGCCCCAGGCTTTAAGTAGCCAATCTAAATACGTTGGATCTGTATTTGTACCAATTTGAAAAATGGAAGAGAGGCAGTTTGCAGATGCCTCTCCCGTGATTGTGTCTTTACAAAAGACGCCCCAATCCATTGCCACTTTTACACTACCAAATCTTCAAAGAGAAAAAGCTTATTTCTTTTGATAGGCTTCAGCAGGTTTGTCGTTAGGATTAGCCCAAGCCTGTTTGGTGCTTTCAGATAAAGCTAAGCCGACCATGGCGTTTTTAGGCGGAATGGGCTGCAAGAACCATTTATCCCAAAGTCTGGTTAACGACCCATCGGCCATCATCCGTTTGAGGCTATCGTCAACGGCTTTCTTAAAATCGGGATCATCTTTGCGCATCATGATTGCGATTGGCTCAACCGCAATCACTTCGCCCACAATTTTGAAGTCTTTCGGATTTTTTGCATTGGCAATATTTCCCGCGAGAATCGAACCATCCATTACAAATGCATCGGCACGACCCGACTCAAGCAATAAGAAACTATCAGCATGGTCCTTACCAAAGACTTCATCAAAATTAACGCCTGTCGCTTTTTCGTGCTTACGGAGTAACTGCACCGAAGTTGTTCCCGTGGTAGTAGCGACTTTCTTACCATTGAGTTGATTCAAAGACGTAATTCCTGAATTCGCTTTAACCGCAATCCGAATTTCCTCAACATACGTTGTTACTGCAAAAGCGACGTCTTTTTGACGGGCGGTATTGTTGGTGGTTGAGCCACACTCAATATCAACAGTACCGTTTTGCACTAAGGGAATGCGATTTTGAGAAGTCACTGGTAAATATTTAATTTCTAAAACCTTAATACCTAGTTGATTTTTAATTTCAGTTAAAACCCGTTGACAAATTTCAACGTGATAACCAGCAAATCTGCCGTCACCAATCGTATAGGACAGTGCACCAGACGATTCTCTTACGCCCATCGTGGCAGAGCTAGTCGATTTAATTTTGTCTAAAGTGCCTGCTGCCATCGCTCCCGAAGTGACCAACATGCCACTGACAGCGCAAGTGGAAATTAGCGCAGCGGAAAGCGCGTTTTGGATAAAGCGTGAAGGATTTTTCATGACGGGTCTTATCTTGTAAGGTTAATAGGTAGTGGATTTCAATTGCAAATTTCAGAACCTCTATTTTTAGCAGACTTTAGGGGTTTTATCTAGCCCTTAACGGCCAATTAGGCCTATCTTCGGGAATACCCTCACCCTCATATTGCCACTGCGGTTTAGGCTAAATCCCCGCTGCCATTGCAGTCAACTGGGCTACTTTTCATGAGTTGCTGCAATTGCACCCGTACCGCTTCAACTACAGGCTCCCATTGGCCTGGTTGTGCTTGCCTGAATAGGCGCATGGAGTCATACCAAGGGCTATCGTTACGGTCTAAAAGCCAACGCCAGCAGGTATCAAAACGATTCAAAAGCCAAACAGGTTTACCCAACGCGCCTGCTAAATGGGCAACGGCAGTATCAACTGAAATCACTAAATCGAGCTGCTCGATGAGTGCTGCGGTAGCAGAAAAATCGTCTATATCTGCACTGAAATCGATCAAATCGGGGCCACTCCAATTGGCGGATTTTAGTGCGGCTAATTCGGACTCTCCTGGTTGGCCTTTTTGCAAACTATAAAAATCGATTGCTGCATTTTTTAATGGTGCCAGTAAAGCCAGTGGAATATTACGCCTTTCATTCACTGCCCAAGCTTCTGGTTGATTCGGGCGTAAGCCACCTGACCAAACCATACCAACGCGTAATTTTGTTTTCGGTCCTAGTTTTGTCTGCCATAAACTCTGTTTAGCGGGATCAACACCCAAATATTTTTTATTGGCGGGGATATTGCTTAAGGTAGTATGAAACGCCAGTGGCAGGCTGATTAAAGGGCAATGAAAATCAAATCTGGGTAGTGCTTGGCCTTTCTCAACGATTTGTGTGACGCCAGCTAAGGTCTGAAATAAAGTCAGCAGGGGTTTTTCAACTTCTAAAATCACTGTGGCGCCCAAATTAGCCACCGCTGCGGCATAGCGACTAAATTGAATTGCATCCCCTAAGCCTTGTTCACTATGCAACAAAATTGTTTTGTCTTGTAACAACGCTTGGCCAAGCCAGAGGACCCCATTTAGTTTTCGCTCGCCGGCTGCGCGACTTAATTCAGGGGATTGCCAACGTGACTCGTAACCTTGCCAACCCTGCTCATAATCGCCTAAAACCAAATAGGCCAAGGCCCGGTTCCACTGCGCTTCGGCAAAATTGGGTACGATAGATAAAGCCTGGTTGTAACCGGCAATTGCCGCTGATACTTGCTGCAACTCTTTTAACGTATTTGCGCGATTATTGTGAGCCTGCGCATATTGAGGGTCAATCGCAATTGCCGCATCATAGCTTTGTAGAGCTTGCTCTAATTGCCGTAAATCATGGAGCGTTAGCGCGCGATTAAAGTGGGCTAAAGCGAATTGGGGATCGCAAGTAATTGCTTGTTCATAACAAGCCAAAGCCGCTAAAGGTTGCTTTAGCTCAATTAGCATACTGCCCTTATTGTTATGAGCGAGCGCATAATTTGGCTGACTAGCCAAAGCAACATCGATTGCTTGTAGGGCAGCTTGCGCATTACCCTCTTGAAAATAAATTAAACCGAGAAAATGATGCGCTTCTGCGTGCTGTGGAAACGCTTGCAGAATAATTTCATAGTGCTGACGCGCAGTGGCTAGTTGCCCTTGTTCCATTAATTGCCAAGCCTGCTGCAATGACGCTGATAGCGCTTTGTCGGCATTGCTTTGCGGCAGAGGTTTTAGTCCATTACCTGAGGTTGACATGCCTTCAATTCTAATCGCCCAAGAAAAAACCCACTGTGTTGCCACAGTGGGTTTGTTTTATTGCCGAACTAATGTATTACTAGTGTTTTAACAACTGAACTAGCAATGATTAGAACGTTACACGAGTACCAAGAGCAAAGCCTGTGAGTCGGGTCGAAACCTGAACTGAACTAGCTGAGCCATTGTTTGAGCCATAGATTGCATACAAGTTTGTACGCTTGCTGAGGTAATAGTTCAAACCAAGCTGGTAAGCTGTGAAACCCGCACTTGGAGAACCAGCACCAAATGAAGTGTAACGACCGTTACCAACGAGCGCCCAACCTTCAATGGTTGGCGTCATAAAGCTACGAACACCAATCTGTTGCGAAGTACGCTTAGCGTAGTAGCCAGTGTTGATTACGTCAGTAACTTTACGATTACCGTATTGCAAGTAACCCTTCAAGATACCAAAGTCATACGTAGCAGCACCGTAGTATTGGTTGTCTTGGGTGTTTGTACCACCAGAGGCACTTTGCCATGCTGCAGGAGCAGGTGTAGCCAAGGTTGATACTGAGTTAGCTGATGTAGTCGTAGCTGGACCCTGACCTTCGTTGTTGGATTTGTATGCTTGATAAGCCAAACCAATATACAGCTTTTGCCATGTGTAATCAGCAGATAAACCCCAACCAGTGTAGTTGTTCGTAATAGGAACGATATTCTGTTTGGCGTTAGCAGTAGAACCTTGATAGTTGGTTGTAACTGAGTCATTTCTTAGGGTGTAGTTAGCAGCAACCTTGAAACCAGCAAACGTTGCTGTTTGCGCTGACAAGGTAGATTGCGTACGAACTGTTACACCAGTAGATTGACCACCAACACCAGATGCATCACCGTAGCCGTTAGCTCTAACGCTATTACCCGAGTTTGTAGTTGGGTAAACAGCTGAACCAGGCATGTTGTTGGTATTACCAACGTCAGTTGCGGCAATTTGGTTAAACATGGGGGTGTATTGAGTACCGAAAGCAAACTGACCTACGCCTGCTTTACCAACACCACCGAAGCCTTGACGAGTCTGCCATGACGACATAGACGCGTTAGTAGGTTGCATATCGGTCTCTAAAGTGAAGAAGGCAATCATTCCGCCGCCTAAATCTTCAGTACCTTTAAAGCCTAAACGGCTAGTCTGTTCCATCGAGTTACCGAAAATAGAACTGTTAGTTTGGCCTGATGGTGCAACAGTGCCAGCAGCGTTAGAAGCAGCGCCAGTAGCCTTTTGATTGAGGTAACCAACGTCAACTACACCGTACACGGTCACGCTTGACTGGGCAGAAGCAGCACCAGCAAAAGCGCCGAGAGCGGCAAGTGCAAATAGCGATTTTTTCATTCGTAAATCTCCATAAAGTAAGAATGCGCCCATAAAAATTCGGGACTCATGAAGTATCAGCCTTTTGCCTCTACCGACTTAGCTTGAGGGCAGATACCCCCGCTTTTTGCTTGTGAAAAGGGAGTTTTTTGGTTTTCTTTGTTGTATCTCGACAACATGACCCTGTTTTTAGGGTATTTAGGCCATTTAGATGCCAAAATTGTCAGATGGCAAGTCGCGAATTCCTGAAAATCCTGCGTTCTGCCCGTCAGGGTGATGTTTTTGCGCAACAAGAATTAGCTGCCATTTATCTACAGGGTCATTTTAACACCCCAATTCAACCCAATAATGCCTTAGTTTGGCTTGAAAAGGCCTACTTCGCTACGCTGAGTAAAAACGGTGCAGCTGACTTGCAAGGCCATTCGCCGAGTAACCCCCTAAGTGAACTTTTTGCCCAATTGGTACAAATTCCGCTGGCCGCAACTTTTGGCTCTCCATCATTCCATTTTGCTTGGGATCGTTTTTGGGCGTTGGCAGACGAGGGAAATAGTGAGGCCCGCTGGCAATTAGCAAATTTATTGTTAAACCCCAAACAACTGGACTTACAAGAACAACTCGCTGCTTGGTTAAGTAAACAGCTACTTTGTGATAGTGAGAGCTTCGCAAAACTACAAACGCAATGCAAACACTATTTAGAAGTCATTGCCGCTGAGGAAAGTTTTTTGGCAAACAAGGCAAAAGACCTGTTAATTCAATTGCAACCTAAAAATGAATTGCTCACTTCACTTTGGAATAACTGGCTATCGAGTCAAGATGAGTTGGCACTGCAACAAGCGGCTGAGTTAGGACTAACCACAGCGAAGCTAACTCTAGGTTTACGTCTAGCCCAGCCCAAAACGCATACTGAAAAAAAGAATGGTTCGAGTAAGTCGAATGCGCCCCTGAAAAAAGCGGTCCATTGGCTGGAGTTGGCCGGCAAAGACGGAGATCCCCAAGCTTGGTACGCGCTTGGTGAAATTTATCGGCGGCCACAATTTTCGGGATATAGCGCCCAAGAAAGTGATCGCTGTTTTGATCGCGCAGCTGATTTAGGGCACGCAGAAGCCCAATTTCGCAAAGCAGCAAACTTATGGCGTAAACGCGATAAGCTGGAGGAAAAAATCACGGGCTTACAAGCCTCTTATTGGGCCTGGCAAGCACATCAACAAGGTATTGCCGAGGCACACGTGCTATTGATGAAAATTTTACTGAGCTGTCCCAATCCAGCCGAAAACGCTTGGTATGCATTAGCCCAATGTGCGGAGCTTGCCTTAGCTCGACATAGCGATCATCAGCTAAATGGGGGCTGGATGCTCATGTGTCACCGCATTGTGATTGCCAACCAATTTAACTTTAGTAAAACGGAATTGCTGCTGGCAGAAATTGATCAGCTCCAGCTTGAACATTGTGTGGTAGTTGATGTGCGCTGGGAATTGCCAAAAATTTTGCCCCGCTTAACCCAAATTGAAACTACACAACAGCGCCGTTGCCTTTTTGCTGCCAGCAAAGCAGTAGAACAATTAGCCACCATTCGCGAGCCCAACGATGCTGAGTTTTTAGCCCCTGGAGAAGGAAATTTACGCCAACGGCGTTATCGCTTCGAACGCTTAAGTCAATGGCTGACGCAAAATTTTGCACCTCAACTTACCGGCAAGAAGTCGCCGATTAAAAGTCAGGGTCTCCAGCAACAAATTTAAATTATCACAACGTTAAGAATTCGTTGGGGTGCCACCAACGACCTCATCAGCGCTCGCCGCAGTCGGTTTTTTTTCATAAAAGCGCGCAATAAATAATCCGAGCTCATAAAGCAGTGACATAGGCACTGCTAATAACAATTGCGACAAAATATCGGGTGGTGTGACGACCGCAGCGATCACAAATGCACCGACAATCACGTAAGGGCGGATTTCTCGTAGCTTAGCCAGCGGAACAACACCCATGCGTACTAAAACAACGACGACCACAGGAACTTCAAAGGTAATACCAAAGGCTAAGAAAGTCGTCATCGCGAAACTTAAATAGTTATCGATGTCGGTCAGCATCTCAGCACCAAGGGGAGCGTTGTAGTGCGCCATGAATTTAAAGACGGTGGGGAAGACCAAAAAGTAGGCAAACGACATGCCAATAATAAATAATGAATAACTACTGACCACCAAGGGCACGATTAAACGGCGTTCGTGTGTATAGAGCCCGGGGGCAATAAACGCCCATAATTGATACATCACTACTGGCAGGGCAATGACAAATGCAACGAGCATCGTAACTTTCATGGGCACAAAAAAGGAACCGGTAATATCGGTCACAATCATTTTTCCACCGCTGGGTAAAGCGGTTAATAAGGGTTGGGCAAACAAGTGAAAAATTTCCGGCGCCCAATACACCAAACCCATAAAAATAATGATGATCGCAAGCGCTGCTTTAATAATGCGATCCCGCAACTCAACTAAATGCGAAATAAACGTTTCTTGCAAGCCCTCACTGGCTGAAGAAGCATTATCTGAATTCGTATTCGCTTGCTGGGTATTATCCTGCGTACCTGGATCAGTCATAACTTAGCCTCAACATTATTGCGAGGCGATATGACGAAAGCGCTTCATCCGTGCAGCGCCTGACTGCACTCGCAGTCGCGCTCCCGAAGCATGTTTGTACCAAAGCGGTCGCGCTGCTTGGCGGACTCGCCAGCTTGAACGGCCTTGACGCAAGCTATCGCGAAATACTTTGTTTTCATCTATTTGCAAGTCAACGGGATAAGCATTGCTACTAGTGGAATAGTCGTAGCTATCGGCTTGATCACTTAAGTGGGTCCCGGCTTCGGTGATAGTAGAGTTCAAACTACTTTCCACATCTTTGAATGCTGCGGTACTTTCTTCGCGCAATTTTTTAAATTCATCTAATTCAATTTGCCGATTAACCTCACTGCGCACTTCGGCCATATAGCGTTGTGCTCGGCCAAATAAATTACCCGCCATCCGTGCCACTTTAGGCAAACGTTCCGGGCCAACTACTACCAACGCCACCACCGCAATCAAGGCGAGCTTTGAAACGCCTAAATCAATCATTTAGAGTCGATCATGAAAACTATTTATTTAGATCTTTAGCTTGCACATCAACCGTTTTTTCTGAGGCATTGGCGGTCTGCTGGGGAATTTGTTCGGTTTTAGCTTCTTCGCTGGTTTTCATGCCATCTTTAAAGCCTTTCACTGCGCCACCTAAATCGGTACCAATATTACGTAATTTTTTAGTGCCAAAAACCAGCATCACAATAACTAACACAATTAACCAGTGCCAAATGCTAAATGAACCCATTTCTTTCTCCTTAAATCAAATCAGCTTGCTTACTTTTTCCAGGGCCGCTCACCGCCCATGACATGCAAATGAAGGTGATAGACTTCTTGCCCGCCATCTGCGCCATTATTGACCATTAAACGAAAGCCACCGTCTTGACCCGGTCGACAGCCTTGTTCTTGTGCAAGACGGGGGGCTAATGCCATCATTCTACCCAGCAATGGCGCGTCAATGTTTGTTACCGAGGCTAGCATCGGTAAATGCTTTTTAGGAATCATTAGAAAATGAACCGGGGCCGCTGGCTTAATGTCGTGAAAAGCGAGAATTTCCTCATCCTCATAGATTTTCCGTGCCGGAATTATCCCGGCAATAATTTTGCAAAATAAACAATCGGGATCATGACTTAAAACGCTCATACGGCTTTTCGACCCGCTTTTTCAGCTATGCCTGAAATCCCTTCGCGTCGGGTAAGCTCAGCCAATACGTCCTCGGGTCGGAGATTAAATTGTGCTAGCGCGACTAGGCAATGGAACCATAAATCAGCCATTTCTCCAACCAAAAGTGCTTGCTTTGCGGGGCTCAAATTGGCCTGCCGTGAATCTTTTGCTGCCATCACGGTTTCAGTAGCCTCTTCGCCAATTTTTTTCAAAATGGCATCGTCGCCCTTGGTAAATAGGGCGGCAATATACGAATTACTCGAGTCTGCGGTGCCATTTTGCAAAGCAGCACGGCGCTGCTCAACGACATCAGCCAAATGGGCTAATACAGCATCTGGATTCGCAGGGTGCGAATTTTTTTTACTTGCTGGAGTCATTTGCTCATTTTATGCTGGTGTTCAGCCAGCTAGCGCTGGCGGCATCCCAGGTTTGGAAAAAACAACTGTGGGCCCCGGTATGGCAAGCAATATGATCTTTTTGGATCACCTGCAATAAGAGGGTGTCGCCATCGCAATCAAGGCCAATAGCCTCTATGGTTTGGGTGTGACCAGATTCTGCGCCCTTGTGCCACAGCTGATTACGTGAGCGTGACCAGTAGACCGCTTGGCCCAAGCGCAGACTAGTTAATAAAGCCTCGCGGTTCATCCAAGCCATCATTAAGACATCGCCCGAGCCAACTTCTTGCGCAATAACGGGCACCAGGCCTTGCTGATTCCATTGAATTTGCTCCAGCCAAGGGCCGCTTTGCAAATTCGGTGTGGGTATAAATGCAGTCATAAAGGCTATTTTGACTTATTTCCTCATTGCCTTACGGCAATGCCCTTACTGGCCAAATATTCTTTGGCTTGTTTCACCGTGTAATCGCCATAATGAAAAATACTTGCAGCTAGCACGGCATCCGCATGACCTTTGATAATGCCATCAACTAAGTGCTGTAAATTTCCAACTCCACCTGAAGCGATCACGGGAATCGACACTGCCTTACTCACAGCCGCCGTTAATTCAAGATCAAAGCCATCTTGGGTGCCATCCCGATTCATGCTGGTGAGCAAAATTTCACCGGCGCCACGTTGGCTAACTTCAGCGGCCCAAGCTACTGCATCCATTCCGGTTGCGGTACGCCCTCCATGGGTAAATACTTCCCAGAATCCAGGGCCGGTTTGTTTGGCATCAATGGCAACCACGATACATTGCGAGCCGTAATATGCGGCAGCTTCGGAAATCAATTGCGGGCGATTAACTGCTGATGAATTTATGCTGACTTTATCGGCGCCTGCATTTAACAAGCGGCGTACATCTTGAACAGTACGCACGCCACCGCCAACGGTGAGCGGTATAAATACCTTGGCCGCTACGGCTTCAATAATTGGCAACAATAAATCTCGCCCATCTGAAGTTGCCGTAATATCCAAAAAAGTGAGTTCATCGGCACCTTGATCGTTGTAACGTTGGGCAATTTCAAGTGGATCGCCAGCGTCACGTAAACCAATAAAATTCACTCCCTTCACCACTCGACCTGCAGTGACATCCAGGCATGGAATGATGCGCTTAGTTAACATCAATAGCCAACATCAGGAGAATTTCATTTTTTATCGTGATCATTTAGCGCGCTCGCCTGAGCTATTCATGGCTAGGCTTGGCGTAATTTTTCAGTTAACTGGTCGGCATATTGCTGCGCTACTGTTAAATCTAAATCGCCTGAATAGATTGAGCGACCGGCGATCACCCCCATAACACCTTCATTTTCAATCGCACACAAGGCATCGATATCCGCGTTACTAGACAACCCTCCGCTAGCAATGACGGGAATGCGCACGGCTTGCGCCAACTTTAAAGTCGCTTCGAGATTAATGCCTTTTAACATGCCATCGCGACCAATATCCGTATAGATAATCGCCTCTACGCCATAGTCTTCAAATTTCTTGCCCAGATCAATTACCTCATGGCCCGTTAGCTTGCTCCAACCATCGGTAGCAACCTTGCCATCGCGCGCATCGATGCCAACCATAATATGGCCACTAAATGCAGTGCAGGCGTCTTGTAAAAATCCTGGGTTTTTAACTGCAGCCGTACCAATAATGATGGTTTTAATCCCATCATCTAAGAGCCGTTCGATGGTTTCTAAATCGCGAATACCACCACCGAGCTGAACGGGTATCTCGTCGCCCACGGCTTTTAAAATCGCCTTGATCGCTAATTCATTTTTAGGCTTTCCCGCAAAGGCACCATTTAAATCGACTAAATGTAAGCGCCGTGCGCCTTTGGAAATCCAGTGTTTTGCCATCGCTGCTGGGTCAGCAGAAAAAACGGTGGCACGCTCCATGTCACCTTGCTCTAAACGAACACATTGCCCATCTTTGATATCAATTGCAGGAATTAGCAGCATAATAAAATCGACATAGGTAGTTAATCTAAGGTTGCCAAGCGACAAAATTACGATACAACATTAACCCGTATTCTGCACTTTTTTCCGGGTGAAATTGCGTCGCGAAAATATTATCGCGCGCCACGGCAGAAGTAAACCATGAGCCATATTCAGTTGACCCAACGGTATCTTCGGGGCGGGTAGGCACTGCATAAAAGCTATGGACAAAATAAAAATTGCTGAGGTCGGGTATCCCAGTCCAAAGAAAGTGGGGCTTATCCTGCCGCACTTGATTCCAACCCATGTGGGGGACTTTAAATTCAGCGCCATCAGCCTGTAATCGACCAGCCAAAGAAAAGCGTTCGACCGTGCCAGAAATTAATCCCAAACAGGGCGTCGCCGTTACTGAAGCTGATTCTGCACTGCTGTCAAAGAGCATCTGTTCGCCAACACAAATACCTAATAGGGGTTTGGTTTTTGCAGCACTTAATACTGCCTCAAGCAAACCAGAGACCTGCAAATGCTTCATGCAATCGGGCATTGCTCCTTGCCCAGGCAGAACTACCCGTTGAGCTTGCTGAATTTCGGCAGTGGTGCGTGCGATTACAATTTCGGTATTGGGCGCCACTTGCTTAAGCGCCTGATAAACCGAGCGCAAATTTCCCATGCCGTAATCAACGATGGCAATATGTTGTGCCAAAGCGGCCTTCAGTTTTTGGTTTTAAAGGGTCCATCTTGCTATTCTCAACTGGTTTGAAAATAATTACAGACTTCCCTTGGTGGATGGAACAAGACTGGGGGCGCGCGGATCAATCGTTAAAGCCATGCGCAAAGCACGACCAAAGGCCTTAAAAACTGTTTCGATTTGATGGTGCGCATTCACACCCCGTAAATTATCAATATGCAAAGTTACGCCAGCATGATTAACAAATCCACGGAAAAATTCAATACTTAAATCGACATCAAAATCGCCCACCCGCGCCCGGGTAAACGGCACATTAAATTCAAGGCCGGGACGTCCAGAAAAGTCGATCACTACTCTGGACAGCGTCTCATCCAAAGGCACGTAAGCATAGCCATAACGGGTAATACCTGTTTTATCGCCGACTGCTTTGGCAATCGCCTGTCCCAAAGCGATGCCGACATCTTCGACAGTATGGTGATCGTCAATATGGGTATCGCCATTCGCGCTGACCTTTAAATCAATCATGCCGTGGCGCGCAATTTGATCGAGCATGTGATCAAGAAAAGGAACACCAGAGGCTAATTCAGCCTGTCCAGTACCATCCAGATTGAGCACAATGTGGATTTTTGTTTCTGAGGTGTTGCGTGTAACGTCGGCTTGCCGCATGCTTCAGTGCGCCGGAAGGCGAAGTATTAATTGAAGACTCATAATATCATTCTCACTTCCCCAACACTACCCCTATACTCATGAGTCGCTTTTGGAGCCCTGTAGTTCACACCCTTACCCCCTATGTGCCGGGTGAGCAGCCTCAATTGAAGCGGCTGCTGAAGCTAAATACCAATGAAAGCCCTTATGGACCTTCGCCTCTGGTGCTCGCCGCCATTGCCGAGCAAAATACGGCTGATTTGCGGCTGTATCCCGACCCTAGTGGTTTCGAATTAAAACAAACCATTGCCCAGCAATACGGCTTAGCGGTGGACCAAATTTTTCTAGGGAATGGTTCTGATGAAGTCTTGGCACATGTTTTTTTAGGTCTTTTGAAGCATGAGCAAGCCGTCTTATTTCCAGATATTACGTATAGTTTTTACCCGGTGTACTGCAAACTGTTTGGCATTCAGGCACAAACCATTCCCTTGGGCAGTAATTTTGAAATTTGCCTCGCGGACTATGCCAAACCAAATGGCGGGATTATTTTTCCCAACCCCAATGCACCCACAGGGCGTGCCTTAGCAAGCAAAGCTATTGCTGGCCTCATCCAAACTAATCCTAATTCAGTCATCGTGATTGATGAAGCCTATGTCGATTACGGTACTGAATCTTGCGTGCCACTCTTGCAAGGGGACTCCTGCCCAGAAAATGTATTAGTGATTCAGACGCTCTCAAAATCCCGTGCCTTGGCAGGTTTGCGGGTGGGTTTTGCCATGGGTCATCCGCGCCTAATTGAGGCCCTAGAACGGGTGAAAAATAGTTTTAATTCCTATCCCTTGGGACGTTTAGCGCAAGCTGGTGCCCGCGCAGCGATTGCCGATCAAAACTATTTAGAAGCGATATCCGCTAAAGTGATTGCTACCCGCCAAGTATTAATTACTGCCCTTGATCGACTGGGCTTCAATACGATTCCCTCGACTGCCAATTTTGTTTTTACCCGCCACCCTCAACATACTGGCGTGCAGTTATATCAAACTCTAAGGGCCAGAGGGATCGTCGTGCGGCACTTTAATTTACCGCGCATCGCCGATTATTTGCGCATTACGATTGGCACGGACGAGCAAAACTCTGAACTCATTCAAGCATTACAAGAAATTATTTAGTATTTATTCGGTGCTAAGCATTGAATTTTTTGATGCGCATTTCTGCGGCGCGAGCATGGGCTTGCAAGCCTTCGCCGTGGGCGAGGGTGCTGGCGATTTGCCCTAGGGTTTGCGCCCCGGCTTCGCTTACTTCAATCATGCTCGACCGTTTGATGAAATCGTAGACACCTAATGGCGAAGAAAAGCGTGCCGTTCGGGCCGTTGGTAATACATGGTTTGGTCCCGCACAATAATCGCCCAACGATTCACTAGTGTAGTTACCCATAAAGATGGCGCCAGCGTGGCGAATCAACTCGGCCCATTGCCGCGCATCTTGTGCACAAATTTCTAAATGCTCAGGTGCTATGGTGTTAGCAATTTCACAAGCCTGCTGCAGATCATTTACCTGAATGAACAATGCCCGCTTCGATAAAGAAGAACGAATCACCTCTTGGCGCGGCATTTCCGGCAAGAGTCTTTGCATACTCGCATCGACTTGATTTAAAAAATTGACATCAGGACAAACTAAGATGGATTGGGCAAGCTCATCATGCTCTGCTTGTGAAAATAAATCCATTGCGACCCAATCGGGATTACTAGTGCCATCACAAATAATTAAAATTTCTGAAGGCCCTGCAATCATATCGATACCAACCTTACCAAACACCCGACGCTTTGCGGCAGCAACATAGGCATTGCCGGGTCCAACAATTTTATCGACCGCAGGAATCGTAGCTGTGCCATAGGCGAGCGCAGCGACTGCTTGAGCACCGCCAATCGTAAAAACCCGGTCTACTCCAGCCAACCA
>Ga0209084_1001508_pt1 | contig 19452 bp, 29 predicted proteins | sample C_130820_MF_Meta_FD_187309 | JGI IMG/M metagenome (GOLD analysis project Ga0209084, IMG submission 187309) | Freshwater microbial communities from Lake Croche, Canada to study carbon cycling - C_130820_MF_MetaG (SPAdes) (version 2) | ecosystem: Environmental > Aquatic > Freshwater > Lake...
TCTTAATTTAATTTTGTTTATTCACAACTATTTTATATTTTTACACAAATAAACATTAAACTATGCAAAACCAAGTGTCAAAATTAGAGTTCAACAGGGAGCAGTTGGAACTAATTAAATCTCAAATTGCTCCTGAAGCCACACCTGATGAATTAAAGTTATTCCTGTATCAAGCTAAACGAACAGGTTTAGACCCATTGACAAGACAAATTTATTGTATTCATCGCTGGAGTAAAGGTGGTAAAAGAATGACTATTCAAACTTCTATTGATGGATTCCGTGTAATAGCGGAACGTTCAGGAACTTACGGAGGTCAATCCGAACCTACTTTTACCTACGATAAAGAAGGCAATGTAGAATCTTGTAAGATTTCAGTATTTAGATTCCACAATGACATTCGCTTTGAGGCATCCGTTGGGGTTGCTTATTTAACCGAGTATTGCCAATTTGATAAGGAAGGCAAACCAATGGGTTTATGGGCAAAGCCACATATTATGTTGGGCAAGGTTGCGGAGGCATTAGCACTTCGTAAAGCATACCCACAAGATTTGTCAGGTATATACACCAGCGAGGAAATGCAACAAGCCGATGAATCAGGCTATTTAAAGGCACATCTTACCGAATTGGATGTAGAGTTAGCCGTTGACCTTTGCGTAACCAAAACGGAACTTAAAACGCTATATTCATACAATATGCCAATGGTGGACAATAGTCCTGAATTAAAAGAAATATTTAAAACCAAACAATCTACTTTATAATGGATAACAAGTTATTTAAACTACAAGAAAACGTTACTTACTACGAATGGAAGTATAACACTTGCCATAAGTTTTGGAAAAAGGAATATTTTGATGAGATTAAAAAAGCTAAAGCCAAACTAAAGGAGTATAAAGCCAAACATTACCCTGAAATGTTAAAACCTAATTTACTAACCCAGCCTAAACCATTTTTAAGAATGAATGATTGGACTGAAAACTACGAAAACTATGAACGAATTTCCTAGCATTGACTTAATGATTGGTCAATTAAATAAATCAATCACAGATATAGAAGCCACAACATTAAGCAAAGAAAATTATGTTCTACAAACATTAAAAGTAGCTTTAAGATTGGCTTTAGACATAAAAAAAGAAGAATTACATTATTTTAACGCAAAAACTAAACAATGCTAATTAACACTTGCTGCGGATATGAAAGCGAAATATCCTACGACCTTTGTCCTGAATGCTTTGAGCATTGCGATTGGGAGAATTTAGATGAAGATGAGTTGGAACAGGATAAAGAAACCGAAAACCAAATTGAAGAAGAACAAATTAATAAACACTTAAATTAAAAACAATGATTGTATTAAACATTAAAAAAGAGGACATCAAATTTACTGCACACAAAAACGGCAATCACTACGCAACTATTGTAGTAGAAAAACGTAAAGAATTAGATAAGTTTGAAAATACACATACAGTGTATAACGGACAAACCGCAGAACAAAGGGCAGAGAAAGCCAAAAAGGAGTATTGCGGTAATGGTAAGGAGTACGTTTACAAGGCGGAAACAAAAAAGGAGTTTTCCACAAACCAACAGGAAGCAGAAGATGACCTTCCTTTTTAGTCTTAAATAGGTTATATTTGCATTGAGTGTCGGATACTCATTAAGAACTTATTGCCCTTGCGATGAACTACCAATCCGACTGGTAGGGATTCAATGGGGCTATTTTATTTTATGGCAATATTTAGAAAGGTCCACGTAACATTTTGGAGAGATGAGTTTGTGGAATCACTTACACCTGAACAAAAGTTTTTTTATCTCTATTTACTTACTAACGATAGGACAACACAATGTGGTATTTATGAAATTACCATTAAACAAATGTGTTACGATACAGGTTACAATGATGACACAATTAAGAAACTAATTGAGTATTTTGTTGGAACAGGAAAGGTTAGATATTCAGGCGAAACCAAAGAAATTGCATTAAAGAATTGGGTTAAATACAATGATTCTAATAGTCCAAAGGTAAAAGCGTGTATTGATAATGAACTAAAAAAAGTAAAAAATAGAGTATTGATACAGTATATATACTCTATGGATACACATTCGCAAGAAGAAGAAGAACAAGAAGAAGAAAAAGAACAAGAACAACAACAAGAAGTAAATATTGATTTTGATTGGTTTTGGAATGGATATGATAAAAAGGTTGGTGTTAAAGAAAAGTTAAAATATAAATGGAATAAATTATTAGATAAAGAAAGACAAGATGCAATGAATTATATTGAACTTTACAAACAAGCCATACCTGATAAACAATTCCGTAAAAACCCTGAAACATTTTTAAATAATAAATCTTGGAACGATGAAATCATTACACGAAATAATACCAGCAGCGATAAACTTTCCTATTCAGAAAGAGAATGGAATCGCCTTAAAAACCTTTGATAAGGATGAGATTAAAGTTTATGAAGCATTAGAATCGATGTCTATTGGTAAATGCTCACGAATAGAAGTCAAAGAACATTTAAAAACTTGTCTTGCATTAAGTGGAACACAAATACCAACACAGGAGATTTTTGAATTTTGTGTGTCATTTGTGATTGAAACTTACGGACAATACAAACTAAAAGAATTAGGGGTTGCGTTTAAAATGTATGCGGAGGATAAGTTCCAAATTGGAACACACATAAATTTTAACCCTAAATTGATTGGAGAAGTAATGTCTGCTTATAAAAGAATTGCCGTTGAGGTTAGAAAAAAGATTGAACCTAAAGAAACGCAAAATGTATCACAAGTTGTAATTGATGAAGAACAAGCCATTAAGGAGGAAATAGAATGGTGGGGTAAATCAAAAAAGGATTGGCAAATGATTAATCACACAATATTTGACTACTTATGGAAACGTAAATTAATTAAACTAACCAAAGAAGAAGCAGATAGTATAAAAGAAAAGGTTAGAATAACCATATTAGGCAAAGCAACTAAACCCAGCGAAGTGATAATATCAGATGAGCAAATGAAAACACTTGCTAAAAAATATTCATTAATGATTTATTTTAATAACCTATGAAAGAAATACTAATGATAATAATAGAGTTTACAAGGCTTTTAATTGGTGCAATACTTGGCTTATTCCTATTGGGAACGATAGGTTTAATGGCAGTAGTTATATTACTCATAAAGAAATTTAAATGAAATATATTTTAACCATAATTCTTTGGGAACTAATTAAATCCATTTACTATAAAATTATAAACAAATGAAACATTCATCCAGCTTTACACACGACCTTAATTTTGGCGAAAAAGCCGAAGATTGGGTAAAGGATATGTTTTCTAATGGAAAACTTATTGAAGTCAAAAATGACCGATTAGTTCACAAAACAGGCAACATATTCATAGAATACGAATCAAGAGGCAAACCTAGTGGATTGTCAACAACAACCGCAAACTATTGGATTTACCGAATGAATGAATTAGATATTGCTTTTATTATTCCAACCGACAAACTAAAAAAGATTTGCAGAGAATACATAAAAGAAAAGAAATACATAAGAAACGGAGGCGACAACAACACATCATTAGGACTTTTAATTCCATTTACAACATTACTAAACGACATTGCAGCATATGAAAGGACACGAGAACGCACAACCAGTGAAAATGATATACCTAGACACGAAAGAGGAAACAATATTTAAATCAGTAGCTTACGCAAGAAGAATAACAGGCATAATTGAATACCAAATCAAACAAGCATTAAACCCATTGAATAAAAAGCGATTCACTTACCAAGACCGACAAATTACGTTTCGTATTGTAAAATGATATAGTTTTGCAATATGGCATTGATACCATTACCAAAATTGCTAGAGAAAACACAAAAGGTTGTAAACGCATACATCCGTAAAAGAGATGAAGGTTTGCCTTGTATCTCCTGTGGAAGTAATAACGGAAATCAAGCTGGACATTATTTTGCAGTTAAAGGACATTCTGCATTGAGATTTAACGAATGGAATATAAACCTTCAATGTGCTGGATGCAACTGTTATAAACACGGCAACCAAGCAATGTACCGAATAGGGTTAGTAGAAAAGATAGGAGAAAAAGCGGTTAAAGGATTGGAAACAATTGCTACACGTGTAAAAGTTTACAAATGGACACGTGCAGAATTAAACGAATTAATAGAAAAGTATGGCTAAATTAAACCCAAGTGGCAAAGTCTCCTTTGGTAGCAGAAAAAAAGGAAAGGCAAAGAAATCCTACAATAAGCACACACCCAAACCAAAACCTAGTCGTGGACAAGGTAAGTAAGTTATGAAAGATACCTACGCAAAAAGAGAATATGTATGCAAATGCAATACCATTAGCGAATATTACGTTTGGCAATCTTTAATTGAAGCAACCAAAGTAAAATGCAAAAATTGTGGCAAATATTTAGATACTAAAAACCTTAAGGTAAAAACACAATTGCATTCAATCAGAACCGAAACAAAAAATAGATAATGCTAGTAAGTCAAATCAAACCAAACCCCAACAATCCTAGAATTTGCCGTGATGCTAAATTCAAACTATTGGTTAAGTCTATACAAGAGTTTCCTGAAATGCTTAACCTTCGCCCAATAGTCATTGATGAAACAAATATGATTTTAGGCGGTAATCAAAGATTCCGTGCTTGTATTGAAGCTGGTCTTACCGAAGTACCTGTTATTCACGCAAACAACTTAACCGAACAACAAAAGAAACAATTTATTGTTCGTGATAATGTTAGCACAGGAGATTGGGATTTCGACCTACTTGCTAACGAATGGGAAATACAAGACCTAGATAATTGGGGTTTAGATATACCAGCATTTGCAAATAATGAAATTGAAGAACCAAAGGACAATACAAAAGGCGGTAAGACTTGTCCTAATTGTGGTGTAACTTTGTAATTCAGGCAAAATACAGGCGATATGGCAATACCTAACCAAGAAATAGGACAATTTAAAAAAGGACAATCAGGAAACCCAGCAGGGAAACCTAAAGGAGTTGAACATAGCAAAACAAGACTATTGCGTTTATTACAACTCGTTACTAAAGTGCGTAACCCTGTTACAGGCGAAGATGAGGAGTTTACAATAGCTGAACAGTTAGATATGAAGATAATTGCTAAGGCAATGAAATCAGATTTACGTGCTTATCAGGAGATTCTTGATAGATTAGAAGGCAGAGCAAAACAAACTAACGAAATAGAACTATCAGGTGGTTTGACAGTTAATTGGGATGAAAAGAAAACATACGTTGAAAATAAAGGAAGCCTATAATGGAACTATCCATTAAACAAACTATTGCCCTTGACCTACTAGAGGACAAAACAACAAAAGAAATACTATTTGGAGGCGGAGCAGGTGGTGGTAAGACCGCACTTGGTTGCTATTGGCAACTGAAACAAAGACTAAAATACCCCAACACAAGAGGTTTGATTGGTCGTGCCGTATTGAAAACCCTCAAAGAAACTACCCTTGTTTCGTTCTTCCAAATAGCTAAAATGCAAGGACTACAAAGCAATTTACATTACAAGTACAACGCACAAATGAGCCAAATAGACTTTACTAACGGCTCAACAATACTACTCAAAGACCTTTATTCTTATCCATCCGACCCCAACTTTGATGAATTGGGTTCATTAGAAATTACCGATGCTTTCATTGATGAAGCAAACCAAGTTGATGACAAAGCAAGAAACATTATCAAATCAAGGATAAGATTTCAGTTGGACCAAAACGAATTAGTACCTAAAATACTTTACACTTGTAACCCTGCAAAGAATTGGACATACTCGGAGTTCTATAAACCCCAGCAAGATGGTTCAATAGGAAACAATAAAAGATTTATTGCTTCGTTAATAGATGACAATCCTTTTATCTCAAAGCATTATAAAGAAAACCTTTTAACCCTTGATACAGTTTCAAAGGAACGTTTGCTTATGGGTAATTGGGAATATTCTAACGACCCATCACAACTTATAGACTATGATAACATTCTTAACTCGTTCACTAATTCTTTTGTATCTAACGGCAATCCTTTTATTACTTGCGATGTGGCACGTTTTGGAAGTGATACTACTGTTATTGGTGTATGGAGTGGCTTCCGTGTTAAATTCCATCAGTATTCAGGCAAATCGGTTGTGGAAGTGGCTGACCTCATAAAAGGTTTACAATTAGAAAACAAAGTACCACTTTCAAATATTGTAGTCGATGAAGATGGTGTTGGAGGCGGTGTCGTTGACATTCTACGTTGCAAAGGATTTGTCAATAATAGCACGGCTTTAAAGAATCCTGTTACACACAATAAGGAAAACTTTGACAACCTTAAATCTCAATGTTATTTTAAATTAGCCGAGTTAATGAACAAGAATGAAATCTACATTCAAGCAGATGGCAGACAAAAGCAACAAATTATTGAGGAACTAGAACAAGTAAAACAAAAGTCGGTTGACAATGATTCAACCAAAGGAATAATACCAAAAGACAAAGTAAAGGCATTGATTGGTCGTTCTCCTGACTTTTCGGATTGTTTGGCTATGAGAATGTATTTTGAATTTACCCCTAAATTCGTTGTAAGTGTTTTCTAATATAAAAATATTAACTTTGTTTAAATTCTTTTAATATGGGTTTACTTGACTTCTTCCAAAAGAAGAAAATTTCTGCCGTTAAGCCTTTGCAGTCCGTTTTACCAATGACTGGTCCTTTGGGTTCTAGTGTTGCGATTAATAGAGGAATTGTAACGTGGCAAGGTGCGGATGCTCAAAGTTTTGTTAATGATGGATATTGTTCTAATGATATTGTTTACTCATTAGTTAAACTTATTACCGATAAAGCAAAACTTGCTCCATTTAGTGTTTACAAAGTAATTAACGAACCAGCTGCAAAGAAATACAAGGCTTTAATGAGCCAACCTGATAAAATTACCAATTGGAAAACAATACTTGAATTAAGAACTAAAGCATTTGAAGAATATACAGGAGACTTAAGATTGAACGAATTGCTTAAGCATCCCAACGATGAAGATTCTTGGGCAGATATAGTTGAACAATGGTGTGCTTTTAAATTAATTACAGGTAATTCTTTTGTATATGGTCGTTTGATTGAAGCAGGTGCAAATATGGGCAAACCTTTGTCTATTAACGTATTACCTGCTCAATATATGGCTATCATAGCAAACGTTGAGGTATTTCCTCCTGTTGTTGCTGGTTATCAATTATACTTTGGTAAGTTATGGTCATTCAAAAGAGAGGAAATATTACACGATAAATACTTCAACCCACAATGGAATATAACAGGGAATCAATTATATGGTCAGTCTCCGTTGAAAGCAGCCTCACGAACTTTAACACGTTCCAACGAAGCGAAAACCGCAGCAGTATCGGCATTCCAAAATGGTGGACCTGCTGGAGTTCTTTTTATGAATGATGATAGATTCGACCCAATTAGCGGAGCAGCACAAGCACAAGCATTAAAGAAATCAGTTAGTGAGAAGGCAGGAGCAGCAAACTTCAACCAAATAGCTGTTTCAGGTTATAAGGTAGATTGGAAGGAAATAGGTTTATCTCCTGTTGAATTAGGAATCCTTGAATCAGAGAAGTGGGATATGATTTCACTTTGTAATGTTTTTGGTGTACCAAGTCAGTTGATGAATGATTCAATGAACAAAACGTACAACAACCAAATGGAAGGCGAAAAGGCTTTAACATTACGTTGTGCAATTCCTTTGCTTAATGAAATCCGTGATGACTTCAATAAGAAACTACATACCGATTGGGGATATGCAAACCAACAAGATGTATATGTTGATTATGACTTAACAGTATATCAAGAATTGGAAGCAAATAAACAACAACAAGTTGATTGGTTAGATAAGGCTTGGTGGTTAACTCCGATTCAAAAGTATGAGGAAATGGGTATTCACGTTCCTGATGAATTAAGAGATGAGTTAAGTAAAATTTATATTCCATCTAACCTTCAGGCTTTAGATACATTTACACCAATTGAACCACCAAAGAATCTTAATGACCTTTTAAATAATAAATAATGATAAACGATTTAGAAAAACAAATAAGCCAATTAGAAGCACAATTTAAAGCTGAAAAGGCATTTAGTGATGTAGAAATGTCAGAACCTGTTGAGCAAGTTGAAAACCCTTCTGAAGGGATGGAAAATACTCCAATGGATAACTTTGCAGATTTTGTAAGTTATTTAAAATCAGCATTTGACCAATCAGTTGTATGGCATCATCAAACTAATGTCTATTCAATGCATAAGGCTTTAAATAGCTTTTATGATGGGATATTAGACTTAACCGATGGTTTAGTTGAAAGTGTTAGCGGTATTTATGGCAGACCTGTTGATTATGCAATAGTTCAGCCTGTTAATTACCAAAACCCTGAACAAGTAATGGCATATTTTCAAGCGTGTTATGCAGAGATTCAACAAGATAGATTAAATATTTATCAAGAAACTTGGATTCAAAATCAAGTGGATGAAATTGCTACCTTATTCGCTGAAACTTTATACTTACTTTCATTAAATAAATAATGAGCCAATACAAGCAATTGTATGAAAGAGCACTCAAGACGTATTCGCCAAAGTTCAAAAAAGAACTACAAAAACAGGTGGATGCGTTTTGTCGTACCCAGTCATTAGATGATTTGCCCACTAAAGGCTTAAAACAGACCATTTATTCATTGCACCTAGCAATGGGTACTAAAATGGCAGAAAGTTCCTACAAAAGCCTTAAAAAGGGGTTTAAATCGAATCTACCTGAAGAATACAAGGGTATATTTACGGATTTATGGCAAAATGTAATAGTTCGTTACCTAGATTATAAAGGTTTAACACAATTAGTTCAAGATTTAACCGATACAACAAAAGAACAAATTAGAAGGTATTTAAAACAAGGTTTAGAGCAAGGAATACCATTGAATCAAACAATATCCAATTTAAAAACCGCAGGAATAACTGATTATCGTGCTGAACTTATTGCAAGAACCGAAACGGCAAAAGCAGCTAATACAGGTTCCGTAGTCGGTGCAATATCCACAGGTTTAAAAACAAATAAAATTTGGATTTCTATTCAAGATAATAGAACAAGAATTATGCCTAGAAATAAAAGCGACCATTATCATATGAACGGAGTACAAGTACCAATGGATGCAAAATTTGAAGTGCCTACATTAGATAATATGGGTTTTGAATATATGGACTATCCGGGCGATTTTCACGCATCCGCAGGAAACGTTTGCAATTGTAGATGTACAATAGGATATAAAGTACAAAAAGATTCAAACGGCAATTATATTAGTTACGATACAAACCCACCAAAAGGAGATATGGGAATGATATGGAGTATGCTAAATGATAAAAACACAAACGATGTTTATTCGTTAATCGCACAGGCTTTATAAAAATTTAATAACTTTGTTATATGGGTAAAATACAATTAAAAGATATTAACGATTCCATAATGGATGTTAGTACAAAGACAAGAACTATAAAAGCAGTATGGTCAAGAATGAATAACATTGATTTAGACAATGATATTATCGTTCCTGAAGCATTTACAAAGACTTTAGCAGAGCGAGGACCAAATGCAAAAAATATGATTTGGTCTTTAGTGGACCATAAAGCAGATATGAACCACGTAATAGGTAAACCCAAAGAACTTTATGTGGATGGCGACAAGTTGGTAGCCGTTACTGAAATAGTTAAAACACAAGCAGGAGAAGATTTAATAAAATTATATGAAGCTGGTTTAATTAATCAACATTCAATAGGATTTAGCACTATTAAACAAAGCGAATCTAAAAGTGGTGTTAGAACAATTAGTGAATTAAAACTTTACGAAGGTTCGGCAGTTCTTTGGGGTGCAAATCCTGAAACCCCAACGTTGGCGGTAAAATCAGAAAACAAAGAAACATTATCTTTGCGTTTAGACAATCTATTAAAAGCACTTACTAAAGGAAATTACTCTGATAGTACGTACAATTTAATGGAAGCTGAAATAAAGAGAATTCAACAATCTCTATTGACAATCACTCAACCCGCAGCAGCAGTTGAGCCGAAATCAAATGATGATGTTGAAATTATCAAAGCAATTCAACAATTTAATCAATTATTTAAAAAGTAAAAATGGAAAATTTAGACTTAATCAAAGAAATGGCAGAAAACGTTAAAGGTTTTGCTGGTCAAATCGAAGATGTAAAATCTACTGTATCAGTAGTAAAAGACGAAATGCAAAAACAAATCGATGCTGCATTCGCACAAAAGAAAGTGGCTGCATCAAAAGAAGTAAAATTCTTTGATGAGTTAGTATCTGAAAAAATGGAAGGTCGTTTAGAAGAAATGGAAAGCACTTTAAAGAAAGGTGGTAAATTCCGTTTAGAAATGCCTGAAGCAAAAACAATGACTATTTCAGGTAACGTAACAGGTAACCCAGTTACTACTTACGCTTTACGTCCAGCATTGCAACCTGCTCAATTAGTTAACTTCCGTGATTTAGTTCCAACTGTACGTTCTGAAAGTGGTTTATATACTTTCTACAAAGAGAATACAGGAGAAACAAATAACATAGCTGCACAAACTGAAGGAGCATTAAAAGGTGCTAACGATTATAGCTTAACTGAAACTAAAATTGTTAACTCTTACATCGCTGGTTTCTCTCGTTTCTCTAAGCAAATGATGAAATCTTTACCATTCTTAAGCCAATCTTTGCCAAGAATGTTACAAAGAGATTTCTTTAAAGCAGAGAACGCTAGTTTCTTCGGTACTGTAAGTGCTGCTGCAACAGGTGTTACTACAATGACTGAAACAGTTGACTTAAAGCAATTAGTTCAATTAATCGCTAACCAAAAAGCTGCGAACTTTAACCCTTCTTACATTTTAGTATCTCCTGCTCAACAAGCTAAAATCTTGATTGATACAATCAATGCAGGTTACTATGTAGGTTCAGGTAGTGTACAAATCGGAACTGGCGGAGACATCACAATTTGGGGTGTACCTGTTATTTCTGCTACTTGGGTTACTAACGATAAAGCATTAGTTATTGATGCTGACTACATCGAAAGAGTAGAAGTTGAAGGTATCGCAATCGAATTCTCTTACGAAGATTCTGATAACTTCCAAAAGAATTTGGTTACTGCGAGAATTGAGTGTTATGAGGCAATAAATCTAATGTTACCAGGTTCAGCGATTTACGCAACATTAAATGCATAATTAGGTTATTAACTTAATACTTCTTATCTTTGGGGTGTGGTTCAAAAGCCACGCCCCTTTTTTATGATAGGAATATATAAAATAACAAGCCCAAATGGGAAAATTTACATTGGTCAAACAATAGACCATATAAGAAGATTTAAGCATTATAAAAATTTAAAATGCGAAGAACAACCAAGATTATATAATTCATTAGTAAAATATGGTGCAGAAAATCACAAGTTTTATTTTATTTTTGAGTGCATTAAAGAAGAATTAACTAAATGGGAACGACATTTTCAAGAATTATATAATTCAACTGGTAAAATTGGATTAAATTGCATTTTAGTAAAAACGAATGAATTTAGCGGTGGACATAGTGAAGAATCTAAAAGAAAGATTAGTGAATCTTTAAGTGGGAGAACTTTAACAACAATACATAAGGGAAGGATTGCAAAAGCTAATAAGACTAGGGTTTATAGTGATGAGACTCGTAAAAAAATGAGCGATGCAAATAAAGGTAAAAAAGCATCAAAAGAAACTAGAGAAAAACAATCTTTAGCAAGAACTGGGCATAAAAAAAGCCAAGAAACTAAAAATAAAATTAGTGAATCTTCAAAAGCTAGATGTACCAACGAATGGAAACAAAATATTAGTAATAAGCTAAAAGGTAGAATTATTACACCTGAATGGAGGGAGAAATTAAGAATAGCAGCATTGAATAGAAAGAATAAGGATAATTAATGTAAATTTGTAAAAAAGAAGATATGTCGTTTTATAATTACATCGTAGATTATACATTAGCCGATTACGGCACGATTACCGAACCTGTAACACTTGCAGAAGCTAAAAACTATTGCCGTGTAACTACTTCAGCAGATGATGCTTTAATTACAGATTTAATTACACAAGCAAGAGAAGCAGTTGAAAAAGCAACAGGTTTATGTATTACCCCAAAGACAGTATCAGTATGGTTCAATAACCCAGCAGGTAATTTTAATATGCCTTTCGGACCAATGGACCAATCTACTTTTAAATTATATAATATATCAACAGGTATAGAGATTGTTGCAGCAAACTACTTTTTAGTTGGTGGCGAATATCCGAACTTAAGTTTTCCTCTTTGGAATCAATTAAAGGCAACTTATCGTAGTAGTATGGTAAGTGTACCAAAAGACCTTAAAGTGGCTATTTTGGACCAAATAGACTTTGATTATGAGAATAGAGGAGCAGATGTAGAAAGATACGACCAAACAGGAGTGTGTCAAAAGGCTTGGAGAGCGTGTCAAAGATATACAAGAGTAAGTCCAATATTATAATATGAGAATAGGCGATAAAAAAGGACCGAATGTAAATTCATCCACAATGACAAGAAGGGCAGACTTATACCGCCCTACAATCACTCCTGATGGGCAAGGTGGTTTCACTACTACTTTTGCTTTACAAGAATCAGTATGGGGTGATTTTAGACCTTCACGAAGCACAAGAACCTTATTAGAAAGTGAGAAAACATTTTATCAAGATGCTAAACTTTACATTCGTTACGGAACTACAATAAGCGAGGAATATCAGGTATTTGTAGAAGGTAAAATGTACACAATTCAGTCAATTAACGATGTAGATAATCAACATAGATTCCTAGAAATTAACTTTTATGGCTAGTGTTTATTTTAAATTAGATGGACTACAACAGGCTATTGACAATTTAAAGAATAGCAGTAAGACTATTAAGGATGATATAACAAATATTTTAAATGAATCAGCTAAAAATATAGAGACATTAGCCAAACAAAATGCACCTAGAAATTTAGGCACATTAAGTCAATCGGTTAATAGTGGAGTTGAGGAAAAAGGTTTATTAGTAGAAATGTTTGTTGGTACTCCATTTAATTATGGTGCTTATATGGAGTTTGGAACAGGAGGCAAGGTAGATACACGAGGATATGATGATTATGCTACAACGTTTCAGGGCAAAGGCGGTGGCACTATGAAAGAATTTATTGAAGCATTAACTTTGTGGGTTGAAAGAAAGGGATTGGCTGGAACTTATAGTATAAAAACTAGAAAAAGAACAGGGAGTGCATCTACTCAAAATGATGAAAGCAGAAGGTTAGCGTGGGCGATTGCTATTTCAATATTAAAAAATGGCATAAATCCTCATCCTTGGTTATTCCCTGCATTTGAAAGCGAAATACCCAATTTGATAAATAATATAAATAAATACGTTAATGCTAAATCCTAATATAGAAATAAAGAAATGGTTTTATACAACTGTAACCGCTTTGGGATATGGTATTTATGATGGTATGGCACCTGTTTCAGGAGGCAATGAATATATCATTATGACAGGCAGAACTTCAAATCAAATTGAAGGTAAGACAGGATATACAAATACTGTTACCATAATTTTAGACATTGTTACAAAAAATGCTAACTTTGGCTTTAAACGTTCAGAAGAAATATCAAATCAGATATTAACGGCAATAAATTCTGACACTACTATAACCTTAACAAGCGGTTGGAATGCAACCCAAGTATATGTTGATAGTGTACGAAATTTAGATGCTTTAAATCCACTTGATAACGTATTTAGAACGTTAATAACTTATAAATTAATAATAACTCAAAATTAAATAAAATGGCAGAATCTAAAGTATCAGCTAGAAGTTACTTGTTATTCGCAGATGCAGCAAACACTGGAACTTATACAGTTGTAGCTTGTTTAACATCAAACGCAATTACATCTTCTAACAACATTATTGACGCATCTTCTAAATGTGGAGATGATTACGAACCCGGTCCAAACTTTAAACAACAAATTAAAGCTGACGGATTTGCAATCGACCAAACAGGAACTCCTAGTAAGGATTCTTATGACTTACTTTACTCTTTACACGTTGCAAAAACTAAATTTGCAATTAAAATGGGACCATCAAGTCCTGCAAGTGGTAATGTAGTTTATGGCGGTCAACCAACTGATTTAGTGTTTATTTCAAATTGGGATTTAAACGCTCCTGATAAAGAAGATGTTAAATTTAGTGCAACTTTTGAAGTTGTAAACCCTCCATTAACACAAACCAAAACTACATAATAACTTATGTTCGAACTTAAACTAAACAACAACACAATCCTTCTCAAGTGGGGTACTTGGGCAATGTGTGAATTTTGCAAAACATACAATATTAGTTTAGAAAACTATTTTGAAAGTTTAGCATCCGCACAAAAAGATTTAGATAAGATTATCAAATTATTTTACATCGGCTATAAATCAGCTTGTGTAAGTAAAAAAGAAGATATTATCTATAACGAAATAGATGTTTGCGATTGGATTGATGAAATAGGCTCAATCTACGTTTCTGAAGGTCAATTAGTAGAATATTTTAAATATATTCTATCAACTGCATCAATAAATGTAAATTCTACATCTAAAGAAACGGAGAAAAAAAAAGCCTCGAAAAACTAACTTGGGATGACATTTTGGTAAAAGCTGCCGAATGTGGAATAAGACCTAGTGAGTTTTGGGAAATGACTTGGAAAGATTATAGCATTATCGTTTTGGGAACAGAACGAAAAGAATTAAATGAATGGGCGAGGACTCGAAACCTCGCCTATATTATATACTTAAGTAATACTTCCGAAAAGTCGCCTAAATCAATTAAATCCTTTTGGCATATACCACAATTAGATGAAGAAGATGAAATAGAGGAAACATATTTATCAAATGACCAACTTTTACGAACTTTGTCTTTATACGGAATAAATTAATAAAATATGGCAGCTTCAAGTGGTAATAATTTTCAGGGTTCGATTTCGTTTGATGTTTCACAAGCTATAACTGAATTACAAAAACTTCAGGATAAATATACACAGTTACAAACCGCAATAGCGAATAAAAGCTATTCTCCAGCGGTATTAAATAGCCTTGAATTAGAATTAGCTAGAGTTAATACTCAAATACAAACATTACAAACTAATGTTAATTCAGCAGGTAAATCTTTAGAAAATAATTTAACCGCACCTAGTTATAATTCATTTAGAGCAATAGGTTCATTAGATAGAGTTACAAGAGAATTTGCATCAGGTGGTTTACAACAAGGAGCAAATGGGTTAGTAATGTTTGGTAATTCATTGTCAAGAATGGCAATGATGGAAGGTAGTGTATCAGGTGCTTTTAAAAGTATGGGTGCTGCATTGACTGGACCTGCTGGTATTGTATTAGGTTTTTCTTTATTAGTTGGTATTCTTGAAGCAAATAAAGATAAAATAGCAGATTTTTTTAAATCTCCAAAAACTAATGCAGATGCTTATAAAGATGCTTTAAAAGGTATTGGTACTGAATTTACAAATGCAGCAGAAAAAGTTTTAAAAGTTCAAGCAGCATTTGATGAATATCATAAAGGAATTATTACAGGTAAGGAAGCGTTAAGAATATATAATGAAGAATTAGGTAAGAATTTTGGTATTAAAACCAATATTAATGAAGCTGAAGATACATTTAATAAAAAAACCAATGATTATATAAACGCTTCTTTTCAAAGAGCATTAGCAGATTCAGCAGCCAAAAAGGCTTCAGAAGAATTATTAAAACAAAAATTACTTGAAAGAAAATCTTTAAGTGAATACAAGGGGTTTGTAAGTGGTGCAACATTATCAGGTTCTATTGATGTTTTAAATTATAAAGACATTAATAATAGAACTGCACAAGGATTTAAAGATGTTGAAATAAACACACAAAAAGATATTGTTAAATTATATCAAGACATTTATAAAACTGCACAAGAAGAAGCAGATAAATTAGCAAAAAAGGGTGGTTTGGTTTTAACTCCTGAAAAAACTACAAAACCTAAAAAAGAAGTTGATTATATACAAAAATTAATCAATAAATCAAAAGAACCAATTGGTAAAATTGAGACTGTTCCTGAAGATACAACAATAGAAGATTTAGAAAAACAACATCAAGATTATTTAGATTATTTATCTAAATTTTATAAATTTAAAATTAATCTTACTAAAAAAGATTACGAAGAAAATCAAAAGATATTAAAAAAACAAGAACAAGATATGAATGCTTTTGCCGATAAAATGGCAAGTAGTATTACAGGTGCAATTAAAAGCACTTGGGATGCAATACAAAGCGGTAAAAATGTTTTTGATGCTATTACTGAATCATTAATGAAATTTATTGAAGAATTAGGATTTGCAATAATTAAAGCACAAATACTTGCTGACATACAAAATAGTATGAAAACAGGTTCAGGAGGTTCAACAAGTGCTGATTCAAGTGGAGGCGGTATATTTGATTTATTATTTACTTTATTAAAAGTAGTTCCATTTGCTAATGGTGGTGTTGTTAGTAAACCAACTTTTTCAATGATAGGGGAAGCTGGACCTGAAGCAGTAATGCCTTTAAGCAAATTAAGCGGTATGATGAACTCTACATTTAATGCAGGTGCAATGAGTGGGCAATCAACAGGAGGAAACGGACAATTTGTATTAAGAGGACAAGATTTATTAGTAGCTATAAATAGGACACAAAAATCATCATTCCTTAAAGGACAAAACATAAGTTTAGTATAATGGCTTACGGACTAAAATATAGACTAACACAAGCATTAAGAGATGGAACAAGTTTAGTTGCTAATATCTATGAGAAAGATTATGTATTAACATCGGTTATAGATTATGAAGCAGTTAGCATACAACTTAATTCAAACGCAAGTGGTGATGAACCATTGGCTGCAATTGTATCATCTCAATTAAATGTTTCATTTATTGTATCGGATAGCAATTCAACTAATTTCCCTGATTTATTAAACTTTGATGTAAGAAAATACTTCATTAAATTAGTAAATGGAAGTGATTTACTTTGGTGTGGGTTTTTATTTAACGATTATGTTCAAGTACCATTTACGACAGGATATGTGCAAGTTGACATTATTGGAATAGATGGACTTTCATTTTTAAATGATACTCCTTTTAATTATTACGAATTAAAAAGCATAAACGAAAGAGAAAGATTAATTGATATAATTGCGGAAACATTGAATGTTATTGCATTGCCTGACCCTATTACATTATGGACTTCTTGTTCATATTATGCCGAAGGAATGTTTGATAGAGCAGATGCAAGTGGAGATGAACCATTTATTCAAACATATCAATATAGAAGGGATTTTCAAGGTTTTACTTATTATGAAGTATTAACTAAAATACTTGAATCATTTGGTTGTCGTTTGTTTCAAAGTGATGGTAAATGGCAATTATTAGCAATCAATGAAATGTGCGATACAACAAGATATTATACTGAATATGTAATATCTCCAAGTGTTTCAGTTACTAATTCAGGTACATTTAATAAAAATGTTGCAATAGAACCATTTGCAAATGGTAATGTTCATTTCGTAAATAATAGTCAAACTAAAATTATAAGAAAAGGATATCCAAAACTTAACTTAAAACATACTTATCAATTCCCTAATAATTATGCTCACAATGGTAATTTTAAAGGCATAGTTTCAACAAATGTTTTATATGGTTGGATTTTAGATAAAACAGGAACTGGAACTGCACAAATTATAGAAAATTCACAAGATGAATCAAATACAATATTGTTAAGAGAATCAGGTGGAACTGCATCATTAGAAATGGGTACTTTACTTGCTCCGTTAGCTTATTTACCTTATATGGTTTCGCCTAGTTTTACAATATCATTTGCATTTAGAATGATTTTTACTAAAGCTAAAATGCAAGTTACTTTAAGAGAAAATTTGTCATCAACAGTATATTATTTTAATTCATCTAACCAATGGCAAACAACTGCAACTTTTATAGATATTACTGCAAATAAAGCAGCACGTTGGGAAACATATAACAATGAAATTTATCTTAATAATGTACCTAATGGATATATAAAAGTTAAAATTTATGTTGATTCATTAACATATAGCGGTATTGATATAAATACTTTTAAAATAACACAAAATCAAACTGTTGAAAAAGGAGTTAATATAATTAGGCAAGTTGGAGATAGTAAAGTTCCTACAAAAGAATTACAACAACCTTACGGAACGTTTTACAACGTAGATGGAAGTAATAATATTGGGGTATTATATAGTTCAAGTGAAACAATATTAAAAAATTGGTATAGATATCCAAATACTGAAGCATTTTACTATTTACAACAATTAATAGCTAGACAATATTCTAACCTATTAAATAAAAATTTTGGTACTTTAGAAGGAGATTTAGGTGCATTTAAAACGGCTAAAGGATTGAATTATTTAGATAAACTTTATACAATTACTGACCCAAGCACAACGCCTTTATCATATAATGATAAAAAGTTCCTTATGAATAGGGCAAGTGTTATTCCTGAAATAGATGAAGTTGATTCAATACAAGTTATAGAAATTACTAATGTGGATAATGATTCAACCGAAACAATAGAACATATTAATTCGTAAATTTGACTTATGGCAACTAAAGTAACAGGTAAAAACATAATGCTTTATAAGCAACAAGATAGTACAAACTACTATTTTAATGGTGCTACATCGCAAGGAACAATATTAGGAAGTACATATTATCAGATAAGTCCAAACAATGAAGGCGGTGCTGCTGCTAATTTTACTAGAATAGCTGATGGCGATTTGGCTAGTTTTATTACAAATAGCGGAGACCCTAATTCAACATCTATTGCTGCTGGTGTTTGGGTATTTAAAAATTACCTTTCACTTTCTACAAATACGGCTGGAACACCAATGTTTGCGATAACAATTGCAAAATTTGATGGTACAACATTAACTCCAATAGCTAGTTCTGATTCGGTATATTTTACTTCAACAAGTCCAACATTATATACTACGAATGTTACTGTACCTGCAACTTCAATGGCTACAACGGATAGATTAGTTGTAAAAGTTGTTGTTTTAAATTTAACAGGCAGAACGGCTACATTATATACTGAAGGAACATATATTAATTATTTTACTTCTACAATTGCTTACGATATTCCTTTTGCTTGTTCTACGAGTTGCACATTTAATGTTAATGTCAATCAAAAAGAGGTTACAAGTCAAACATCGGCTTGGTATCGTGAATTTAAAAATGACATAGCATCTTGGACTATTAATTGTGATGGTATTATTACATTGGACAATTATGGTTATTTATTTTTACTTCAGCAACAACAAAATAGAACTACAATAGTAGTTAAATTTGTAATTGATAACGGA
>Ga0209084_1001512_pt1 | contig 19425 bp, 13 predicted proteins | sample C_130820_MF_Meta_FD_187309 | JGI IMG/M metagenome (GOLD analysis project Ga0209084, IMG submission 187309) | Freshwater microbial communities from Lake Croche, Canada to study carbon cycling - C_130820_MF_MetaG (SPAdes) (version 2) | ecosystem: Environmental > Aquatic > Freshwater > Lake...
CACCTCGCGCGGGATCAACCCTTGTCACTTCAGCGCGCGCAAACTCCAGCAGCAAAGCCTGGTCAACCCTGACAGGGTCCTCTTCGGCCAAGTGCGAATACCCGAGCCGCGCCTTGGTCGGTTGCGCCCCCTGCAGCAGGCGCAGCGCGGCAAACAGCTCGATCGTGTTTTCTTGCGGGTCTAGCGCCTCAAGCGCATCCTGTAGTGACCAGGGCTGTGGATCGCCACTGAGCAGTTCTGCCCGCTGTTCCAGCGCCACTTTCAGCGCGTGCAGCACCGACGCACCCTCGGGCCGGTCGGCGAGCGCCTGAAGCGCGCTCAGAAAGTCGGGCGACGTCCGAACCTCGTGGGCCATTTGAATGTTTCCGCTCGGTCGATCAAGTCCAAATGTGTCTCAACAAAAGAATTGATCGATACATGGGACGCCAGGAAATACTCGAGCACCGACGCGAGCATGAAGGGCGACCCCCCGTCAAAAGCCCGGTCACTCATACTCAGATGGATCGCCACGCCGCGCCCAAAAGCCAGCGGCCCGCCGCCGGGAATGCGCCGCGTGATCTGCTCGGCACGGATCGCGTTCAGGCCCTCGGCCTGCCTGAGCAGCAGGTGGCCCGGCATCGTCGCGTACAGCCCGAGCATGGCGCGTAGCACCTCCGCCCCTTTGGCCGAACCCGAGTCGAACAGCGAGAGGTAGTTGACAAAGAGGTGACTCAGCGCAACCCAGGGACTGTAACCGTCCACAGGAGATGACATCGGGACCGAGGGACCGGCGATGCACTCGATCTGGCGGATTGGAGCGGTGTCGGTCACCGCATAGCGCGCGTCAGCGCGCTGCGCCTTGAGGTACAGCGGCATGTCGCGGTTGGAGCACAACGCGCGCACGGAAAGGTACTGAAGGTCCTTGCCAAAGGGCGCGGCTGCCGATTCGCTCAGCGAAATGTAAAGCTCTGACCCGGGGTAGGTGATGGCCCGCCCGATGGTTTCCGCCTGCGTCAAGCGCCGCTTCTCACGGCGCAGCATGTAGTAGCTCTCGGTGGACACCTTTCCGCTGGAAACCGCCTCGAAGATGGGCTGGAACTTGCGCTCACTTCCAGAACCCCCGCCGAGCACGGTCATCACGTGCACGATCTCGTGGTCCCGGGGGCGCATCGCGTCCCCGAGCAAGCGGAACTCGGTCAGCCCGGGGCTCACGTCGACACGGTCGAGTTGGCGCTCGCGCAGGTTGACCGCGGGAACACAAAACAGGCTCAGCGCAGTGCCTTTGACCGCGCTTTCCAGCCGCGGAAATACGCCAGAAAAGTGAAAATGAAGGTACAGCTTCTTTGACCGGTAGCCCTGCAGCGCCTTGCCCAAGCCCGTGACTTCGACGAAACGGAATTTCTCGGGCAGCGCCGCGTACTCCTTGAGAATGCGAAACCCGGTGTGGCCCCGCATCGGCATGCGAAGCATGGCCTCGTCTTCCTGAAAACCGATCTGCTGGACATGGCTTCCAGGCAGCCAGCAGTGCACAGAACGACCAGTAGGCTCGGACGACAGTCCGATTGCCGTGCAGCGCCCCCCAAGCAGCTCCATCAACTGGCTCCCATAGGCGTCCGAGGAAACGATGAACAGCGGCAGCCGGTCAAGTGCAAGACCACCGAAGTTCCCCTCGCCCACAACGCCGAGTTCCACTCGCATGCTCGAGGCCGCGCGCTCTCGCTGATCCACGCCCGGTATGGCCTCTGGCCGCGCAGCGACATACTGCGCCGACACGATTTCTAGTGGCAGCAGTTGCAGATCGCGGGTGGTCTCGAACTCGCAGCGTACCTCCGTGTTGCCGGGGATACTTCCTCGCACACAGGAGCCGCGCGGGAACACTGGCCCTTCGGCCAACTGTCCGTTGCTGAAATCCGGGCTCATGCGCAGCACGCAGGCCGAAGGCGAAGGGTCAAGCCAGCCCGGGAAAAGCACGTCGAGCAGTTGCTGCGTGAACAGCGGGTATTGTGTTTCCAGCTTGAGTCGCACCCTCGCTGCGAGGAAGGCGACGCCCTCCAGCAGGCGCTCGACATAGGGGTCTTCGGCGCGGTTCTCGTCGAGGGAAAGTCGGGCGGCGCGGTCTGGATATTCGCGTGCGAACTCGGCTGCCTCGCTCCTCAGGTGCAGAAGCTCTTCGTTGTACAGGTCGATGATTCGAGGATCCATGCCTTGGCTCAGCCCGTCACGCGCGCCTTGCCACTCTCCGCATCGATTTCGGTCTGGACAACGAATTCGATAGGCATCGGATCCGAGCGCAGATGCCCCATCACGGTAAAGCGCAGTTTGTTGAACTTGTGCTGCCCGATCTGGTCCGCGACAACGACCTCAAGCGTATGCCGATCAATGCGTGTTTCAAACGCGATAATTTTTTTTCGAATATTCCATGCGATGTCATCGGGGTTGAAAGTCGATTGGGGTCGTCCCGAATAGGGTTCGATACCGAAACACAACACCGATTCAAGCACCGCGTCGGGAATAGCCACACCAGCAAGCGCGGCGGGCGCCTCGGTATTGAGCAGCCACTCGATGTTGCGCATCACGTCGCGGCGCACATCATTCCAAGTATTGAGCACGCCGCGCGCACGCGCCACCCCGCCCGCTTCGCTGGACCACCTTTCGAGTAGGCAAGGCAGAAAGACCGTCACAGCGCCCTGTCGCTCGACCCGGGTTCATCAAATTCAAGGTGGCGCATGTCCAGAAAACCCACGTCAGCCTGATCGGTGACCAAACATTTCTGCCCGAAACCTATGAAAAACTCGTCGTCAAGCGATTCCCAGTTGGTCACCCGCGACATCATTTCAGCGTCGTCACGGGGCGTTGGGTAGCGAACGGGGATGAATACTTCAATCGCGTCCTCACCGCGAACCTGAAGCATCGTTTGTTGCCACAGCCGATCTCGAATTTCTGTAGGCGCAGCAGATTCCAGGCTCTGCACAGACTCCCAAGGCACCCAAAAGTACTTCCCCTGAGCAATGATCTCCAGGCAGGGTCCCAGGCGTGCGTCGCCATCGCAGGCCCATCCAAACTTTTCACCGTTGGCGCTGCCACCGCTGGCGTAAGCGAGTTCGCGCACCTGACGAAACAGTAACAGAGCAGCCTCGGTATCACCAGCGCTGAGCAATGGCTGTGCTCGCAATAAAGGAGCAAACCACTCGGGTGGGGTGCCAAGACAAACAGGCAGCTCAGCGCCACTGAACATCGCCGCCCGGCCTTCCTCAGCAGTGATGAGGCGATGGCAGGCGCCGACTTCCATCATCCAGGAACTGTCGAGTTTGACCATCAGATCAAGCTGCTTGCGCGCCCGGTCGTATTCTCCGCGCGCGGCGAATATCTGCCACAGTGCACTGCGCGCCCCAATATCGTTGGGGGCACTTTTGGCAAGTGTCTGGGCTTTGAGAAAGAGTTGATCCAAGGTATTCATCGCATACCAGACAAATGTCGACTCAGCCGGGTTGCAAACCAACGTGGCTGTACCCGAAAAATATCGACGAACAAAACACAACTTTTAGACAACCGCACGATAGCCCAGCGACCGTGCCTGCCACGCAACCCATGCCGTACCGGTGAGAGCGGTGGGCAGAGTTGCGGGTTGAACCGCCAATTAGGCGGTCTTGGCGTTCTTCTGCAGACTGAAGCCGGCGATGATCGGGCCGCCCTTTTTGGCGCCCTTGTTGTCCTGCTCCTGGTACTCGACCTTGTATTCGGCAAAAGCCAGGGAGACCGCCTCCATGGGGTTGTCGCCGGAATTCGCACCAGATGGTGACACCGATGAAACGATCACGTCGGTCAAGGTAATCTTCAGGAAGTCGACAGCACTTTCGCCGCCAGCCTTACGGAAGGTCATCACCGCGTCCTTCAGGTGATGGCCGGTACAGCAGGCAATCATCAGTTTGGGACTGGCCTTGTCGACGCTGTGAACAAACGACAGGTCATGCATGTTGACCTTACCCGCTCCGCCGCCGCTGCCGGCCGAAAACGAGGTGGTCTGTGACATGCCCCATGAGAAGCTCTCTACCTGGATCTGGGCCTCAAAGCCCTTGATTTCGGAAGCGCCGGGAATCGTGTCAATCTTGATGTGGATATCAACTGCCATATCTATCTCCTTGGGTTAAAAGTTTAGAAAGTACTTTAGGAAGTGCGCTGGGAAGGTAATTCGGACACCAGCCTAAGCGAAACGCTCAGACCTTCCAACTGGTAGTGTGGCCGCAGAAAGAATTGCGCGCCGTAATAGCCGGGCTTGGACTTGTTCTCTGACACAACCACCTCGGCGTGGGCAAGTGGGTGTGTCGCTTTCACCATTTCGGTGGAACCCTCGGGATCCCCATCGACGTAGTTGAGAATCCAGTTCTGCAGATTGCGCTGCACCGCGGCTGCAGAATTCCAGTCGCTGCGGCCCACCTTGTCGCGCACCAGGCATTTGAGGTAATGGGCAAACCGGCTGGTGGCAAAAATGTAGGCCAGGTTGGCGCCAAGGTTGGCGTTGGCCGAAGCCGCCGGGTCGTCGAACCGGGCAGGCTGGTGCGCCGTCTGAGCCCCAATGAAGGCAGCAAAATCGGTGTTCTTGCGGTGGACCAGCGGCATCAGGCCATTCTTGGCGAGCTCTCCCTCGCGACGGTCGCTGATTGCGATTTCTGTAGGGCACTTCATATCCACGCCACCGTCGTCGGTACTGAAAGTGTGCGTGGGCAGGTTCTCGACAGCACCACCTGACTCAACCCCGCGAATCGAAGTGCACCAACCGTACGCCTTGAAAGAGCGGGTGATATTCGTCGCCATCGCATAAGCCGAGTTGGCCCATGTGTACTGCTCGTGCTTGCCGCCCGTCGATTCTTCCTCATAAGCCAGACCGTCGCAGGGGTTGGTTTTGGAGCCATAGGGCAGGCGCGCCAGAAACCTGGGCATCGCCAGACCGACATAACGCGAATCATCTGAGGCGCGGAAGCTACGCCACGCGGCATATTCCGGAGTCTCAAAAATCTTTGTCAGGTCTCGTGGATTGCTGAGTTCTTGCCACGACTCCATCTGGAACAGCGCGGGATTGGGGGAAGCCAGGAAAGGCGCGTGAGAAGCAGCTGCCACCTGCGCCATGCCCTTGAGGATCTCGATGTCGGGCGCGCTGTGGTCAAACTGGTAATCGCCCACGAGACAACCATAGGGCGTGCCTCCAAGTTGGCCAAATTCTGCCTCGTAGATTTGCTTGAACAGCGGGGACTGGTCCCAGGCCGTGCCCTTGAATTTGTTGAACGTCTTGCCAAGGTCTTTCTTGGTAATGTTCATTACACGAATCTTCAGGCCTTCGTCTGTTTCCGTGTTGTTCACCAAGAAGTGCAGGCCGCGCCAAGCACCTTCAAGCTGCTGAAAATCCGGGTGGTGCAGTATCTTGTCCAACTGCTTGCCCAGTCGCGCGTCAATCGCTGCGATCAGGGCCTCGATCGATTGCACGACGTCGCCCTTGAGCAGCGCCGTGCCGACAAGCGCCTGCTGCGCAAGCGTGTGCACGGCTGCCTCGACTGCCTGCTCTGCACCGCCAGTTCGGGGCTTGAACTCCTTCTTCAGAAGGCTTGACAGGTCGCCCAGTTCTTCCACTTGCACTGCAGCCAAGGGACTTTGTTGCTGTAAATTTACCATTTTTTTATCTTAACATTAGATGAACGTTTGTGTCTCGGGTCTGCAATATTAGGCCGACTTGTCACCAGCAGGCAGTTCGGCGATGGATTTCAATAGTTCAGGGTTCTGTATGACCTTGGCCAACAACTCCTCGGCCCCGGTCTTGCCATCCATGTAGGTCAGCAACGCAGACAACTGATTTCTTGCTTCCATCATTTGCTTGAGCGAGTCCACTTTGGACGCGACTTTGGCGGGAGTGAAATCGTCCATGCTCTCGAACTCAAGGGAAACCGGCATGGTGCCCTCTCCAGTCAATGCGTTGTCCGCCTGGAAAGACAGTTTTGGCTTCAGCGCCTTCATCCGATTGTCAAAGTTATCAACATCGATTTCCATGAACTTGCGATCTGCCACGGGCCTCTTGGCTTCGTCGCTTTCGCTCTTGCCTGCGAGGTCGGCCATCACGCCGACAATGAACGGAATATTGACTTTCTTCTGGGCGCCAAAGGTCTCGACGTCGTATTCAATCTGTACCCTTGGGGCACGGTTGCGTGCAATGAATTTTTGGCTGCTTGTACTCATCGGTTTCTCCTAAAGAATCAATTTATTGATCCACGACGTCGTCGCGGTGCCCCGTTATCCTCTGCAGTTCACCCAAGGCGTCTGGAGCCATATCACGGACTATCTCGAAAAAATTCTTGGCTCCCAAAAGGCGCTCCGCTCTTCGCAAAAATAACGGTGCCGGATGGCTGGGTTCAGTTTGCTCTATAAACCGGCAAATTTCCAAAATCAGCTGCTGCGCATGATATCTTGTTTCAAGAATTGTGGATGCACCTTTTTCACTGGTCCGAGTGGCAATATGTGCAGCTGGTCCGATACCGTTTACCGCCTCTCCTTGGGCGACCGGCTCACCCGACTTGGACTGTATCGTCATTGCCCCCTCGAGTTGGGACTTGATGCGCTTGAGCAACTTGATGACGCGGTCGCCGTGAATCGTCCCTACAACGAAGCGGCGAGCCACTGCGTCAATAGCGCTAACGCAAGAGTCAATGTCAGCCATGCACTTGTGTAGCAGCTGATTGACGTCACCCGCTGACGCCGCGTCGCCCTGCGCCACCACCTGGGCAATGGCACGCAAGTGCTCAGGGGTACGGGCCCCGTCGGAGTGGTCGTCCTCGAGGACTGCGTCCATGACCTCTGCGTCTCGCCCACTAAACCGCCCTACCCCCTGAGCTGCCAGAATGACGCAGTCACGCAGCGAATTAATGAACGCAGGACCGGACAACATTTCCGACAGGACCATGGCCCGCGCCGACAGGTCGGTAGGGTCATCTTCGTCAGGCTGGGGATAAACCGCATCGCCATACCGGTCGAGCAGTCCGTCAATCAGAGCGAAGCCGGCAGTCAGGCCTGCGATGCCCTGCTCGTCCATCCAGGCCAGCGCCAACTGTTGCACCACGCGAATGTCCTTCCCTACACCGGTCAGCAACTTTTCGCCACGTTGGACCAGTGCCTTTCGCGCACCCTCTGGGGAGGTTTGCGCGCCCATCAATTCCTTGACGTCGGCCATCAACCGGTCCGATCTGCGTCGTCCGTCATCAAAATTGGCTATGGCGTTTTTCAGATCCGACTCAGCGTTTTCCCCCTGAAACTCGACCTTGGTCCGGCGATCGAGTTCGGCCAGTTCGTGGCGCGCAGCGACGTAGTCTGAAAGCACTGTGAGTTGTTGATACTCCAGCGTGTAACCGCAATCAGAGCCGCCTGGTGCGGAATCAGAAACAGGCGCAAGAAAACTCTCAATATCCATCGCCATTCCCTTTCATGTGGAAACATGCAAACTGATAAGCATAGGTCCGCTCGGGACAATCCAATGGTGGCTTAAGGATGGGTCGCACCAGGCCACGGCAGCGACGCCTCAGCCAGTTCTGCGCCAGCGCCATAACGCACCCAGCCCCAGTAATCCCAGCGTCCGTCGAACAGGGCCGCAAAGTGGGCCCAGGTCAGCATGCTCGTGCTGGCAAAGAATACGGCCGGGCTGCCATTCGGTCCAACGGTGACACCTATAGTTTCCGATGCCCAGGGCAAACGGCTGCACAGCGCCCTGCTTGAAATAGACATACCCGTTTCAGGTCCTTCTAGCCAGAAGTTGCTGTTGTCTATCGAAACAGCCGGGACGGTCTCTTCATCGGCATCGCTGAACGGGACGTCAGTGATCACCATCCTTGTCAACTCCTGCACCGAAGGAAGGCGCGCTAGCAACTCGTCGGTACCGCTGCTTTGCTGCAGCGCCGTTGCTACCACTTGACAGAGTCCGCGCGTCAGGTGCAGCGAAGGCCAGGTCAGAGGCAAACGGGCCACGTCGGCACCGGTTTCCATGCCGACACAAAGGGGAAACACCCGACCGACTCGGTCACAGGAGGGAAACCACAAGCCGGTGAATCCTGTTTCACTCAGGGTCCCAGGACGAATTGACAGCATCACTGGAGGCGCGTGCGCCATCACCTGGCGCCGGTCGGCCGAGTCGGAAGTCGCGGCCATCAGCGCTGTCTGGAGCAAGCGGTCCATGCTGTCACACAAGCCCGAGGACAGATTGCGGCTGACAAAGTCGCCAGCACTTGGAATCTTGCCAAAAAAGCCGACGTTGCTCATAAAACTCCTTTGGCTGTCATTCCTGCGGACAGGCAAACATTGCCATTTCACGAAGACGGAAAGGGTTGAAAGCTGCACTCCCGGTGCGCAACTCAAGTGAAACGCGAGCGCCACCCGGTCCGCTGTAACTCACGCGCACCCGGTCCCCTGTGCTCGACGGATCGACAGTGCCCTTGTCGACAATCCGGAACAAGGCCCAGGCGCCCTCTGCGCTGGCGACGGGCTGGCCTTGCATTGACAACTTGATCCCTGGTCGCGCAGGCCAGACAATGCGCGCGCCGCCCGAACCCACCCGCATCTTGTGCGCTGCCCCGTCGTACTCCAGCGTGACCTCGGCGTCGCCGGAAATTACGGCAACGTCCACGGTCACGGCAGGCGTAACGCCACCACTGAGAAAAGCCGTGCGTATGGCATCCGCGTTCTGAAACTGGCGTAGCGTGGCGACGGAGACCGGCGGTGCGCCCTCGCCGCTGGCCTTTAGACGCCAGCCGCCGGCCGACTTATCCACGTATTGGGAAAGGTTGGCGTTAAAGAAGCTGTCCAAGTCTCCCCCAGACTTGAATACATTGACGAAGTCCTGCACTCCGACATCCTGCGCAGAAGAACGTGTGAACGGATAGTTACCCGGGATGGCACGTTTGCACATGGATGAAGCACCGCCCACACCTGCCTTGACCTCCTGCTTGACGCCGCCAGAAGCCACCTGTTCGGCCGACTCCACCAGGTCCTTGATGGCGCCCGAGACAGGCATGCCAAAACGATCGGCTTGAGCCTTTGCCCGACCCAACGCTGCAGGCATTTCCTTGATTCCCGGACCCGAGAGCTTTTGCTGTATGGCGACTAATTCGTTGAATATCTCGTTGATCAGAGCAACCGCAGCATCAATTTCGCCGCCCTTGCCCTCTCCGGCAAGCCTGCGCAATGGTGCGAACTGGTCTTCCAACGCCTGCTCCTGCGCCTTGACTGGGTCGCTGGTTTGCAGTGCAGCACCGACCACTTGCGTGGCGCCACTGCCAAACAATCCGGTCGTGGCCGAAGTCGCTGCAGCCGCCAATTTCCGCTTGGCGTTATCCTCTGCGGTCGCAACCGCGTTGGAGGTAAGGTCAGCGGTAGACAACTGCGTCTGTTCGGCCACCGCAACGACAAGGCGCTTGAGTGGCGAGTCCGCCTGAGCGAGCACCTGCGCCACGTTCATCGCGGTACGAATGCTGTCTATCTTTCGCACCCTGATGTCTTTAAGCACGCCCTCCCAAGTTGTCTGATAGTCGGCCAGGAATTTGCGCAGCACTGTATCCTCAACATCTCGCGTGTTGGCATTTCCCACACCTGAGGCCTTGTTGCCCAGGACCCAGGCCTCCTCTGCTGACAATTGGGCTACGAGTTGCTTGATCTTCGGTTTGACCGAATTGCGGTAACCATTGCGAGTAAACATGTAGTCGATCGGATCCGAGAGCGACGCGCCAGACTTGCGCTCGAACACGCCGACTCCGGCTGGACCGACCACTTCGCTCAGGCGCAGACCTTTGGTTGGGTCGCCGGACGAGAGCCGAAGCAAACCGTAGGCGCGGTCGATCAGAGAAGCGGATGCAACGCGCTCCCGCGCAAAGGCCACCATGGCGTCATTCATCGGGTGAAAGCGCGCCACCTGCAGGTCTTTGGTGCGCACCAGTTCAGTAAGATGGTCGCGCCCCGCAACGATGCTGTCCTTGTCAATTCCTTTGCCAAACCACAGATCGACGACCGTCGCAATGAGGACGCCTTCGTCCAGGCGGTTGGCGTCGTACATCATCAGGTAAGCCTTGAGCGCGGCATAGACGGCTTCAGGCTTTTGTTGCGGCGCGGCCATGATGGCCTCGAGTTGCAGCGCAATTCGCGGAAGCAAGCCTTGCCTGAGGGCAAACCGGTATCTTTCGCCCACCTGGTCTTCGATCTTGGCCCCTTGGTAGAGACCCCAACCCATACTCCAGGGCGGCGAATCCACCGGTTCATTGACTGAGGGTGCGACCCGCCGCATAGTATTGAGCGCCTCAACCAGCACCGGCAAATCCGTGGCCGCCGGTGCGCCCACGGCTGACAGTGCAGTCCGCGAACTTTGGGCAGCTTGATTCGCCCGCTCAAGGCCTTGCTTGTTCGAAAAGTAGCTGACCGTCCAGGCCGCGATCAGGCCACTGCCCACGACCATCACTGAGGCGACCAGCGCCCAACTCAGACGCCGCAGCAAGGTCTCCCTTTTTTCACTGTGCCCCGCCAGACCGGCCTCGGGGAAGATGACTTCCTTCATCAAGCGGTTGATGAAATAGCTTTTCGCCGCTCCCGGCATTGGGCTGGCACGCCTACCCGAACCCGATTTCAGTTCCAGCGACTTGGCCAGCGATCCGAGCAGGCGGTCAATGGGCGCGCCCTGCTGCGTGCCGCTGGTGAAATAGATACCCCGTACAAGCGCCTGGGCGCTGTATTTGGAATCTCCAAAAGCAGCGTCGAGGAATTCTGAAATGAGCGGGCCCAAGGCTGCGAATTGCTGCGGGAAAGGATACATCCCGGCACGCCGCTCGCTGTCGCGCTCCTCCTGCAAGCGCGTCAGCAAGACATCGTTGAGCTTTCGGACCAGTCCCGGAAAGCCCTGGTCAAATGACTCACGTGCATTCGACGCTTGCCGCGTCTTGACGTCGTAGCTAAACGTGATTCCCCAGACCTGAGCGCGCTGCTCAGCGTCATAGGTGGCAAAGAACTCATTGAAGCCGGCCACAAGGTCTGTTTTCGTCACCAGGATGTAGACCGGGAACTGCAAACCGAGGTCCTTCTGAAGGTCTTCGACTCGCTGGCGAACCACATGGGCGTAGTGCAGCCTTTCCTCGGACTTGAAGGTGACCAAATCGCTGACGCTCAGAGTGATGAATACGCCATTGATCGGCTGCCTGGGGCGGAAACGCTTGAGTAGCTGTAGAAACGTGTTCCAGGCGGACTGATCAACTGAGGCATTACTGTCCTGCGTCGTGTAACGGCCTGCGGTATCGATCAGCACTGCGTCGTCGGTGAACCACCAGTCGCAATTCCGGGTCCCGCCAATGCCACCGAGCGCAGACGCCGTGGCCCCTGGTGTGGCCAGCGGAAAACGCAATCCCGAGTTGACCAGTGCTGTCGTTTTTCCAGAGCCCGGCGCTCCGATAAACATGTACCAGGGCAACTGGTATAGCAATTTAGAGCTGCTCTTGCCGCCAAGTTGCTTGGACTTGAGAGTTTCTAGCGCCGCGCTGAATCTCTGACTTAGTTGTTCCGATTCTTCTCTGGAAATGGACCCATCGCCTCCACTCGCAGTGAGTTCCTTGATCATCAAGCGATTGCGACGGCGGCGGCGCAAGATCCGTCCACCTTCGAAAGCCAGCCATAACAGGATGACGAAGACGATGATCGTCAGACGCGTCCCGTTCGATTCGATTGGATGCGTCTCGCCGATTGACAAGAGAGGGCCGAGCAACCATACCAGGAAAGAAATAACGGCCACGACGAACGCGCCGATGAACCACCGCTTGTAGGCCATGAAATTCACAGACACTCCTTACTGATTGGAGGGGACGCGCAGAGAAATCTCGACGCGTCGATTTTGAGCCCGACCTTCTGCGGAGTCGTTTGGCGCGACCGGCTCGGTGTCCGACTTACCATCGGCACTGATTCGAACGGCATCCCGCAGGCCTGAAGCAAGCAAGGCCTTTACAGATTCGGCTCGCGCCTTGGAAAGCGCGAAGTTGGAAGCAAAACGCAAGGTACGCGTTGTGACGTTGTCAGTGTGCCCTGTGACTACAACCTGCCCCTCAACCTGGTCGAGCGCCTTAGCGACATTTTTCAGCAGCTCAGCTGCGCGCGCCGTGGGCACGGCGCTACCCGAGTCAAACACTGTCTCGCCGAGCAGCGTCACCACCGATTCGAACTTCAAGTCCCTGACCTGCAATTGCTTTGCGGCGATCTCGCCCGCGAGCAACTGCGCCAGGCGCGGCTTCGCTGCTGGCGCCAGAGCAATCTTGCTGACCTCGGTCGGCTTGATGGCGAGCTGATTCAGGTTGAGTTGGTCCAGCACGCCACTTAACGAGAAGCTGTACCAGGCAAACACGCCCAGGCTCAATAGGGCCGCCACGCCCGCGGCGATACCGAAGACGCCGAACCCCTTAAAGCGTCGGGCTTCGACTTCCAACCCCTTCCAACTCGAGGAAAGCGAGCGATTCACGTCCTTGTCACCGCGCCGGATCATCACAAACAGCCGGTCGCGCAAATCGGCAACTGCCTGCCTGCCCGCAGCTTCCGCCAAATGAAAGCGGCCCATGAAGCCCAGTGACAGGCAGACGTAGAAAAGTTCCAGCAGTTCGAGGAAGCGCTCAGGAGTCTCCGACATCTTGTCAAGCAGCTGAAAGAACTTTTCCCCGCCCCAGTTCTCCTTAAAGAAATGGATGAGTAAACTCTGCTGCGCCCAGTTCGCTGACGTGCCCCACGGCGTCATCTGAATGGCTTCGTCGACGACCGTGCACAGCGCATAGCGCGCGATATTGCGTTGATCCTCAGGGATCGTCTGTTTGGCGGTCGCGCCGTCGAAGTCCTTAACCATCGATATCAGTCTTGCCCTTAGCGCCCCCACGTCTGCGGGCTGGCTCGCAGCGCGCAGCGAAGGCACCATCATCAAAAGCGAATTGGCCGCTGAGATCAGTGGATTAATCGCGCCAAGCGAACCGATCTGCCGGATATCCAGTTCGGCAACTGGCTGAGATGCAGCGGCCATGGCCATAGACGCAGGTCGGAACAGCCTGGTTACGTCGGGATCATCGTTTGAGTTCTGCATGGCGAAAAAGGTTGGATTGGACTGGAGCAGCTATTCTCAGGTGCGAATCGCCCACATTTGCAACTCGAGCGACGGAAGCTCACCCGCCACATAGATAGCCAAACGGCGGCTGACTTGGATCGACTGCCAAAACTCACTTTGAGCGTCTAACTGGAAATAGCAAAAATTCGCATGGAAAGGAATCTGCCTGGGTGCGTCGATCGGCTCGATTCGGATTCCTGGAACCGCCGTCATGACGATGTCCTTGATCGTCTCGGGCGGCCCGATCTTGATCTGGGTCGGCAGCGTAGCGCGCAGCGCTTCGCGTGGCATCTGCGCAGAAGCGGAAAGAATGAAGTATCCGGACTGTATGAGGCGAACGTCTGGTATGTCTGCTCCGTACAAGCCCTTACCAACGCTACGAAGCGGAATCTGCACAACATTTTGATCCACTATGGCGACCATAGCGCGCCGAATCTCCTCAATCACGGGAGCAAATGAATCCGCGATCGAGTCATGTCCATACCGACCAAAGGTCGGCGTGCGGCGCGTATCTTTCTGGCCAAAGGTGGCGCACTCGCCAGCGAATTTCAGCAGTTCGGTGTAAACGCTAAGGGGGTGAAGCGGCGACAGGCGCTTAAAGTGGTCGATCAGCGGCTCGAATCGGTTGCACGCGAGCAGCAATACGAAATCCGAGAACTCCGCAACGCCCTTGGTTCCGGGAGCACCGATGCGCGCTGCCAGCGCATCCCCGCGCTGCTTCACCAGTCCGTACAACTCGTCAAGCCAGGAACGAGTTCTCGGATGCGCATTCATATCGAGCAAGGGGGGAATAAACTGGTCGTCAAGCTCAACCACCTGCCCCTTCCGCTCTTTCACGCGCGCCACCGGCATGGAAGTCTGCTCCCCGTCTAGCGACTTCTCCAGCGTGAGCGACAAGCAAAGCACGCCGACCTTTAGTTCTGCTTCCGAATCGAAGCCGATAACGTTGTCGGAGACATTGCTGTCGCGGCCCACATAGCGGGTGCGGCGATCTCCCGACTCCAGCTTGACGGCTTTTGAACCGGGTCTACGCAAAATCGCGCTGAGGTAGACGATCTCGTCCCTGACACCTTCGTGCAACTCCAGCGGGCTAAGTTGCACGCCATCCGAGGGAAGTTCGAAGGCAGTCCCGTCGGGCAGAAGGCCTCGAGCCGATGTCAGCGCCAGCTTACCCTGGAGCAGTAGCGCGACATTTATGGTCAACTGTGAGAATCCGTACGCCGAACAGTGCAACGGGGTCACCCTTGAGTCGACAAGCGCCTCTACATAGCGCTCCTGCTGCTGAAAATGGTGGGGCCTCAGGAAAAGGCCCTCGGACCAGATCACCTTGGCGTTGTCAATCGACATGAATGCGCTAACCTCAGAAGTTCAGAGTGCCTGAAATTACTCGATGTGGTAACCGAAATCGGCATTTTCCACACCGATCTCGATCCGGGAAAAAGGCCGCTGGTCGATCATTCGGTTCAGAATGAACTCGCTTAACCTGGGAAGGATGCTGTTGGTCAGGATCGCGTCGATCATGCGCCCGCCGCTTTCGACCTCGGTGCAGCGCGAAGCAACCAGTCGGACCACTTCGTCGCTGTACACAAAGGTTGCCTCGTGATTTTCAAGAACTCGCTTGGTGATGCGCTTGAGCTGCAATTCGATGATCTGCCCAAGCATTTCATCCGACAGCGGATAGTAGGGAATGGTGACGATGCGCCCAAGCAGGGCTGGTGGGAAGACCTTCAGCAGAGGTTCACGCAAGGCCTTGGCGATCTGCTCTGCCTCCGGTATCAAATCCGGATCGGCACACATTTCGGTGATCAACTCGCTGCCAGCATTGGACGTCAGCAGGATAAGCGTGTTCTTGAAGTCAATGTACCGTCCCTCACCGTCCTCCATCCAGCCCTTGTCGAAAACCTGAAAAAAGATCTCATGCACATCCGGATGCGCCTTCTCGACCTCGTCGAGCAAGACCACGCTGTAGGGTTTCCTGCGCACAGCTTCGGTCAGCACGCCGCCCTCGCCATATCCGACATAACCTGGGGGGGCCCCCTTCAATGAAGAAACGGTATGCGCTTCCTGGTATTCGCTCATGTTGATCGTGATGATGTTGTGCTCTCCGCCATAAAGCGTGTCAGCCAGCGCCAGCGCGGTCTCGGTCTTGCCCACACCAGAGGGGCCGCAGAGCATGAACACGCCGATCGGCTTGTTCGGGTTGTCCAATTTGGCACGCGCAGTCTGTATGCGCTTGGCAATCATATCCAAGCCATGCTGCTGGCCGATGATCCGCCTGTTGAGCGTCTGCGCCAGTGCAAGAACATTCTTTACCTCATCACCCACCATCTTGCCCAAGGGGATTCCGGTCCAGTCTTGTACCACTGACGCGACGACCATGTCATCCACGGTGGGCAGAACGAGCGCCGACGGGAGCTGAATCGCCTGCAAGTCCTTTTGCGCCAGGGCCAGGGTGCTGTAAGAAGCCTCATGCCCATCATCTTTTTGCTCGATTCTCTCGCGATGAAGAAGGATGGTTTTAACCAGTTCCCGTTCCAGATTCCAGCGTTCCTCAAGCGCGACCAGTTCTCCCCTTGTCCTATCGATATCGGCTTCGATCGCGGTCACGCGTTTGCCATGATCAATCCCGAAAGTGGACTCGCGCTGCAACACATCGAGTTCCGTCTGTAAAACTTCGATTGTGCGCTGGCGATCCTCCACAGCCGAGGGAGTGGCGAACTGGCTTACGGCAACCCGCGAACAGGCGGTGTCTAGAAGGCTTACTGCCTTGTCTGGCAATTGACGCGCGGGTATGTATCGATGCGAAAGCCGGACTGCTGCCTCTACCGCGCTGGACTGTATCTGGACCTTATGATGCTTCTCCAGCACAGGGACCACGCCCCTGAGCATCTGGATGCTCTTGACCTCGTCCGGCTCGTCGACCTGGACCACCTGGAAACGCCGGGTCAGGGCAGGATCCTTTTCAAAGTACTTCTTGTATTCTGAAAAAGTCGTTGCGGCTATAGTGCGGAGTTTGCCGCGCGCCAGCGCAGGCTTGAGCAGGTTCGCCGCGTCGCCGGTTCCCGCCGCACCACCGGCGCCTATCAGAGTGTGGGCTTCATCAATGAACAAGATGGTCGGCTTCACCGAATTCTGAACCTCGTCAATCACTTGGCGAAGCCTGTTTTCGAACTCCCCTTTCATGCTTGCGCCAGCCTGCAGTAGACCCAAGTCCAGAGAGCAGATGCGAATCCCGCGCAAAGCGGGGGGCACATCACCCTTAACCGCGCGCAGCGCAAAGCCCTCAATCACAGATGTCTTGCCCACCCCCGCTTCTCCAGTGAGTATCGGGTTATTCTGCCGGCGCCGCATCAAAATATCGACGATCTGCCTGATTTCCTCATCGCGCCCGAGGACCGGATCGATATCACCGCAGGCCGCCTTCTCCGTGAGATCGTGCGAATAGCGCCTAAGCGCGCTACCGTCGGTCTCTTCCGACGCCATGGCGCCCGAAGAGACGCCGGGGCTATCTCCGCCCCCCTGATTGCCTTCGTCCACGGACTCGGCGCTACTGGCAACAATGGAAACGAACTCGTCGATCAATACGTCGACCTTGACCTTTTCAAACTCGCGGGAAATGGCAAATATTGCATTGCGCAATGAAGTCGACTTCAAAGCCCCTATCAGCAGATGCGCCGTCCTGACACGGGATGAACCATACATCACCGAAGCGTAGGTCCAAGCCCTTTCGACGGCCTCATCCAAGTGGGAAGACAGATCTGAAATGGAACTCGCACCGCGCGGCAGCGCATCGAGCGCACGCGTAAAATCGCATTGCAACCTCCCACCGTCCAGTCCAAACTTGTCGACTATCTTCGCCAAGTCGCCATTTTCAATTTGTCGCAACTGAAATAACCAGTGCACCAATTCTACATAAGGGTTTCCCCTAAGTTTGCAAAAAACAGTGGCTGCTTCTAGCGATTTATAAGTGGTTCCACCCAATTTCGAAAACAGCTTAGATCGACTGATGTCACTCATTGAAATCTCCAATTTCGCTGGTTGCCTGGCTGCATAGGTCTTTTCGGACTTCCGCACTGATGTTAGCGTATAGCTCCGGCAGGCCCGCAAAATGCTAACCGCTGTGAAGCCAATTGCTATCGATAGCTTATTTCAGTGAGAATATAGCATTAGCATTAGCATTAGCATTAGCATTAGCATTTGAATGTTTATGGAAAAACTTTGCCCGTGTCTTATCTTATACGACTGACCAGTCCGACCTTCAGCTATGACGCGCGGATTGATCAAGGCGCGCCGCCGATAGTTCTTGGGCGCGATCAGCATGCCACAATTCCGCTCCCGGACCCGGCACGGACAATTTCTCGCAAACATCTGGCTGTTGATTTCGCACAGCAGGGCGTAAGGCTCAAGGTACTGTCGACGGTCAATGGGGTCAGCACAGCGAATGGCGAGTTGACGCTAGGTCAAGAAACGGTTTTGCGAGTCGGGGAGACCGCTGAATTCGGAACTTTTCAACTTATGGTCGTTAGCGTTTCAGGATCTACGCAGACCGGCCGCATGGATTCTATGGAAAGCGATCCCTTCAGTGCGATTGGTACGCGTGATGCGGCGACCCGATCCGCTTTCGACGATGCATTTTTCACGACTAACAAGGAAGAATCCGCATTTACACCTAACGCTGGAGCCGACCCGTTCGGCGCCTTCGCCAGCGAGCGGCCCTATATCGGCCAGGATGGCTTGCGGGCACTTCAGACAGGGCATCCTTTGGCGGGAGCATCCCGCCACGACCCGATGTCAGCTTTTGTAGACAGCAGCTTCCGGTCTGCAGCGGCGCCGAGTTCCATTGACGACTTTCTGGGAGCAAGAACCGAGGGCAACGGACTCGGTGCGGCAAAGCTGCTCAGGGCCGGCGACGAGTTTCCCGAGCGCCGACTGTCGGCCGATCACGTCCATGACTTCAACCTTCCCTTTGAAGGATTTCAATCGGCGCCCGGAGCACAAGCTGCCACTGCGTCAGCGCCAGTTGCGCCAGCCAGCATCAGCAACGGCGCTGCATTGCCGGATGCGGCAGATCCGTGGGCGGCGATTCAATCGAACTGGGATGCGCCTGTGCAGCCGGCGGCGAGTCCGGCAGTGGCAGATGCGGCGAGTTTTTCGGCGGGGGAGCAACCGGACACTCATGCCATAGCTAGCGACCCTTTTACCAACCTCTGGTCCGACGCTGCGGCTTGGAATAGCCCTAATGCCGCTCCGAGCGCCACACCGGAGCCTCTCGATTTGTTCGCCCCTGTTCCGGTCCCCGTGGCGCCTCACCCGGCTGAAGCTTCGTCGGCCAGCAGTTTTCCTGCCGTTCGTACCGGCGGACTGGTGCCATCCGGCGAAACCCAAGGCGACACTGTAGCTTTAGCAGCATTTTGTGAAGGCTTGGGCGTGCCCACACCGGCGAGCCTGGACCGAGCCAGTTGGGTACAAATGGGAAACGCAGTCAAGGCAATTGTCGAAGGTTTAACGGAACTGATGAATATCCGGGCCGAGGTCAAACGCGAATTGCGCGCATCTGACCGGACGATGTTGCGGGCCGAAAACAACAACCCATTGAAAAGCGGAATGGCCTTGGAAGAACTTCTGCAGTACGTTCTGTTCAATCCTACCGGTCTGGGTGGGTACATGCCGGTCAACAAGGCTTTGGAGGAATCGATAAACGACTTGCGAACGCATGAGTTTGCCTCGATAGCTGCCGTGCGAGCGGCTGTTGGCGGGACGATCAGCGAATTCGAACCGGAGAAGCTTAGGGCCGCGCTGGCGTCAGGAAGATCGACTCTGCCACGGTTCCTTGGCAACGCGCGCCTTTGGGAAGCCTATGTCGCCCACTTCGAGGCCCGAAGCGAGCACATGGCCGACTGGCTTGAACAAATGTTCAACCGGCATTTCATGCCCACCTACCAACGGGAGAGTTGGCGCATGCAAAACAATGGTAGTGACTCAATCGCAAAGCCCGTTTCGGATCCGCCGAAGGATTTCTAGCCTCTCGCTTCGCGGGCGATACCAAATAACTCATCCAAAGCCGAATAGCGACCGAGGTCATTCTCTGGGGAAGGCTTCATCTGGACAAATTCGCTTGCATACCTCGCCCAGACTGGGCGGATAGGAAATTCAACCGCGTGAGGCCAAGTATGACACCCTTTGGGGGCTTTGAAACACGTTTGCCCCAGGCAGTTTGACCTTGCCCCCGAAAAACGCACTCCTTAGCTGATAGTTCAAAATCAGTTTTAGGAGAGAAGAGATGAGCGACACGAAACGGGCGCGTTACACGC
>Ga0209084_1001515_pt1 | contig 19400 bp, 18 predicted proteins | sample C_130820_MF_Meta_FD_187309 | JGI IMG/M metagenome (GOLD analysis project Ga0209084, IMG submission 187309) | Freshwater microbial communities from Lake Croche, Canada to study carbon cycling - C_130820_MF_MetaG (SPAdes) (version 2) | ecosystem: Environmental > Aquatic > Freshwater > Lake...
ATTATACTCTCTATGTTCTCTATTGCTTCTGTAGAGGCTTAAAACACTATTCCGCCATTATACATACTAGTTATCAATTTAAGCTTCCAAAATGATAATAGAGTTAAATTTGACCATTTCAGCTATTATACTCTCTATGTTCTCTATTGCTTCCGTAGAGGCTTAAAACACTATTCCGCCATTATACATACTAAGTTATCAATTTAAGCTTCCAAAGTTACTTTAGAGTGATATATTAGAATATTTAGAATTCTATTAGAAATATTAGAATTCTATTATTTCTATTTATTTGGTATCTGGAGAGTTTCGGGCAGTTTCCATATATCATTTCTTAAGGGGGCTATATGTTGGATATGGGTAAAAAAAAGGCTTATATGAGGTTTCGGTAGTTATTATACTTTGCTTTCTGATGGTGTTCTTTCACGAGGACTATCTGGATTAATTCCATGTTCCAATTGCTCTTGTAATTCAATATTCTCAGCTTGTGGGTCTCTCTCAACTGTAATTAATCCATAGCAAATTGAACATTTTATACATCGTGATTGCAAACCATATTTTAACAATAAAGCACCAAATGCAAATATCATAGTTCCGAGTGACAGGAAGAACACAGCGTTAAATGTTGAGTTGTCCATTTCTTACGGTCGTCTTCTAAGCGTTTAATGTTAATATATCCAGAATAACAACCAAATGTAAATAAGTCAAATATTAGAGCTTTTGGTGAAAACCATTTAGGAAACATTCTATTATATCAACTTTTTTTTTAATACATTTTAATTATTTGTAGATTCACAGCATTCCAGTAAAATGTGACTGATTGACTTTGAATTAATGATAAAGTGGTTACACTATTATATGTGATAACAGAGGTCGCAGTTGATTGATTAGTAATAGTAAATGATATTCCCGCCGGATATGCAGTTAATCCAGTATTTAAAATTGTCATTGACGCAATTCCAAAATAGTTTAATACCCAATTATAGAACATATTAGCAGGTGTTGGTATAATAGTATTTGATGCTGTAGTTAATAACATAACCTTTGCACCACTATAAGTAGCTTGCACAGATGCACCCGTAAATGTAAATGGTTGGTTATATACTGGATTAACTCCATCATTAAGTATAATACCTTGTTGTGATACTATAAAACTATCCTGATTAACAACCGAAATAGTGTTTGAACATGTTGCAAAATAATATATATCTTCAGTTCCTGCAAATGCTCCAACCTGTGATGTTCCAGAATTTTCTAATAATACGGCTGTATGTGCATATCTTGAAGGAATACCTGTATATCCATTTAGTGGTATGTATGCAATATATGGCTTATTGGCAACTGGTGCAAAACCATTTGGGAATATATAGGCTCTTCTTGAATTATAATAATTTGGTGAAGTTGGTGGCAGTGTATAAATTGATATAAATGGTAATGAAGTTGTGTTCAGTGACATAAAGCAGAAATATAGACATTGTAATTGACTTACTTTTGTTGTTGCTGTTGGTGGCGCACTTATCCAATCAATATTCCACCCATATACATAATTTTGATAAAACCAACCATCATAACCCGAAGCAATTGCTGAAGCAGATGGTATTTGTGGTGGGTGTGCATTAGAATATACGGTTGCAGAATATGGCACAATTAAAGCTGGATTAATTACAACTGGTGTCACTGGTGGTGGTGGTAAATTACCCCAACGCATAAGTGCATTATCTCCCCCAGATGTTAATACTTGTCCATCATTTCCCGATACACCATTTATATAAATAGTTTTATAGTGATATTTCAGATCTGTATTATTTGGCACATTAATAAATTCAACAAATTCTTTTCCTAAAAGGGCATATTTTGTTTGTGCTAAATTCGTAAGACCAATTCCAGCATCTTCGGTAACATCTCCACCCATAAAATAATTAGCATCTTTAGCAGTATCTATAATACTTATTGACTTGGTTGATATTATATTACTATCTCCATTTTCCGATAATTCAATATTAGTTGTTGCTACATTATTTACATCTAAAACTTGCTGTAATGTTGGTGTAGAACCAGCAATATCTGACCATACTAAGTTCGAACCAGATGATGTTAATGCTTGCCCATTTGTTCCAATTGATCCAGTATTATCTCTAATACTTCGAACGAATAAGCTACTATCACCATCAACAGCTAAAACAACATTTGGTGCAGTTGATGCATTACTTGACCAGAAATTGAATCCACCAGCACCATCATTTGCAGTATTAAGTATATCAGATCGTTTATTATTTGAGCCACCAACATTATAGTGGTGATAAGTTCCTTCACGAGTTGAACCACCGACTGGAAAGTTAAAATCAACATCAGATGAACCAGTTGATAGTGCAGTTACACCAGTTACATCCATTGTGGTAACTGTAAGAGTTCCAGCCAATCCACCATTGTAACAAATATAATAATCTAATGCCATATAAGGATTTTGAACTGAAAAAGCTGATCCAGTTCCGGTTGAGTTAATAGTTATACCAGTTGCTGAATTGGCATTCGTAGTATGAGTTAGCGCACTATAAACAATTTCTGTGGCAGCATCTGTATTTTGTGGTAAAGTAGAATAAGCAGTTGGTGCATCTGCACTACTACCACTTCCATGGATATAATTCTGGGTACTCCCAACTATATTTTGTGGCCATGTTATATGATGGCTATGTGGTGCAGTTGTATGTGCATGACCAGGGTCTATAATAACATGAGTATGAGTTGGATCAGTAACACCATGAGCGTGTGCTGGCAATTGTGTATCAGTTAATGTTACACTTGCAGAACCACCAGAATGCACACCCGAAGATGGAAATGATGCAGGCTGACCCGGTGCAGATACAATTGAAGAACCAATAGGATTTCTACCAGCAAAATTTGGAACATTGAAGTTTACATCAGCAGTGCCACCATAAGCCAATCCAATAGTATTATATAGTGCGAGATATTGTGTAACTGTATATAATGCACCATCACATCGTAAAAATCCAGCTGGTATTGTTGTAGATACTGCGGTTATTATTTGACCAGTAACATAGTTTGATACACCACCAGATGCACTATTAACTGCATTTGTGACATAGCCAACAGTTGCTAAATCTGTACTTACTGATGGCGTTCCATTGCATATTATATTATGAGAAAATGTATTATTACCTGTAAATACATTATTACCAGCTTGAGTTGCATCTCCAACATCAGCACTTGATGCTATTGCTGTTATCAATCCCTGTGAATCAACTGTCAAATTTGTACTTGTATAACTTCCAGCAGTTACTCCAGTTGATATAGCAACATATTTTGCACTAATTGCTCCCATTGTAGCTAAATCTGTTGATGCTGATGGTGTTCCATTGCATGTTATATTATTATTAAATGTATTATTTCCAGTAAATACATTATTACCAGCTTGGGTTGCATCTCCAACATCAGCACTTGATGCTATTGCTGTTATCAATCCCTGTGAATCAACTGTCAAATTTGTGCTTGTATAATTTCCAGCAGTTACACCACCAGCAATTGCAACATATTTGCCATCACCATAAGATTTTGTTATTAATTGTGAGGCAAATGCTGGTATTGCGGTTGATGTTGGAAGATTATCATTAAATGTATTACTACCTGTAAATACATTATTACCAGCTTGAGTTACATCTCCACCACTACCATTTGCTATCGTAGTGATTAATCCCTGTGCATCAACCGTAATATTCGTATTTGTATAACTTCCAGAAGTTACACCGCCAGCAATCGCCACATATGTTGCATCTGTGTAAGCCTTCGTTGTTAATTGATTTTCCGCCGATGGTGTTGCGGTTGATGTTGGAAGATTATCATTAAATGTATTACTACCTGTAAATACATTATTACCAGCTTGAGTTACATCTCCACCACTCCCACCACTACCATTTGCTATCGTAGTGATTAATCCCTGTGCATCAACCGTAATATTCGTATTTGTATAACTCCCAGAAGTTACACCGCCAGCAATCGCCACATATGTTGCATCTGTGTAAGCCTTCGTTGTTAATTGATTTTCATCCGATGGTGTTAATGATGAAGTTGGTAAGTTTGAATTAAATGTATTAGTTCCAGTCCAAATATTAGCACCACCGAGTAATGCATCTCCGCCACCCCCACCCGAAGCAGTTTGTTGAATCGATCCATCGCTAAATTTAATACCACTACCAGCGTGTGATAAGTAAATAGCAGATGAACTTGTGCTATTAGTAGTAAAACCATTATTTAAAATTAATTGATCATCAAATGTTACAGTTTCAGAACCAGTTAATGGACTAATTCTAACATTACCATTTGTTAAATCGGCACTAAATCCAACACCCTTAGTTCCAGCAGAATTAACTAAATTTAAAGTTTCAGTTGTGGTAGTAACTGTTATTGTGCCATTACTCGTTAATACAGTTTTACCTTCAACAAATTTCAATTCACCACCACGAATAATAGGATTATCTAGAATCACTTTACTTGGTGTTCCAATAATGTTTCGAAAATCAACAGTATTAACCCCAGTGATTAAATTGTTTAATGACATTTTGCAATTAATATTTAATTATTATTCAGAAAAATATATTAATACTATATAGTAACTTTGAAACTTCTTAAAGATATAAATAATTAATCAATTTTTAAAAATGTTTTGTGGAGGTTCTTCAACATTTAATGCTTTGCGTATTGTTCCATCTGCAACAACTGCATTTGTCTCAGTTCCAGCAGTTACTGGTATTCCAGCCAGTAATTTTAATGGCTCAACCTATCAGGTTATTGGAAATACTGTAACAGTTATACTTGCTGGTGCTATTACAAATGGTAATGTAATTACAACTAATGCTAAGACAGATGAAAATCAGGAAATTCAATCAAATGTTGCATTTATTCCACCAGAATTTTTACCATTAGAAGATATACCCTTTATTGCTAAAGTTACAATTAGAACTAATACTGGAACTATTGTAGGTGTTGGTGCTTTACCAGCTACGCTTCATACAACTGGACTTATTTCATGGATACTTTCTGGTTCTATTGAGGATACATATACAATTCAATACTTCTTTTGTCAAATTAGCTATGTTCTAAACTTACTGGGGCCATAAAAAAAAATAATTAATTAATTTTTATAAAAATATCTTTAATACTATATAGTTTAAAGATCTAATAATTTTTTTCGTAAAAATGTTTTGTGGGGGTTCTTCAACATTTAATGCTTTGCGTATTGCACCAACTAATACAACGGATTTTGTTCCAGTTCCAACCATTGGTGATCTTCCAGCTGGAAATCTTAATGGTTCAACCTATCAGGTTAGTGGAAATACTGTAACGATTATACTTGCTGGTAGTATTCCAGATGGTGGTCCAATTGCAATTGATACTACTACAGATGCAAATATTATAATTGGTTCAAATGTTTCATTTGTGCCTGCTGAATTTTTACCATTAAAAAATATAGCATTTAGTGCTATAGTGACGATTAATGATACAGATGGAACTCTTCGTGGTGTTAGTATGATACCAATTACTTTTAATACAGATGGAACAATTACATGGGTTTTTTCCAGTGAGATTACGGCACCAGCTACACTGGAATATGATTTTGGTCAAATTAGCTATGTTCTTAACTTACTGGGGCCATAAAAGTCATTGCATTTTTTAACCCTTATATGCTAATACTAAATAAATTATCTTATGTTCATCAACTAATTTATTAACATAATGTGTTAAATATGGTGAATTTTTTTTATTAATTTCTGATGGTGATATTTGACGAAATCTATAATAATTATTAGTTTCGTCAATTTTTTTTATTTTATAACCATGCTTTTTTAACCATGCATAAGCTTGTGGTAATGTATTACGATGTTTATCGAACATTATAGATTGCACAATTACGGGTCGTGACATTTTCTCACTTGTGATATCTATATATTATATAATTATATAATTCACAAGTGATAATTAATTATTTTTTTATATATTTCAAATGTGTGATTGGGTTATGTGCCATTGCTGTAGCGGTTTCTATAATCTCAGCTAATGGTGGCATTGGCTTATCTACATATTTTTCAGTTACAAAACTATGTCTAAGTGCATTTACAGAAATTTTACCACCAAATATTTTATTTAATCTTTGATTCAATTTAACTGGTGTTAATTTGTTACCATTGCTATCAAATAGTAAATAATTACCCTTATAGAATTTTGAGATAAATTTTATCCATAATTGTAATATATCATTTAATTCAGCTGGAACTGCTATCTCTTGCACATTAAACGAGCTATTAGTCTTATATTTAACAAATACAAATTTTGAATTCTTTTTTAGATTCGTATAAATATTGTGACCACCTAATTGAATACTTACATCTGCTTCAGTTTCTTGTGGTTTAGTATCAAATATCATAGCTACCCAATCTAAACTACGACGAGGTGGTATAAATAATCCAGATGTTAAACATAGTATAATAAAATTTTGAACATATTGAATATCATTAAGCATTGAAGCATATGATGCACCATTTGTAATTTCTTTTTTAACACTAACTTTCATGATTTTCATCGACATATCCTTGTATTCATTGAATATAGTCTTTAGTTGATCTTGATTAATCCAATTTTTTTGTTCATTTTCATTTTTAACTTGTTGCACTTGTTCATCATTATAAACTTTTATATCTTCAAACATTATTTTACGATATGGTAATCCTTGTTCTGGTGTTATACAGACAGCTAATAGTGCAGATAATACAGATTTACGCTTATTTGATGGAACATCAGCTAAATGATCAATAAAATCTTTATGGTTATAAAATTTAGCTATTTCAATCTTTTTTTCTAATTTATCGGCTGGATAAACTTGAAAATATAGATTCTTTAATGTTGATACATAAGTATTAATACTTGATGCTGAGAGCTTTGGGCGATTTTGTTTAATTAAATTGGTTAATTCTTCCAACATTTTATTTTCAATTAATTATATTCAATTTTTTATTTTTTTTATTACTTGTAAAGTATATATATTATGAATTAAACAAATATAAAAAAAAATTAATTAATTGTGGAGGGTGTGGAAGCTTCAAAAAAAATGTGGATGCTTCAAATTTAACATGCACCACTTGCGATCAATTCAGATAATGATTTAGGCTTGCGTTGTGGCATTTCTTTAACTAACCTGATAGGTTGAATCACTTTATGCGTTTTTTGAACAACTTTACGCCTACCACCTTCTTGTAAAACATTAATTTTAGCACCCAAATCTGTAACGGTATTAGCCAATTTTCTAAAATATGGGTTCGAACTAAATACACTTCCAGTATCCTGTTTGATAAAGTTCTGGTAATTTGAATCATTAATACCATTAGATAATAATACACTACTAACAAATGTTTGACAATTATTATCATATGCGGAATAATTTATAAACTTATTTGGTGTCATATAATTTCGTGTATTCTCCATCATACTATTTAATGTCATTGGTGGAAATGAATTAATTGGCATTTCTTCAGCACCAGCTCGTGCCGAACCCGCCTTTTTGATACTCACAACGGCCTCTTTTTCAACTGCATACTGTCCAGAAGGTAATGTAACTAATAAGTATAAATGAAATAATTTATCATATGGCAATTTTCCCATTTGTCCTAATGATGCAACATTTAAAACTCCAGATAATAGCTTTCCTAATGGTGTTCTTACAATTATTATACTTTGGACTGGTTCATTACCATGTTGTGCTAATATAGCTCTAACACTTGGTGGTAAATCATTTCTACCTTCTGATGAAAATAATGATTTAGCTGTATTTTTTACTTGTGAAACGCCACGATTAACTAAACCCTTTACTGCGGTAAATGGGTTAAAAATACCACCTTTAACTTTTTTCACTCGTGAAACTTTCTTATTTCTGGGTCTTAGATGTCTAAATCCGCGACCATCACCATTGAAATCAGATATCCATTCGTCTAACCAATCATCATATTCTTTTGATTCTGGTTCTGGTTCTGGTTCTATAACTTCTGGGATACCTGATTTAAGGCTTCTTAGTAATGCAAATTCTTCAACGGGATCCATAATAACAGAAGCTGATGTTGATGGTGATGGTCTATGAGGGCCCAATAATGGTCTCATTCCAGCTTCACCCTCATGTTCTTTATACTGTATTCGTTCAGATACACTATGTGGTAATACTGATGATGCGTAAATATTAAACAATAGAAGTGTATTTTTATAATTAATACCATCAATTATTATTTTTAATGCCTCTTCAGCTCGATTAATTCTTTTTTGAACAGTTGCCATAGAACTCTCCAATTTTTTTCGATTTGTTACAGATTTATAACCTGATTTATAATCATTATCTAATAATTGAAACTCTGTTTTATATTTATCAATATCTAATGATATTTCTACTAATTTTTCGACAAATGCGTTTATTTGAGTAGTTGGTATGCGATACCCATTAATGAAACCATTTGATGGTAATTTTATTGTTAGTAAAGCTTTTGAAGAAGCTGAAGAAGATGAAGAAGCTGAAGAAGCTGAAGAAGCTGAAGAAGCTGATGATGCAGACTTTGGTTTTTTTCGCACTGATAAAATATCACTGGGTTTGATTGGGCGGGAAATACCAGCAATACTAGAATGCATCAAACTACCAGCCAATCCTTTCTTTAATCCTCGTATTCTTGCCATTTCTGGGGCATGTTCTCGTTGTTGCACTCTTGCCATTGATTCAATTATTTGACGATTATATTTATCCAAAGCAATTGGGTCAAATTGACTAATATCTGTAGCCATCTTTGGCATTTTATAGCCACCATAGAGTTTAATCATTTTTATCACTTGTGAAATTTATAATAAAAATAGAAGCTTCTATATTATATGAACGAAAAAAAAATTGAATATAATTATATAATTCACTATGATTTTTAATAATCTATGATGTTTTTTTAATAAATTTCTTTAGAATCTTTTGGTAAAAAACTTTAATAGTAAGAACCAGCCAGCATTAAACCACCATGTTGTTTCATTGCTTTTACATGTCTTGCTTTAGCCAAATTGACTAATCTTTGCGCCCGAACCGCTGGGGATGCTGGCTTTCTCATACCCGCACCACTCATTTTTTTCATAGCCATTTGCAAAGCCATATCTCTTACTGGTTTCATTGCATCAGATTTAGCTAAATTAAAGGCACCAGAAGCGAGATGACCCCAGTCAATCTTTCCACCAGCATGGTGGGATATTTTATGATGATATCCAGAACCCGCAGAAGAAGCCATAACAGCATGATGTTGTGCCAATAATGCGTGATCTTTCTTCGTTAGACGACGACCGCCAACATTACTCATTGATGACATTTTTAGAATTAGTTTGTTTGATTTCTTACTTATGAATTTTGAAACTGTATATAAAGGTAGCATATATTATTACAAAAAAATTAAATAATTATCAATGTTAATTAATTATGAATGATTTATTTATATATATATGCACTTGTGCAATTTACGGTTGGGCAGTCGTTGTTAGCTTAGCAAAGAGGCATTTAATAATGCTTAATAGCTTTATGCATCTTTCCACGACTCATTTTCCCGCTACCACTTAATGCATGACCAACACTCGAAGCAATTAATCCAGCTTCAGGTCCAAATGCACCAGAGAGAATTGGTGAAGCCATCTTTAAACCAGTTCCAATGTTGTGTGGGGTAAATGCTCGTTTAAGTGCATCACCGAGATTGAATCGTCCGCCAGAGTAACCAGACATTGACTTTTGTTTTCTTAGTGCCGTTGCAGAGATATATGGAAGTTGATTAGCAGAATGTAAATCAGCTGGAGTAATACCGCCAAGAGAAACTGAAGTATTGCCACCATTAATAGTAACCATACCAGATACAATTGGCACAACATAAAGCTGAACACCAGTTAGTGCAATAGTTGTGTTGTTGGTAACCGTTACCGAAACCGTAAATTGTGTTTTAATGTTCATTCCGGGACAAATATCTGGTCCAATTCCAAGGTCAGAAGCCGTATCAATTACAATTGGAGAACCACAAAGAGTTGCAACCTGACCATTTTGTCCTGCATTCTGAATACCACAATAAATACCAGCACCAATAAACTGTCTAAATGATGCATTTAAACCATTTCGCGCAGACATTTGCCAAAGTTGTAGAGGGCTGGCACCACTACCAATTGCGGATTTAGTTCCATATTGAATGGAGAGGTTAGAAAGAGGAAGAAACAAATCTGAGGTAGTTCCATATGAAACTGCACCTGCAATAGGAAGTTGAGTTTTGCATAATGTATTCTGATCAGCATTTGATTGCACACAGTAGATTAAAAACTTACTGGGAATAGTTGGTAAATCTGCAGAATTTGATTGCATTCCATATGAAGCGCCAGCATTAATCGTTCCAGCATATGATGTTGGAAAGTAAGAAAGTGATGAATAGTTATAAGAAAAGTATTTATCTAATATTCCAATAGAAGTAACGCTGGGTGCAACATAACTAACATGTAGTGCCTGTCTAATAAATGTAACACCAGCATTGGTAACAGTTGGAACATTACGAGAGCTATCCAGAACATATTCCATTAATCGGTTAGTATTTGTGTAATTGATTTCAACCGTAATATTATTAACACCAAAGAATGATTTAGCATTATCATACGAAGAATAAACCCATGGACTAATCATCAATGGTTCAAATAGTGAAAATGATACTACAATTGATGTTCCATCTGCAGAATATGCAATATTGGTAATTGCGGTAGTTCTGGAAGTTTGAACATAATTTGATTGTGGTGAATTAGTAAATACACCAAATGGAGAACTTACAGAAGTTAGAGCATCAGCTTGATTCGTAAATTGATCGGGGTTAGTGCATGTGCTTGATTGACAACCAGCTTGGTCTTGTGCGGGGTTAGCCAAAACTGCCAATGCTGTAACATATAAATTTGGAGTAATTGATACAGTCGTGTTATTAATAGTTGCACGAAGACTACCCATAATTTGATGAAGTGGCCACGCTCTGAAACCAATTCGTTGCCCAAATTGGGTATCTGATAAATTAGTTCCAGTAATAGTATAAGTTCCAGAAGATTCCAAATACATTAATTTATTAATACCCATTTGTTGAGATGGGCATTGAATAACAAATGTAGGGTTTTGGACAGTTTGATCGGGCGGTGTTACTTGTTGAAAAGTTACAGCACTTGGTCCTTCCATAGCTACAATCGTTTGAGCCTCACCCCAATCAACCCGCGGGTCAATCGACTTTAATACAGCAATAGGTCTTGACATTTTAATTAATTTCTTGTAAAATTTATCACTTGTGAATATTTATAATAGATCTATTATATAGAAGTAAAGATTATATAAAAAAAAATAATTAATTCTCACTTGTGAATTCTATTGAATGAATCTAATATTTCATACTATTTTGTTTCTTAACACCATCTTCACTTAGCATTTTAGGATGTAGCAACGATGGTAGGTCAAAACCTTGATCAATAATTGAGCGTTTAACGAATACCAGTTTAATACTTGCATTTACATTTGGTGCAATTACTTGAATCGGTCGTTGAATTCCATAAGAATCAACCCAGTAAATGCCAACTGTAAAATCTAATACGGGGTTTGATCCAACCAATTGAATAAATCTTGCCCCCGGGATAACAGAATTTGGTGCATATATTAATGGTTCTTGCCATGCTGATGATGATGTTGAATAGTCTGGTGAAAAATCACATAATATACTACTGGTCTGATTATTAGATGCGAAACCTTGTAAATATATTGGTAAATCAGTTTGTTCTGGTTGAGATGGTAATGATGATATAATTTGAATACTCTGCACCGCATTAAATGCCCAACTACATGTCCACCCCTGAGTAATATTTAACTGTGCTGTTGTGGTATCAGTTGGTATAGATACATTTGTTGGTGGTGATGGTGGTAAGGTATAAGATACACCACCATATTCTAACCAATTAGTCCCATCATTCATCATTAAAATTTGACAATCTAAACCATTAGTTTTAATACTATTATTTAATCTTGTATATCGCCAACCTTGTAAAAATGGTGTTCGACTCTCATTGTTAAAGAATAATTGAACAGTTTCTGGTGTAGATAAACTATTAGAATACCACTGAGAATATGGATATACATGTAGTGTAAATAGTGCTGATTGTGAATTAAACGAATAATATGGTAATGATGCTGATAATGTAGTATCTAATGCAACTAGTGCAATATAGGCATTTTGTATAGCGGTTGTTAACATTTCAACAATTGTATCATAACTATATATAGCACCCCATCCATTCGTTGGTTGAACCGTTACTGGAGTTGGTGGTGCGGATACTGTTTGGTCAGCCTGTTGAGCTGGTAATCGTAAATATACAGAAGCCGTAGTATCATTATTTGTAGATTTTAGCGTAATTTGATAAACTGTATTATAACCATCACACAATGCTGGATTTGTTCCAATTGGCATATTAGAAGTATTCAATAATACTGGTTGCCATAACCAAACACTAAAACTGGTTGGTATAACACATCTGGCTATTGCTACATAGTAATCAGAGGGGTTATAGATAATAGGAGAACCACGACTAACCTGTTTAGCCAACTGTGATACACCATATTGTTGAGTTGCTAAATTAACATCTAAGTAGAATATAGATGCCTGCGATGGATGATTTAGTTGCATTGTAGCCATCTTTGGCAAGAGTGCAATATAATTAATTATAAAAATATAAAATAAAATTATACTATATAGATTATATTATAATAAATTTGAATATAATTAAATAATGCTTTCTCTAAAAACTGGAGGTGCGTCAGCTATTAAGCTTTCAGCTGGTGATGGTTTTCCAATTGCTGTAGTTGAAAATGAAGATAAAAAAATTGAAGGAATTGTAAGACTTAATGAAGAGTTCACAAACGGTAAAGAACTAATTGAGTTACCAGCTGGTGGAGATTTAAAATTTCAAGTAGTACCAGAACAGCGTGAAAATATGCGTGATGTTATATATGTAGTAGGACCATCTGGTAGTGGTAAATCATATTGGTGTGGTGAATATATGCGAGTATTTCAAGCACTTTTTAAATGTCCAGCTAAAAATATGGTTCTAATATCAGCTGATGATTTTAGCGATCCAGCATTTAAAATGGTAAATTATACACATATTAAAGCAGATGAGGATATGGTTGAAAATCCATTAGATTTGGAAGAATTAACAAGAAAAGATAAAAGCGGTAAAGCACTACCAAGTTTAATATTATTTGATGATTTTGAAGGTATTCATAATAAACGAGTTAAGCAAGCAGTTGAAGCATTACAGCAACGAGTTTTAGAGATTGGTCGTAAAAGAGCTATATATGTATTATATGTTGCACATGTAAGTGCATCTGGTCAAGCTTCACGACTAATTGCTAATGAATTAACTGGCTTTTGTATGTTTCCAAAATACTCATCTGGTCAAAATTTGTCATACTTTTTAACTAATCATCTAAATGTTCCAGAACAGTTGAGGACATGCTTTAAGAATGATAAAGGTTGGGGAAGAAGTATTTTTATTCGAAATTCTGCACCACAGTATATTATTGCACCTTATAGGTGTTGTATGTTTGATGTTGATGAAGTATCATCTGCGCTTAAGAAAAGATCATTAATTGATAGAGTGCGAGCAAGACAAGAAGCTGAAAAAATTGTTGGTGGTATGCGTAAACATACAGAACCTGTAAAAACTATACATAGAAGCACTATGCAACCAGTATCTAATAAATTGGTGAAGTGTAATAATATTGTAAAGAAAAAAAATAAATCTAAATATATAGAACAGTTTGAAGATTTTACAGATTCTGTAGATTCTGAAACTGAAGAAGATTAAAAAATGAATCATTCATTATCAGATGCGGAAATAAGAAAGTTAATACCCGATAGTGGTGTAATGTTATATAGTGATCTTATAGGATTGTCTAATATTAAAAATATGGATATTGAAAAATTATTAAATAGTTTCAAAAGTAAAGCTATATGTTTCTTACTTAGAAGTAAAGATAATTATGGTCACTGGATTGCGTTATTTTTACATAATGTTTGCAAGTTGTCTAAACAGACAACTTTACATGTTTTTGATCCATATGGTAGTCAGCCCGATGGTAAAGAGTGGAAAAGTATGGCTAAAACTGATATAATGAAGCATAAGTTAGGTCAGGATGCACCATATTTATTAGAAGCAATTTTAAAAACTAAGTTACCACTATATTTTAATGATATTGATTATCAAAAAGAAAGTCCAGATATAAGCACATGTGGAAGACATTGCGTCGTTAGAATATGGAATAAAGATTTAGATGATGATCAGTATTTTAATTTAATGAAGAATATGGTTAAAGAGAGCCATTTAGTGCCAGATAAGTTAGTTGTATTATTCACGAGTAAAAACAAGTAATAAGCCTCTAATCTTTTTTTTGTTACATATTTCGATATCTGTGACGGTGTGACGGTCTCAAAAACAGACCGTCACAAAAAAAGATATCGAAATATTACCCTAAACAATAAATAGAGGCTTATTACTATATCATTGTGACGGTGTGACGGTGTGACGGATAAAAGTGAAGTCATTATAGAAAAAATGATAAAAAATTGAAAAAGTGATTTTCTATATAAGCCTCTATTGTTAAAATAAAAGCTTACACAGAAAATATCAAAATTCTACACAAATATTTTCACAATTATTTACAAATTATACCGTCACACCGTCACACCGTCACAGACCTATCTAAATATTACTCTATTCTTCTTATAACCAACCCCAAGACTAATAAAATATGTGACGGTCTCTTTTAGACCGTCACAAGACCGTCACAGATATGAAAAAAACAAGTTAAATAGTAAATAGTCATAAAATTTACCACTTTAGAGAAAATAAAATAAATTAAAATATTAAGAGAATCATTATAATTAATTAATTAATTTTCAATTAAAGATATGTTTATATATATAGATAATATTAGTAATTATTTTTAATTATTTCATTCTCAACTTTATATAATTTGCTTTATATAAAATGTCGGAAAATTTTAAAATTCAAAAGTGTAACTCACTTTTTCACAATGCCAAACTTACTGAAACACCTAATTTCGGTGAATTACGCAAATTAACAACCTGCACTTTATTAGATGATAATACAAAAACCAGATTAATAAATTATATAAAATTATCAAAACAAGATAGATGTGTTATAACATATAAAAATGGTAAATCTGGTTATGGTAGAGTAAATGGTAATAATTCTATTGGTTCGATCTGGTCAAGAGTTAGAAATACTGGAACTGTTTCAAAATATATAGATATAGATATGGTAAATTCCCAACCAAATATAATGTCACAATTATGTAAGCGTGGTAATATATTAACACCACAATTGGATAAATACAATAATAACCGTGAGGAAATCCTAACAGATGTAATTAACCAATATAAATGTGATAGAAAAGTTGCTAAAAATTTATTTATTATTATGATGTATCAAGGTAGTTTTACAACATGGAAAAATAAGAATAATATTGATAAATATGCAACAAAATCACCATTTATTGTAGCGTTAAAAAAAGAATTAACTAGTTTGGTAACACATTTTACATCAGCTAATCCAAAGATTTTAGCATATTGCAAAAAGGAAAATAAACAATTTCCAGAAGCATCAGTTGTATCATTAGTATTACAAGATTATGAGCGTCAAATCTTAGAAGTTATATATACTGAACTAAATAGCCCAACCAATGCCATATTAACATACGATGGATTAAATGTATTAAAACAAGAAGTCGATTTAGTTTCAATTGAAGAAGCAATTAAGCAAAAAACCAATTATGATATTAAATTATTAATAAAAGAAATTGATAATGTTATATCTGCTGAAGAGTTAGAATCAAATCGAGATTGTGCTGGATGTGTTTTATCATTTGAGGAAATGGCTAATAAATTTGAATTAACACATTGTAAGATTAAAAATAAATGTGTATTTGTAAAAGAATTTAATGAGCAAGTTTTACTATTTACTAAAAAGCAACTAATCGAAGCTGAAGAACACCAATCATGTATGATGCCAAATGATAAAGTAGAAATATTTATAAATAAATGGATGATTAAGAATGATAATATACGATTATATGATGATATGGATGTTTATCCACACCCACTAATATGTCCTCCAAATATTTATAATTTATTTAAACCATTTGAGTTTTCAAAGGAAAAATATAATAATTATACACCGAATCAAGAAGGTTTTGAATTTGTATTGAATCATATTAATATTATGTGTAATCGACAATTACCAGTATTTCAATATTTCATCGATTGGATTGGTCAAATGATACAATTTCCAGCAGTAAAGACAACATGTATAACATTTATATCTCAACAAGGTGGTGGAAAAGGTTGCTTAATTAGAACCATTGAACGAATGATTGGTGTAATTAATTGTTTAGAAACAACAAAACCAAGTCGTGATATTTGGGGACATTTTAATTCACTTATGCAAGATGCTTTCTTTATACATATTAGTGAATTAAGTAAAAGCGAAACACGAGAAGCTGAAGGTGTAATTAAGGGTTTAACAACTGATATAAATTTAACCATTAATGAAAAAGGTATTAAACAATCTAAAATTAAATCTTATCACCGATTTATCATTGCATCTAATAAAGATGACCCAATAAATACAAGTCCAGACGATAGAAGAAATTTAATTATAAGATCAAGTGATGAATTAATTAAATTAAATTTAGGTGAAGAAGAAAATGCTAAATATTTCACAAAATTAAATAACTATATTGATGATGATAGTGTAATTAAAACATTATACGAATATTTTAATAATTTACCCGATTTAGATAAATTTCAAAATCGATTAATACCTGAAACTGAACACCAAAACATATTAAAAGCACAAGATAGGTCACCAATAGATATATTCTTTGAAGAATTAACCGCAAAAGCTATATTTGATAATAATCCAGAGATTAGATATCCAAATTCAACTGAATTATTTAAAGCATTTGATAAATGGTTAGAAACTCGTAAATATAAATATGATATGTCATGTCAAAAGTTTGCATTACATTTAAATCTACACTATGCTGGATGTATTAATTCATTACCAAAAACAAGGGATGGAATACCACGAAGTTTAGATATTACTAAATTAGCTATAAGATATAAATTAGATTTTCCACCACCTGTAAGTGATTTACTCAATTAGAGATATAATTACTAATATATATAATTATTTTTTTTAAAAAAAAATATATTATCATAAATATAGTATGTCGCAAAATTTAGAAGATGAAATTATAAAATTAAAAGCAAAAATAGAATCTCATGCAGAAGCTCGACGAATTGCTGTAAGAAAGTGGGCATCTAATAACAAAGATAAAAAGCGTGAATTGCAAAAGATATATGAGAGTAATAATCGCCAAAAAATTAATGATATACATAATAAGTGGGTTAATAATAATAAAGAACATTTAAAAACATATCAATCTGAATATAGGGCTAAAAAGAAGTCTGAAAAGTTTCAACAGAAATTAAAAGATGATATAGCCTGGAATGAACATAAAAAGCAAATGGTTGAAGATATTGAAAATGTTAAATTTCCAATTAAAGGATTTGAAAATATGGATAATTAAATAATTAATTTTATATAATTTAATTACTATTATATATAAAATGAAAAAAATTTTAATATTAGATGATAATTGGGATATGGTAAAAGCATATTTAGGGTTATATAAAGTTCCTAAACATATTAAAATAGGCTTTATGGGTTTATACAAATTAAAACTTTATGACTTTCAACATGTTCATACGATCATTAATAGTCCAATGGCAATGTCAAATTATTATACGATGTTTAAATTATGTATAATTGGTAAGGGTGACTGTGCTATAATGAATAAATGGCATAGTAGCTATCATAATTTATTAGTTGAAGAACATATAAAAATAATTTGGAAACATTTAACCGGTAAAGGAAATAATATAGATAATCGTGAAACACTTATTTTATATTTAAATTCTGAACTCAATAAAGTAAGCTTTGCAGACATGCTAGTTGAATTCTTTGAACATATAGATGAATTCACAAGTGAGAATTAATTAATTAAATTATAAAATAAAATATTTTATATTATATAGAAAATATATTATAAAAAAAATGGATGAAGTTGTTAATGAAATTTTGGGATATGATATTCCAACAATTGTAATGGATGAGTTAATGATTAAATATTATAGCTATAGAGCATTAAATAAGATGCAAGTTAATGATCATTTAGTAGAACAATTGACAGTATGGTTAAATGATTTTAAAATAAATGGTTCAATTAGATGGTCAATTTTAGAATCAATATTAAAGTCTGATATAGAAGATGAAATTGATGAACTCGATTTAAAACAACCGACTGAATCTAAATCTCCTCCTGAACCTGAAGCAGTTTGTATTACATCTAATGTTGTAATTGATGTGGCCACCAATGAGCCTTCTGGCACTTCTGAGACGCCTAAGTCTGCAGATATTGCAGTGGATAGTGATTGTTGTTGTTAAATTCATGATTATATATAACTATATATATTATATTCATTTTTTTTTTAATTATCTGCATTATATATAATCATAAGTGACAAAAAAATGTATCAAATAAAACCATATAGTTTTATACAAGCTGATAAAATTGGTGTTATAATTGCACCAAGTAATAATAAAAAATATAAAATAGATATATATGATAAACATGGAAATCTTATAACTCAAATAGGTGCTACTGGATATAGTGATTTTCCAACTTATGTCTTATCACATGGTATAGAATATGCAAATGATAGAAGAAGATTATATAAAATACGACATCAGAGTGATAGAAACAAACTATATTCTCGTGGCTGGTTTTCTGACCAAATATTATGGTGATTACCGAAACCTCATATAAGCCTTTTTTTTACCCATATCCAACATATAGCCCCCTTAAGAAATGATATATGGAAACTGCCCGAAACTCTCCAGATACCAAATAAATAGAAATAATAGAATTCTAATATTTCTAATAGAATTCTAAATATTCTAATATATCACTCTAAAGTAACTTTGGAAGCTTAAATTGATAACTTAGTATGTATAATGGCGGAATAGTGTTTTAAGCCTCTACGGAAGCAATAGAGAACATAGAGAGTATAATAGCTGAAATGGTCAAATTTAACTCTATTATCATTTTGGAAGCTTAAATTGATAACTAGTATGTATAATGGCGGAATAGTGTTTTAAGCCTCTACAGAAGCAATAGAGAACATAGAGAGTATAAT
>Ga0209084_1001516_pt1 | contig 19395 bp, 16 predicted proteins | sample C_130820_MF_Meta_FD_187309 | JGI IMG/M metagenome (GOLD analysis project Ga0209084, IMG submission 187309) | Freshwater microbial communities from Lake Croche, Canada to study carbon cycling - C_130820_MF_MetaG (SPAdes) (version 2) | ecosystem: Environmental > Aquatic > Freshwater > Lake...
GTGCTTGGATCATTCTTTGCTCTATTCAATCAGGAGTATGAAAGTCGCATTGTGGAATTTGTTCTTTGCTATCTAATCAATCATACCGATTTGATGAAAGTTGATGGGACTGATGTGCCTGGTGGCGCATATGAATATGATGGTATCAAGCTTTTGAAAAAAAATGTGGATATGTACGAAGGCGGATTGGCAGCTGTAGTTGAACTTCTAAATGAAAAGACGTTTGAATTGACTGGATTTAAATTGGAGTGGACTTCAAAACCATTTGATGACATTTATAATTTGGATAAGTGGATTGAAGCCGTTGCTGACTCTGAAAAACCGAATGCCGATTTGGTCGCTGATATGGCCAAGATCACAAAAGCACTTGATAATGCTGATTGTGGTATTGTGGAAACTTTGATGGAAGTGATGCCAAATCATTTCATATATTCTGTTGATAAAAGTGACGGAAGCAAGGGAGAATGGTATGGCTGGAATGGAAGTCGGTGGGAAAAAAGTGATGCCCCACTTCGCAAAGCAATTATGTATGAAGTTGAGCGTTACTGGAAACAAATAATGCAAAAGTGGGATGCTGAATATGAAGGTAAAGTTTTTGAAAATGGAGAAAAGTCGGATTGCAATTATAAACTCTGGGAAAAAACCAAAACCCGTTTGACTGATAGATTATTTGTCTTGAAGACATCAAATGGTATCAACAGCATCGCTTCTGTTGCTAAGACTTTAATGGCGAATTATTTGTTAGAATTTGATGCAAAGGAAGATCTTTTTGGATGCGAAAATGGTGTTATAGATATATCAGAAGAATGTTTCCGCCCATATCGTTTTGATGATTTTATCACTTACTCTTGTGGTTACGATTTCAAGCCTTTCTTGATTGACTTCAAAGTTATTGATGCGCAAGGGGACTCACAAAAAGTGACAGTAGAAGATTTGACAGCAAACTTTACTGCCTCTTTTAATTTAATTATGGATACATACATCAAAATCTTTCCTGATAAAGAATTGCGCGATTATTTCTTCAAAATTATTTCAACTGGTTTATCAGGCAGAGCGATTGAAAAGTTTTTTATTTTTAATGGAGCAGGTAGAAATGGCAAAGGACTCACAAATGAATTTCTTGAAAAAGTGTTCGGTAGTTATTTTGTCAGCGTCAGTCCTACTATCTTCAGTGAAAATCAACGCAATAAATCAAGCAGTAACGCGAATCCTGAAATTGCAAAATTGAATAAAATGCGATATATTGTTAGCAAAGAGCCCCAAAAAGACGCGCCTCTACACAATGCTGTAATAAAAGATTTGACGGGAGGAGGTAACACATCTGCTCGTATGCTTTATAGTTCAAAGACTCAAGTTAAATTATGTGGCACAAATGTGATGGAGTGCAACGAGAAACCTCCTTTTAGTGAAGCTCCCAAAGATGCTGACGCCGAGCGTATAAATGATATTTTATTTGGCAGCAAATTTTGTGGTGATGATAAAGAATGGGATATCAATACCGGCGAGATCAATCACATCTACCAATTGGATGCCGGACTAAAAGAAACTCTGAAAGCCTCCAACGAACATAAAAATACAATGTTAAATATTTTGCTGCACAACTTATTGTTAGTCAAAGAACAGGAATATAATGTGGATTTCTTCAAACCTGAAAGCGTAAAGCAGCGATCACTCGCATACCTTCAAAATTCTTATGATATTCATAACATCTTCAAATCAATTTTTGAGAAACGCAAGGAAAAAAATGCGACTACCTATGTGGACTGGAAAGGTAATCAAAATGATGAGGACTGGACTCTTGCAAAAATCGCGCAGGAACTTCGCAAATCAAACGATTTTTATGATTTGCCGAAAAAGAAACAAAAGGAGTACAGTGCCGAAGCGATTGATGAATTTCTTCGCAAGAATAATTTCTACAAGTCCAGTGTGTATAAAGATACAAACAAACACGCCTTTAAAATGCGAGATTGGCGCTTGAAGCCAAAAGAAATGGAAGATGAAGGTTGCTAAGTTGCGAAATTGCGAAAAATATTGATGGTTTTGAAAAAGATTTCCGGGTGAGGGGAATGCCTTCTACCAACTACCGGCAGTTGGCAGTTGGTAGTTTAGGGGGATCCAATCATTTTCAAAAAGTTGCAATATTTTTCGCAAATTTCGGGCCGTCCGTTTTTCAATAATATGTATATAGATCCTGACAAGTTGGTTCCACGCCAATTTCTCAAGAATTCTTCCAATTTATTAGATACTTATTTTCTGAAACCATAGTATAGAGATGTCACTAAAAGCAAGAATTGAAGCCGCAGACAGACTTACACAAGAGATGAAACTTGAAAATAGTCGCATTTCAGAAGCCACCTGGTTAGGTATGAGCCCTCTTCCACAAAAAATGCTAACCCAAGTTGATGAAGACCTTATTAAGGAATATAATGCCCAATTTCCAAACGAAGTGATGAGACCAGCTGAAGGCTTAGATCTCCAAGCGCCATTGGAAGTACCTCCAAGATTAAGAGATAATCAAGTACGCTTTGATGCCGAGCGAGATCATATTGCAGATCAAATTATCGGCGCAAATCAAGCACTCAAAGAAATTCAAGCAGCCAAGAAGCAAAATAGGAATGAGCGCAACAATTTGGGCAAATCGGCTGGTGATTACAAGCGTACTTTAAAAGCAATTGAAGAAGAAGAAAAACGCATAAAGATAGACATTGCTTTGATGAAATCTCGTCTCCGATCTATTGACTCCAACATTGAAGACAATGAGGCACAAATCAGCGAAATTGGAGCTCAGAATGCTAATATTTCTAATGAAAATAAGCTCAGCATTGAGACCTATAGACAAGAGATGAATCTCCTCAACAAGACAGGCAATTTGCAGCCACAGCAGCCTGGCGAGTCGGAGGAAGATTATTTGAATCGCCTTCATAATGATGCCGAGATTCGCACTCCTAGTGAGACCGTTTATGATGCTAAATTGATGATCAATAGGAAGTTCAGAGAGAAGATGAAGGAGCTTATACGCTCAGACGTCAAAATTGATTTGATCGCCAATAGTCTTGATGACCGCAATGATGTTACAAATAAAGATGCTGTCATCAAAATGTGGCCGCTCTACAAGGCCAAGTTTTTGAAAATATTTGGTGAAAATACGTCTTCGCTTGAAATAGAAAATATTCTGGGTTTTACACATAATTTTCTAGGAAATTCACCGCCCGAGGCTGGTCCAGATGCTAGAGCTGAAGCTCGTGATGATGCGGAAAATGAAGTTATTAATCCACTGGGTGGCTTGTTTAGATTGGAAGATCCCGAGGCAGAGCTAGATCAAATTCGTGTTTCAAAGGATGATCCATATACTCTTGAAATTAAGAAACTCGGAAATCCATCTGTCTATTTTAGAGTTTTGGAATCTGCAAAGAGAGAACCAATTCCTATCTATAGCTTTTCAAACAGAGAAGGAACTTTCTTTCAATATATTGATTCTCAGATGCCAAGAGGTGAACCAAAATCTCAAGAGCTAATCAAAAGTCACACAGGAATAAAGCCATCAGAGCTATCACAAATTTTGACCCTTCATCCTTCAATTATAGGCAAAAAGCTTTTACAAGAACAACAAATTCAATATACACCAAGCAATCAAAAAGAGAGAGCTTATTTCAATAGAAATGGTAACAAGAAAAAGATGGTCGGTTGGGGAGCCGAGTCTTTTCCCGTCTCGTGTCATTTTGGTAAGCTTATGCTCAGACCTCGCAAATTATATTTGGAAAATGTGCTGAGCATAAAGTGGCGAAATGGAACCAACGTGGCGCATTTTAGCAATGTAAAAGTTAGTGAAGACCTGGTTCAATTGATACTGAATATGGTCAGAGGAGAGAAGCCGACCAAAATGGATGTGCAAAATTTGAGTTCAAAAGAACGGCAGCTTTATGATCGGCTTATTAGCGTTAGTGCTCTCCACAAAGAGCAGGTCCATACGATGCCTAAGACGACAAATGATCTCAAGAAAAAGTTGGCGCTTATTGAAGGAGAAATCTCGGCAGGAAATAACAACCCTCAATTGCTTGACGATTTGAAAACTATTTTATATCATTTAGAACATTTAGGCTGCTTGACAAAGTTACAGATAAAGCAATATTTAGCACAATTTTAGGGAAAATAAAATCACTAATGAATTCATTTTATTTTCTGATATCATATTATAATGTACCATCCTGTGCACATTGGAAAACTCTCCCCCGCTCAAATTAGCAAACTTTTGAATGGCCATCCCGTCAGAATGAAGCACGGGACTCATCACGTAATTCACGTTTCTAAGGAACAACACAAGAAGTACCACAAGGCTAAACTCGCCAACAAAGGCTTAAATATGCAATTTGATCCGTATCAGATTGATCAACATCAGCACTTAAGAGGACACGGATTATTTTCTTCTCTGAAAAATGCTGCCAAATCAGCTGTCAAGCAGTACGCCCCTGCCGCCATTGCTTCTGCCAAATCGGCTCTTCAATCTTACGTCCCTACTCAAGCTCACAGCTTACTTGATATGGCTGCTGATCACGCCAATACAGTCGTTGCTGGATCTGGTGTCCGCCGTCATCGTAGGCGTCGTGTAAGAAAACCTAAATCCGAAAAGGCCGAGATGGGTGGCAGCACTTATGCTCAACGCCTTGCCAGGAGAACTCGTAATACTTTTGCTCCCGTTCAAAAGGCCTTTCAACCAGTGGCTGAAGCTTTCAAGCCATTAGCTCACCAATTTGCTCACCAAGCTGGTCAAGCTGCTCAACAATATGGTAAACAAGCTTTGGCAAATGCTGCGACAAGCTTGATGTCAGGAGCTGGAGTAGGAAGAGCACGAGGAAGGGCTCGTAGAGGCCGTGGTCTTGGAATCCAACAGCCTTTTGAAGGCGGAGCTCTTTATCCAGCAGGGTACTACGGCCCTTAAGCAAAAATCCGCTGCAATATGCGTTCGTTCACTTTCGTATTGTTGCTAAATTTGGCTAGAAAGTGGGCAAATTTTCTGAGAGAAGAGCCACTAGATTTATCATCGTTCTCTATAAGAGCGATGCAAAACCATCCGCAGCTTGAGCTCAGATCATTTTGAATTTGTTCAGTGTTGTAGATAACATAATCTTTTGCGCCCTTCAGCACTTCTAGAGGACAAATAAAGCCCATAGAGTCATAATAAAGCAACTCTTTGCCGAAGACTTTGAAGCACGTCCAATGCGTACCCCTGCCTTCATTTTCATTTTGCAAATTGATAATATACCAGCCTTGCTTAAATTCTTTCGGTAACTTATCTTTTGAAAAGATGCCATTAAATTTGATTCCATTGTGAGCTAAAATGTGCTCAATTTGAATATTTGATAATGCTTTCATATATATAGTTAAATATTTTATATATGAAACGACCCGAATCAACGAGGGGAGGCTTGTTTATTTGGTGACAATTCCGCTCTCAACATCAACAACAACTTCTTCAAAACGCTCTGTGAACACAATGTAGTCACAAGTTTGAAGAGTATTATTGTTGAAGCTGAGCACAATATTTCTGGGAGTGAGCTGATCAGCTTTCTCGCCACGAGTGCAATCAATGTAATACCAACGAGATTGCTCCCAAGCAAATTGAGAGAGTAGGCCAGTTGAGAGGCCGAAATCTGCCCCGTTTAGCTTTTCGTACAAACTGACTTCCTCCAAAAAATTCTCGTAAGTGTAAAAGAGAGTAGATTGTTTGATATTTTGTCCACCGATTGTGACCTGTAAATTGGTAAGACTGATAGGGGCTGTTGTGGCTGGGGCACTGTCAAAAGGCGATAGAAGTTGGGAGAAAGAAGTTACACCTGTCAAATTGGTGTTGGCTGTTGTTGGAAGACCGTTGACAGTTCCAGAGATGAAGGGACAGATAAGAAGACCACGTATGCCAGTTACACCAGATTGAATGAGTTGAGAGTAAGAACTTGCAGCAGTAACACCATTGATCACATTGGTGAGGACGGATGTAAAGCAAACCTTTTTAGCACGGTTCTCTCTGATGTAAGAAATTGATTCTTCTGGTTTCATAACAATGGCTGGGTAGTAGAACCTACAAGCAGTCATTGGGTGAGAACCAATGCTAAGCGCTAGATTGACGCCTCCGAAAATATTCGTAGGACCTGCTTTAGCAATTGAAATTCCAGAAACAATTCCTGTGGTCGTTGCTGGGAGAGCAGATAGAGCAGTCTGCATTAAAGGGCAAGTATTTGTAAAAGTATTGGATGCAAGAGAAGAGACCATAGCGCCATTAGCTCCTGTGCACAAGCTGCCGACTGCTCCAACATTGAGGTATAGCTTAAGGACACCATCAAATTTCTTTGAAAGGGGCCAGTGTTTCATTGAATTTAAAATATCTTGGACTCTGACGATCGCAGTGTCATACCATACTCCATAGTTGGTATTAAGCACCTGATAAGTGCTCTTGAATTCGTTGTTCAAATTTGAAGAGCTCATAATATTAGCAGTTGCACTGTTTCCGTATAAATTGGTAGCCTGGCCTCCAGTAAGATCAACAGGCTTAATGAGGCGAGAATAAAGACCATTATTGTAGCACCCTGTGAATTGAGCTCCTAAGGCGGCTTCATCGCCGAAATCCGCTGTACCAAGAGAGAATGGGACGTTGTTTGTAACACCATTTCCAGTCACAGGAATCACGTTGGGAGCTGAAGGATATGCAGTTGCGGCGTTAGCGCTCAAAGTGCTGGTTCCATTGTAGCGAATAGACTGAAAATTATCAAGTTGTCTGCCCATACCGAGTGACACACCAAATGCATTGTATGAATCCTGATCAAGCTCAGAAAGCATTTTAAAAGAAACATAAGAATTGAGATAAGGCTGATATTGCTCAATTTGCTTACCATTGACTTGCAAATCCGCTGCGTGAACGAGCTGGAAATAACCAGATTTGAGACCAGTGTTGGCCCATCCATTACCAGCAGTTGGTGCAACGAGAGCACCATTAGCTGTATTGCTCGTGTAAGCAGACGAATACACAATTGGAATGGTGATAAAGGCTTGACTGATATCAATAAGTTGACTAGAATTGTAGATAGAAGATAAATCAAATTGCACAAGAGCAGTACCCTGACTAGAGTAGACAGATCCATTAATATCATTCACATATTGCCAATCTTTTCTCACATATGGAGACTCCTGGCTGATTCCCTGGGGGATTCTGGATTTTTCAAACTCGTAGTTATCAGACATTATAAATATTGGCTAGAAAAAATAATTACTAAATATATGTCAGATATTTCAGTCAAAGATGAAAATAAATTGTGGGCGCCTGATTTTGAAAGCGTCTTAGAGAGCATCCGAATAAATTCCGTCATTATGGCTAAACTTCATAAGAGGCGCTATCAATCTCTAAAACGATCTCTAAAATATTATAGAATTCCAGTTATCATCATATCAGCCTTCAACTCGGTCATCAGTGTTGGCGCTCAGCCTTTCATTATTCAAAAATATATTAGCGCTATAAATTGTCTTCTTTCTCTCTTATGCGGAATTGTAGGATCAATAGAAATGTATTTTTCAATTGATTCAAGAATGCAACAAGAATACAAAGTCAGTAAGGATTATTACATCTTGGCCACCTCAATTTTCAAAACTTTGAGTCTTACTAGAGAGAACCGATCCATTGATGGCAAAAGTTTTCTAGATGAGTCCTTCAATAATTATAGTAAGCTGATTGAGAGCAGTAGCTTAGCATTTAAAGCGAAGCTCAAGGATTTTCTCGCACCATTACCGAGCGAATATGATAAAATTCACACGCCAAACGGCAGCCAGAGTAGTGATGAAGTCTAGACTGTACCTCTATATACATTGATGGTCAGCCAAATTTTTGCGAAAAATATTGTAACTTTTTGAAAATGATTGGACCCCCCCAAACTACCAACTGCCAACTACCGGAAGTTGGTAGAAGGCCTTCCCCTCACCCGGAAATCTTTTCCAAAACCATCAATATTTTTCGCAATTTCGCAATTCAGCCTTTTTCCTTTGCTCTCTCATTTTATGCGAATGATGTCAGTAAAATTGTGACGATAACGGTAAGGAGATCCTGGCGTCAGATCAATCGTGAAGAAGTTCTTGGGTTGGCTCGTAGAATCAAAATAAGCTTGTTTGACAAGGCCCACATTGTCGCCGCAGTTATTGTGGGTTCTAAGTATTTGATTTATGGAGTTCATATCGTTGAGCCTGAAAAGCATAAAATATTGCGTGTTATTTCGCATTTGAATGGGCATATCAGAATAGCGCTGACACATACTAACTTGTGTGAATCCAAATTTTCGTGCTGAGTTGAACCACTTCTGAATCTTGACTTTTTCTTTCGCCTTCAAATTGATGAAGTCATCAAAGACTATCAGCTTTGGCTCATTCTTGTTCTCCTCATCAAGGTCCTTCAATTCAGGCAATTTATCAACATCGTCTATCATTTCAATGCCGTCAATTTTCTCTCTCAGGAAGTTCAAAAGTGGCTCATCAGTAGTTGCCCCTGAGAAGATAATAATGCGATAAAACTTTGGGCCCATACGCTCCAAAAGATCCACGAGAGCCGTCGTTTTTCCAGATCCAGTGTTGCCAATTATTGAGATAATTGCATTATTCTTAATCAAGTGCCTTTTGAAGTCCTTATCTACTTTTTGGCTTTTATTTCCAGCACCACTGATCTCATACCAATCTTTCATCTGATCCTTAAAGTTAAGCATTTTATATATCTCAATATAAAAATCTTGTTAGTTTATATGTCATCAGATCCTCCGCCATCCGAAAACTTTCCAGGAGTCATATACAATAACCAATTTTTCAACAATAATCAGGAAATTAGTGCAGCGACTTTAGATGCCACTTACTTGCGCCGAATTGGGACCGCCACATCGGAGGCTGTGCAGACCACTTTTGTCAATAATGTCAGCGTCAACACAGCATTTAACGTCTTAGGAACAGCAGCTTTCACACAAATTCCGACCACATCGGGCGCCATTGCAGGATATAATTCAAGCGCCCAATTAATCAGCAAGGGATATGGTGACCTCTATTATAGAGGCTTAACTGGGCCCACTGGTTTGCAGGGTCCTACTGGTCTTCAAGGCCCTACAGGAAAAACAGGCTCAACAGGACCAATTGGATTACAGGGTTTTACAGGAAATCAAGGCCAAGTGGGATCACAGGGTTTTACAGGAAATACTGGACCAGCTGGAATTGGAAGTCAGGGCTCCACGGGATCTACTGGCCCTATTGGACCAATTGGAAGTCAAGGGACGCCTGGAGGGCCAACAGGTCCAACTGGAATTACAGGATGTACAGGTCAAATTGGACCTCAAGGCTCAACCGGTTCTATTGGAGTACAAGGTTCACAAGGATCAACTGGAAAAACAGGCTCAACCGGTTCTATCGGAGCACAAGGTTCACAAGGTTCACAAGGACCAACAGGAACCCAAGGGTTACAAGGGCTTCAAGGATTTACAGGATTTCAAGGTCCAACTGGAATTACAGGATGTACAGGAGTCCAAGGACTACAAGGATCAACTGGACTTCAGGGTCCAATCGGCCCAACCGGAATGACAGGATACATTGGAGTCCAAGGTCTTCAAGGATCTACTGGACTTCAAGGCCCAATTGGCCAAACTGGAATGACAGGATACATTGGAGTCCAAGGTCTTCAAGGATCTACTGGACTTCAAGGCCCAATTGGCCAAACTGGAATGACTGGGTGCACAGGAACTGGCCCTCAAGGATCAACTGGAATTACAGGATGCACTGGAGTCCAAGGTCTTCAAGGATCCACTGGTACTATTGGATCACAAGGGTCTTTGGGAGCAATCGGACCAACTGGTTTAACTGGCCCATTTGGCCCACAAGGATTTAGTGGTTTACAAGGACCTACAGGAATAACAGGAAGTTCTATCAATTTGTTGCCCCTTAACAACACTTGGACTGGAACAAATATTTTTAACAATACAATAACTTCATCAGGCATAACTGATAGCGCAACAATTAATTGTAATAATTTAACTGCAGGGGGGACCCTTACTCAAGGAATAAATTATTTGGCTGCTAATAATCTTTCAATTTATTTCAAAGTCCAATCGGGATCGTCATATTCATCAGCTTTGATAAACCCGATTGGAACTTCGGCTACTAACGTTAACAACACATATTTGACATTCACAAGCAATAGTTCTATAACTTATCTTGGTAATCAGTCAATAACATTAAATTATATTATTATTGGAGGAGGCGGTTCTGGTGGAAACGGTGGATCAAAAGCATCTGGAACAAGCACTTTCACTTCAGGCTCTGGGGGAGGTGGAGGAGCAGGTCAATTTATTTTTGGAACAATAACTTTATCAAATGCTGACACAATGTCAATGATTGTTGGCTCTGGAGGAGTATCAGGTGACGGTTCCCTTTCGTCTCTAAACTATAACGGAGTAAATACTTATACTGCTTCTCCAGGAAAACAAGGTGGACTTGGGAGCAGTCCAACTCCACTCGTTAATGGATCGGGAGCTGTAGGAGGCCAAGGCGCAGGATCTTTAGCTGGTGGTTCTGGAGGCACAGTTTCAGGCTCGGCTGGTGGAATCGGATCTGCCAATGCTTCAACGGCTTCAGGAGCAGGAGGGAGTTCTGGAAATATTACTACTCAATCATCAGGGGGTGCTTTCACAAATACAATGGCCGATGGTTTTACAACAAATAATATATGCATTGGAGGTCTTGGTGGCGGTTTAAACTTAGCAGCAGCATCAGTAACAAAATCATACGGAAGCGGAGGGAACGGTGGAGGAGGAATTTCTACTATCGGAAGTGGACTAACAGGATCAAGTGGAATTGGAGGTGTTATCATTTTATTTTTCAATCACTTGCCAAATTTTCAAGTTTCAAATAGCACAATAAATACCAATTTAGCTATCACACCGATCTATCAATCTTTGCCAAATTTCACAACATCTCAAATTGGCTATTCCAATACTTATACAGTAAGTTCAACATCAACATTATCAACTGTTAATGTAACAATATTTTCATCGTCAACAATAAATTCTCTTGGAACAATAAGTTATGGAGTATGGGTTGTTAATTTCAATTTGTATATAAATGCCAGTACAGTCAGCCCAAGTTTGACAGCAATTTTACAGAATAATGCATCAACGCTATCTACTTGGGGATTGTATACAAACAGTGGAACTTCAGTTTCTTTGCAAGGAACTTATGTGTTCTCAAATAGTTCATCAAGTTCTACCTTAGCTTTGTTAGCAAAATCTAGTACCGCAACCAATTCACCAGTTGTTCAAATTGCTAATACATATCTTCAAATAACAAGAATCGCATAATATTTTCTCATCAAATAATAAAATGGCTTCTTGTATAATTTTGAATGCATCAAACGTTATAGGAAACAATAACAGTCAATTTCAATATAATTTTCAAAATGGCAGCTTTACTGTCTTACCTGGAGCTGAGCTAAGCATCAATCAAGTCCAGTTACCATATGCGTGGTTCAATGTGACCAATTCTTTAGGCAACAACACATTCCAATATATTATGCCAACGTCTGGAACTTTCAATGTGACGGCTTCAAGCTCAGGGACCACCCTTGCAGTTACTGTCGTTCCCAGCAGCGGAAAGATTCTCGTCGGAGATACCATCACAATTTCTGCGACTCCCTATACAATCGTCTCCTACATAAGTGGTCAGGGAGGCGTCGGTACTTATCAACTCAGTGCCTCGGTGACAGCCGGTTCAGCTTCTTATACTTTTTCTAGAACGAACAACACATACACTGTCACCCTGCCTAACGGGTTTTACACTTTAAATGATATTCAGAGTGCGCTCAACAAGTCTCTCTTGGCAAACGGGTTTTATTTTTATTCAACTACTCAGCCGAGTACAAGTGGTAATGCAAATCCAAGCATCATTTATCCGATCACATTTTCAACAAATGCGCCTCAATATACGAATCAAATTACATTGAATTACTTGCCTACTTCGTCAGCTGATGTCACATCAATGTTCGGAAGCGGATATATATGGGCGAACAGCTACATTACTGGTTCACTTACAACGCCTCAAATCGTTATTCCAGCTGGAGTCAAAAGTACCACAACTTTATTTGGAAACTTAATTGGCTTTCAAAGTGGAACCTACCCTTCGGCTGCTCAGAGTATCTACCCTGCGAATGCTGTCATCGGAGGTTATACTGTGACCATATCTGGTAACAGTTTATCGGCCACGCCTCCATTTCCTCCGCTAGGAAGTTACATAAATAGCGTCCTTGTGCACTGTAACCTAGTAGACAATAAAGTTGGAAGCGGCGGATTTCAAGACGTACTAGATGTCATTCCAATCACGAGCACTTTTGGGTCAAATATCAGCTACCTTCCGATTGCCAATGCGGGAGTCCGATTGAGACCAGGGAAGTATTCAAATTTGATCATCACATTGACGGACTCCAATAACAATCCAATTCAGAGCAACGATCCGAATGCTTTGATGAATTTTGTGCTGACAATGCCTCAGACATAATCTATATGAATATTAGATGGTCTACAAAATCAAGCAATATACATTAGATCAGGCAAGGCGCCTTGGGCTTCAAGTTGCTCCAAGTAAAAATCCAAAATACAAGATTGATGTGTACGACAAATTCGGTAACTTTTTCACGAAAGAGATAGACACATTTTAGGAAGCAAAGGATGGTTGGCAGATAATCTTCTTTGGTGAAATGCACCTCTGCACCTTCTGCACCCTTTTTTACAAAACTATCCTTGGAATTCTCTTTCATAAGAGGACTTTTATAAATTTAGGTGCAGAAGGTGCAGGGGTGCATTCCAGATTAAGTTATCCAACTTTCCAAATTAAATTATTGTTATATAAAAATGGAATTGCACAAAGATCTTGTCCATAAAATTAAGGCGAATAGGCCCAAGCTTTCTGAAAGTTCCATCCGTACTTATGTGTCTACTCTTACCAATATTTATAAAAAACTGCAAGGCGAAGGAGGGATCCACTTCTTCACAAGTCACGCAAAAGAAATTTTACACAGTTTGGGAGAGAAGCATAGCAAGACTAGAAAGTCCGTTCTCTCTGCTCTTTATATTTTAACCAATCACGAGGACTATAGAAAGATGATGATTGAAGACTGCAAGATAGTCAACGACGCCTACAAGAATCAGACCAAAGATGCTAAGCAAACTGAGAACTGGGTGGACATCAAAGAGGTAAAAGATATCTACGAGCAGCTCAAATCAGTTGCGTCCAAGATGCTAGACAAAAAATTGCCACTAGATAGTAAGCTCATAGTGCAGTTCTTTTTGATCGGCCTTCTCGGCGGTGTTTCTGGTCTCCCACCTCGCAGATCTATGGATTATTCTGAGATGAAGATACGTAACATAAATGTAAAAACTGATAACTATTATAAGGCTGGGAAGTTCTATTTTAATATCTACAAAACGAAAGGTAAGTATGGCTTACAAGTTTTGGAAATTCCTGCTGAGCTTAACAAGTACATAAAGAAGTGGATCAAGCTCAATGAAGGTGACTATCTCCTTTTTAGCTCCAATGGTAATAAGCTTTCCAGTTCTCAGATCACTCGCATACTGAATAAGGTCTTCGGTAAGAACATCTCTACAGATTTATTGCGTCATATCTTTCTCTCTAACCAGTACAAAGATATCCCAAAATTACAGGAGATGGAGAACTTGGCAGAGGCAATGGGTCACAATCTTGGAACGGCGCTTGAATATATCAAGCATTAACTAACTATAATATGGAATCCCAGGATAGATAGCGTTATCTAAGACCATAATGGTCACAATCTTAACAATAAAAAATTTTTTATTGTTACCATATATCTAGCTAATAGTTAGATAAATGGTAATCCAGCAATCTGATGCAGATTATTTCAGTTAATTGTCACTCTTTCCTTTAAACTTCACTAAAAATAAGTCAAACTGTGCATCAAGTAGCTCTCGCTCTAAGCGTTTTATATTCGCTACTAGCTTTCGGCACCTGGCGTGACTCGTTGTTATTGTAGTCTCTGGAAGATCAAAACCAAGCAACAGAATATTCTTTCTCAAATGCTTAAATGGTTTCCCACATATTGTGCATTCATTCTGGCTATCGTGTATTTGTAGGCCTTCTTCTACTTCTAAATTATGAAGCTCCATATCTATTATCTATGAATAGATAATTATTTTGCCTAAAACTTGAACTTGAGGGGAGCGAGTTTTCTATGGCTATGGGTTTTACCGCCTTCTTTTTTGTGCGCTGCTCCTCCAAGAATATGATGCTTATGGGTATGACTATGAATATGATGAACACGATGTTGATGATGAAGGGTGTGCTTTCTGCCGTGAGTAAAATGAAGACCGTGACCTTTTGCAATATGAATATGGTGCCTCATTATATACTACGAAGAGATAAAATAATCAATCACCCTCATCGTCCTTGTCGTTTTCATCTCTAAATTTCAGTTGCTTAATTATCGGGACCAATGGCTTGTTCACAAGAGTCTGCTTCATTTCTCTCTTTTTGCCAACTCTAAGAAGTAAAGCTATGAGCACATTAGAATCATTTGCTTCTATCACGCCGAAGTTTTGATCCTCCAAGGTCACTGTCATACTTGCATAGCTGCCTTCTGATACTGAGACCCACTTTTCATAAGGAGGCGAGTAAGTTATAGAACTTCCGAAGCTTGTGTTGATACTGAAGACGTCCAAAATATCGGTCGGAAAAGTACACGCATTATTTATCATATTGCACCTGACCACAATTGAGTTGACGGGCGTTGCATTGGGAGTCAGATTTGAGAGCACATTGTAGGTCGCCGTCTGAGCCAGGCTTGGGTAGGTCCCAGATGTGAACCCAATTATGCTGCCAAAATTATTTGAAGAACTTATTACAACTTGCGGGGTGTTTCCTGTTGAGCTATAAACAAAGCCCGAAGGAGCCGAGAACCCAGATGGTAGACTCGTCGGGATCGGATACATAATGAACTGATTCGCATAATAGGTCTGGTTGCTTTGAATGCTTATAAAATATTGATTGAAGCCAGTTGCTGTGTTCACCAAATATTGATTCAATGAGAGAAAAGTTGCTTCCATATATTGATTGAGATCGCTCACTGAATAGAACCCGTCCTTGAAAATCATTTTGTAGAGAACTCCGTCCCAATAGTAATTGAATGAATTGTTGTTATAAAGTCCCTTGTTGATATTGAAGAAGCTGTAGGGCATCACAATTTGGCTGACACACATCTCTGAATTTTCAGGCACAACAAAGCTGCCGTTTATGAAATTATATTTGTATGTTGTGTTATTTGTACTGATCACATTGTCTGAATTGAGGACTAATGTATAAGGCATTTTTATATAAAGAGAGAAATAATTGGGGAGGCGAAATTTGCGAAAAATATTGCAACTTTTTGAAAATGATTGGACCCCCCCAAACTACCAACTGCCAACTACCGGAAGTTGGTAGAAGGCATTCCCCTCACCCGGAAATCTTTTCCAAAACCATCAATATTTTTCGCAATTTCGCATCAGTGATTCCGCCTTTCTATATACATTAGACCAAGTTCAAGGCATTCGCCTGTAAGGCATTCGGAACTGATGCTGGAGTGTCTCCTACAGGAATGAGGATCAACTCTGAGCCAAAAAATAATTTCGGATTGCCTCCACTTTGTAATAACTGACCAGCAACATTAGTGAGCTCGTATTGTGTATTTCTTATTCTTCCGTTTGGAGCTTGAGGTCTGACTGCTGAAACGGTGTAAATTTCTGGAGTATATGTCACAATAATTTGCTTCCGATGGTGCTCCTTGATAAGCTTTCTAAGAGCTGGGTAGAAGCGAGTCATTTGGACACGAACTCGGTCGCCAACTTGAAAGACATTTGGCTGCCGACCTCTTTGAATTATTCGCTGGGCAGTTGCTCTAAGACGATGCTGCACATATTCTTGGCGTTCGGCGTTCGTACTGTGATCTGTTAAGCGGTGATTCTGCGGATTGTTATTCGGATTGTAGCCTTGTGACCATAATTGGTCTGGTGTAAAACCCGTTCGGCTAGATTTTTGACTGTTAATATTATCAATATAGTCGTTCAAATGTTGGACCCATTGAAGGCTATTTTGTCGGATGAAGCCGTTGGCGATTTTCTTGCGGACCTCTTTATTCATTCTCTCTACTAAGCCGTTGGTGGTCGGAGTATAAGGTTGAATTCGGACAATGCGCAAGTTTGGTTGCTGTGCAAAGAAGGCATTAATTTGATTGCCATTGAACTCATTACCACTGTCAAATTGCAGCGTCCTTGGGATCGTGTTTGAGGCTACAAAAATTTGTTGTAGTGCATTGCGTGTGACAGCATTGGTCCTCGTTCGCATTGGTCTTGCAAATACTTTTCTTGAGAAAAAGTCAACGACGGTCAGTATATATCGGAAGCCATTATTATGATGCTGATATTTGCTGAGATCAATGAGATCCATACTCCAGCGCTCGTTCGGGCAGGTCGCTAAGATCGGCTTGTTGACTCGCTTTTGGTATGGCCGAGGCAGCACATAGTCACCTTGTTGCCTAAGAAATGCTGTACTTTGTGTGCGCTTTATATTCAAAAACTGACTAGCTACTGAGTGATAAAATTGGCTTTCGCCAGTCCCTAAGCCACGTCTAAAATCTTGGAATACTTGTTGCAAAATGGCGGGAATTTGATGAGGCCGAGCGACTTGAAGGCTCAAATTAGGATTCGGTCTATAAAATAAGCTATGGTGCTGAACGACCCAATCGTTGCTATCAAATTTATCAAAAAAGGAGGTCCTCTGACGCTGAGTATTGAGAGTAGCAGGTACTATTTGATGCAATTTGTACATTATTATGTCGTTGATCAATTGGTTAGTGAATCTATAGTTATTAATTTTACGTAGCTCTAATGACATTATATGATGTATATTATAGAGAGAAATATTTATGACTTATTTATTTTTCGTCAAAAAGTATATGAAATAATTATGACTTTTAATTATTTTATTAATTTCATTACTATTGCTGGACTTCGCGCGCGATATTTTGATCTTCGCGCGCGATATTTTGATGATTTATTTTATTTTATTTTTTGTCAATTTTCATATATAATTTAATATAATTTTGGTGTGTCATATATACTTTTTGAATAATTTTTGAATAACTATCAAAACATCGCGCGCGAAGTCATTAAAAAAATTAAAATTTCATAATTATTTTTTGCACTTTTTTATATATATTTGAGTAACGTAATTTTATTAATTTCATATCAGAAAGTCGCGCGCGAAGTTAAAGTTTTCGCGCGCGATATTTTTTTTGTCATCGCGAAATTAATTTTTTGTCATTTTTCATATGTAATTTAATATATTTTTGGTGTGTCATATTTTTTTTGAATAAAGTATATCGCAGTACTATAAAACGTCGCAAATTAATAAATTCATAATTATTTTTTTGCAATTTTTTTATTTTATTTTATTTTTTATATATATAATTTTTAATAGGTTTGGAAGGTATGCGCAACCTTATTTTTTGCGTAGATAGTAGAGTGTATGCGAAAGCTTATTCCTTCCTCGGTTGCCGAAATGGGTAGCTGTTTATATATAGGGGACCCCTTTTTTGATTTACTCATTTCGGCAGCAGACCATATATGATCACAAAATAAAAATAAAATAAAATATATTAAAAATATGTAGCAAAAAATAAATATAAAAAAAAATAATAAAAAATTCTAAAATAAAAAATAAAAAATAAAAATCATAATTATTTTATATATATTTTTCATACTTTTTAATTTTAGAATTTTTATTTTGAACCAGCTGTCCCACCCCAAGTTCGTCTCGCGCCCAATATGATCTCTGATTTTTGCACCCAATTAGTATGCAGATTTGCCCCCTAGGACCCCTATATTCTAATATAAATATTGGACAGCCAATTAGACAGCAGATTGGAAGACAGACTTGGGATGGGACAGCTGAGGCTATTTTATTTTTTATTTTTTTATTTTATAATTATTTTTTATTTATTTTATTATTTTTTGTTTTTATTTTTATTTGTGACCATATATGGTGTGCACATAAGAAGCGGTCTGCCGAAATGGGTAATTCAAAAAATGGTCCCCCTATATATAAACAGGTACCCATTTCGGCACTGACTGCAGAGATCCTTAGCTAGGCAAAGCTCTCGTATCAAAAAAATAATATATAATATGCACTAAAAAAGTAATTATATAAAATATATATAAAGAATTCTCTCTATACATATTAAGAAAAATGGCGCCACCATCTTACGAACAAAATAAAAAGCATATTTATAAATGGCGGGACCAAAATCGCATAAAGCATAATGAGCATAATTCAAAAGCTCAAAAGCGGCGAGTGATCTTTAGGCGAGAATCTAAAATTTATCTGAACATTCTTCTTTAAGCCAAAATTTGAATATATAATATTTAGGTAAAACAACTTAAATATTATTTTCTATATACATATATATCAGATGAACTCAACGACCTCAACGCTATCTCTCACACTCAATAAACGGTCATCCGTTTTAGACGGTCTCGTACTTTTAGAAGTTGTGCCGATTGAAAGAATTAAGGCACTTCTCAAAAGCAATTTATTATTTCTCTCTTGGGGAGAAATAAATAATTTTGACTGCCACAAGAAACTGATAATGCAACAGTACTCAAATGAGAAGGAACAAATTAGATCTTATTTAAAGAATTACAACAATTCGCTCTCTGCAATCAGCGTCAAATACGGAAAGCCGCGACATAAGTGGGGCCGATCGTTCCCCTTCAAGTCACTCGGTTTGTCTTGCTTTCGTCGCATTATTCGTAATTCATTAATTGATGGAATTTATTACGATTTGGATCTTAAAAATGCTCAGCCAGAAATTATTAGAAATTTGTGCGAAAGTAATAAAATTGCCTGTCCAATGATAACGAAGTATTGTGAAGATCGCGACAAATACCTTCAAAATATAAAAGACTCCTATAGCGTTTCAAGAGATCAGGCAAAGGAGCTTTTCATCCGTTTGTGTTTCTTTGGCTCGTTTTCTGGCTGGTGCATTGAAAATAAAATTAATAAACCGGCGATTGAGTTCATCACACTTTTTGAACGCGAACTCAAAGATATTGCTACTGAAGCCAAAAGAAAAAATCCAGATTTATATGAAACAGCGCGAAAGAAAAGAGAGGACGCTGGTGAAAATAAAGATAACAAAGTGCTTGGATCATTCTTTGCTCTATTCAATCAGGAGTATGAAAGTCGCATTGTGGAATTTGTTCTTTGCTATCTAATCAATCATACCGATTTGATGAAAGTTGATGGGACTGATGTGCCTGGTGGCATATGAAT
>Ga0209084_1001518_pt1 | contig 19383 bp, 18 predicted proteins | sample C_130820_MF_Meta_FD_187309 | JGI IMG/M metagenome (GOLD analysis project Ga0209084, IMG submission 187309) | Freshwater microbial communities from Lake Croche, Canada to study carbon cycling - C_130820_MF_MetaG (SPAdes) (version 2) | ecosystem: Environmental > Aquatic > Freshwater > Lake...
ATTCCTTTGACAATTCTTTTTCTTTTGACAATTCTTTTGGCAATTCTTTTTCTTTTGGCAATTCCTTTTCTTCCTGAGCTTTTTGTTTTGTTATCAGAAACAAATATTTGTCGCGAATAGGAAGATTGTCAACCGTTTCTTTTGATTTTTTACTTAATTTATCATAAATTGCTTGTAATTTAGGATTTGAAATATGAGTCAACGTTTCTTGCTTGAATTGTTTGGTAGAAAGGTTGTTAATTTTTTCTTTAGTTGTCGTATCCAACAAGTCATATATTTGTTTGTATTCTTCGTCTAATGATTCCACCGTAGGAATAGAAGATTCCGCATACATTGCCATTTGTGATATGTTTTCCATTAAAGACATTCTTTATATATATAAATTATACATATTTTTAAATTATAGTTCAATTTTTTTATAAATATCTTCATATAATTCTTTTTTGGTTTTCGTTTTTTCAGATGAAGCCTGTTTTACATCAATCTCTAATTTATTACAAATAGTGATTAAATCATCTACTTTATAAGCAGAAATTGCCTTCAAGGGTTTTTCAACATTTTCGATTTGAATAAAATCATTTTTTATACTCGCCGCAAATTCTGTATCTACAAGTTTTACTCCAAATTTTTTATCAAATTGTTGAATAATAGCCATATCAGACGAATCATTCATACGCAATTCATAATATGTTTTATTCTGTATAACTACTATATTCAAATTATCCAGTGCGCATAAAGAAAGCAAAGAAGTAAGCGATAATATTTTTTCATTCGTTAGATTATTTTCCAAATCGGAAAATGTGTTAAATTTATATGTCTTTAACAAGACCTTATTAAGTCGAATTTTTTCAACATATTCTATTTTAAGTTTTTTTTCCGTAACAACACTTTTATTGTCCAACATCTCATATTGAATTTCGCCATATTTCATAATATATAAACACCAAAATAGCGAGTCCATCTCGGGTGGAATAAAAACCCCAAATTTGTTATTACGCGGCACGAGCGGAACATATACGGTAGGACTCCTACTAATTTTGCGTTTTATTGCGTTTTTGATACAGGCTTCGTTTAAAATAAACTGATTTAAATCCTTAAATCGTGTTTTAAGTTCTATATTATTATCGGTTTCATAATAATGTAGATTCATTTCAAGATATAATATATACTTTACAAGTCTTTAACTGTCTTTCGAAAAATATGTATTCTTAAAGGCCTCCTTTTGTTTTTCGGCGGTGTCTAACGACATTTGTTGGGCATTTACATATTTAACATAATTGTACATTTGATCAAGGTTTTCATTGTTTAATTCGGATAAATTTACATGAACTCCGTATTTATTTTCATTTAATATAACGGTCGTGTCGTTTTTCAATATTCGAAGTATTTCTATTTGATTAAATTTGTTCATGTTTTCAATCGACTCTCTTAAAAAAATAAGCTGATTTGTTGTGTTATTGATTTGAGAAATAGGGTTATATTGTTCTTCATTATCAATCGCGTAGGTTTCCATTAATATATACTAAGAATTGTTTTTATATATTATTTTATGTATTTGTTAATTATATTTATGCTAAACCCGCTACCCTATAACCAACTTGGGCTTCGACTCTTTAAATATTTTCGGTTTAACCAATTCGGCTATGATGGATATGTATTTATCATTTAGTTCAAACCTCTGACCAATAACTCTTACATTAAATTTGTCTCCTACACTTACATCGGTAAATTGTTCATTATTATAATTATGGTCGCGTGCTATAAATACCACAATTGGACTAGGATTTTCGTCAGCACTCGCAGCTTTAATACCCGCCTTGGTTATATTTTGTGCAACGCAAGATATTAACATTCCTTCAACGGGATAACATATTTCACATTCAAACACAACTTCAAACGATATTTTGGTACCATGAACAACTGTACCGCTTGAAAAGGTTACAATTTTTGCGGATTCAGATTTTACATAACCCTCCGCGATACACTTTCCTTCATATAAACTAGATATATTTATTTCCAATACCTCCTTTATATTTTTACTTACGGCGGTCATAGGCAGTACTATATTTCGGGTAATTAATCCACGCGAATAAATTGAAGATAGACGTTGCTCATTTCGCGCAGATTTTGATGGTTTCATTGTAGGCCTCATTATATTTAATATATATACACCTTTTAATTATATTTCAATTTTATTATAAATAGACAAATAAAAAATCTCGTTTTATATAATCATTTTATACAATTTGTGCCCTATGGCGAGTTCTGGCGTTAAAAACCATTTTTTACCATTTTTTTGTATTGCGTTAAAATATCTCAACATAAATTCTTGTAATACGCACAATTCGATTTGTCCAATGGCTTCTTGTACAACATGACCATGTTCATTTTTTAGTATTTTCGTATTTTCTTTGGTGTATTTATCTTCCCCAAGTATTGCGTTTAATTTTTGAATAGACTTGTCTTTACCCGCTTCTTCACATGTTGCGCCTGTATCACGGGATGAATCCATGTCTTTAGATTTAAATACCAGTACTGTATTATTTTTTTTATATCCAATAAATCCAACATATTTATTGTAATCGGCTCGATTATATGTAAAAATTGCTTTTACTAAGGGATCCGATAAAAACTCTCGGGTATCTTCGGGTTCAGTAGCAACCCACGTATTATCATCATTCAATACTAAAATGATGGGTTTATTTAAATTGTACATAATAATAAAGCTATTGTGGTGACTCATAATTACATTTCTCTCGAAATATTGTTTAGCCAACAATTCCAAAGAATTATTTTCCATATTATCCATCGAATAAAGATAATTTATTAGTTCTAGTTTCTCATCATAAAACAATAACTCTATCATATGGTCTATTAAAAAGGGAATTAAATATGGTTGAATACCTTGATATTCGATGGACATTTTCTTCATTACAATTCCGCAATGTTTATACCAATTGTCGTCACCCCGATCCACATTTTGTTCATTTATAAATTCTTTTGCATAATTAAAATCAACGAGTAATTTATCTACTATTTTTTTCGCTTTTATGTATTCTACTTTGTATTCTACTTTAGCAGCCGGTTTAGGCTTCAATAAGGTTTGATTCACATCGAGTTCAATCATTTCATGTTTATAATCAATAGGCATAGATCTTTCAAAAATAGAAATATGTTTGTCTTTCAACTCAATCGGTTGAAACAAATAATACTCTCCAATGTTTACTAGCCGACCATTTCTACCATATTTATCTACAATAAATTCATTATTATCGTCAATCAAGAGAGATAGCGCAGCATAAATCTGAACATATGGATATGGTTTAGGTGTTTGTATAGCGATAAGTAATACGTCTTTTTTAAAAAAGTAACTTTCCTTCATAAGCATTCTAATTTTCTGTAAAATTTTATCAGAATTCATAAAAATAAAACTCTCGTCATAGGTATCTTCGTTTAATTCAGATGGGTTTATGGTTGCTACCGGTTCACCCTTGTAGTCGCGACACGTAAAATCGCACGTTGCCATATAATCACATGCTGGCGAATAAGGCACATCGCCAATTTTAAAGTCTTTAATTGTCAGACCTGTGGATAAATTTTGTGTAATAGGAGTATCTATCATTTTGGACATGGTTTCGTGTGTAAAATTGGTTTGATCGTGATTAATAATACAGTCTACCGCAGTTTCTTTTAAAATACGACTAATTTTTCCGATTTGAACTGCCTTCATTTCTGCAACACGATAAACATATAAATCGGCGGCTTCTTCTTTGTTTTCTTTACCCAATATAGTCCCGTACATAAAAATTTCTACATTACGTTTCTCAAATTCAAGGTCTTTATGACTTAAATTACGTACTGCGCGTCCTATTATTTGTTCTATGCGATTCATATTATACCATGGATCCAATATGTGAACTTGTCGTATAAATTTCAAATCAATACCCTCGGCTCCTGCTCTGGAAATTAAGATTACTTTAATTTTATGACCATCTTTATTATTATCATTGGTAACCCCTTTTACTTCAAAATCATTATTGGGAGAGAGACCTTTATCTCCGGTAATCATGGTGTATCGCGCGGGCATAAAATCCTTACGATCTGTCGCGGGCTTCATTGTTCTAGCATCTACAATATCGGTTGGTTTGGTTTTAAAGAGTGGTTTGACTTTATCTCCGTATCGCGTAAACCCCATTTCTTCTAAAGCTAATGCCATGGGTATCAACCCGGCGTCTATATACTGCGAGTAAATCAATATAATTCCATCAGATACTTTATCCGTGTCGGCATTATAGATCATTTCCAATACATTTTTTATTTTTGCACTATATTTTCCAATGACTTCACGAGAGAAAATCCGGCCATATTTCTCCAAGGTTGCCTTTTTATACGCAAAATTAATTTTTTGAGGTGGCGATTTTTCGTCTACATAATCCATGGTTCTCTCTAGTCCCTGTTTTCCAGTTAATTTATGAGAGTCAATGTGGTGAATTACCTCATCAGATGGGCTAGAATTGTCGCCCCCTTCTTGTATTTCAGGCTCAACATTATAGTCTATATTTAATTTTTTAGACTTTTTTGGAGGTTTTTTAGCTGTCGCTTTTGTAGGTTTTTCTTTAATAGATTTGTCCTCATCAATAGGCGAATCTTCAGAATATTCCTCAGAATATTTTTCAGCAGGCATTTTATCTAAAATTTGTTTCAATCCATCCATAGGATAAGACATGATCAACGACTCTAACGGCGTTTGTAACAATGTATACCCAAATGATTCCATGTTTTCAAATGAAGGCATTTCTTTGACTGTTCCCTTTTTAGTAGTAATAGTAAACTGCTTGTTACGTAAATTATGTATAATATATTTATAAACACATCCCTGGCATTCGCCACAATTTGCACAATTACCGATAGTATTCAAATATAGACTAAGTATTCGTTTTCGTGCGTTGTCGGTAATTTTTTTAAGATTCATTTGATAAGAAGGGTAATTTATGTGCGGAAAGGTATGCTTTGGCGAAAACACATTAGGATATACTCTATAAGGAAAAGTATAGGGATTTTCCCCCCTTACATAAGAAACATATCCAGTAGCTTTTCTGATTAACATTTCTTCTCCATTCGGTTTAAAAGAACCATCTTTTTCAAACACGTCACTTACATCTAGTTTCGCACGTCTATCATTTATGTTCATGAGATTCAATAACCATATTATTTCTTTGTAACTATTATACATCGGTGTCGCCGACAAAAGCAAAAACCGCATATTATCTGCGGATTTAACCAGATATTCTAAATTTATGGCTACTCGCTTCGTCTCCGCATTATCACTTTTTCTTATATTATGAATTTCATCAATCACAATAAGCCGATTATCAAATTCATTTTTCAGTCGCCGGATAATTCGTTTATTCAAGGTAATTTTAATATCTTTATATACTTGTATTTGTGTTTTGGTTTTGTTAGATGTATCTTTGATTATATTTTGTTCTTTCTCTCTCTCTACTTCTTCCTCATAGTTCATTGTTTTAATAATATAATTCGCAAATTGCCCATAACCCAGAAACAAATAGTATCCATTAATTAGATTTTTAATTTGGTTTATTATTTTTTCCCTAGGTATGCCTTTCATGTTCATAGGGTTAATTTCATTCAATAACTTATTTCCTACACACCCTTTAATATTCCATACTCCATCTATTAATTTCAGTTTTCTCTCATCAAACAATTGTAACTTGAAATTATTCTGGACATTTTCAGAGGCAACCACCATTATTCGCTTAGATAGTCCGACTTGTTTAATATAATCGCGCATTTCTTCGCAAACACCAATCGCACTACATGTCTTACCTGTTCCCAACATATGATATAATAATAAACTGTTATAAGGAGTTTGGGAAGAGAGAAAATTCTTTACAAATGCCTGATGCGGTTGTAATTCAAAATCCGCATTACTTAAAATATCCGCGTATTCCTTGACATTTGCGTGAATGGTACCATCATATTGCGTATCATGAAACTCTTTTTTTGTTGCGATTTTTATATTAAATCGCGCGTCATTTAGTTCGGGATACAAATACGGGTCTTTGTCAGGGTTCTCACCAAGACACTCGCTTTCTACAAATTCTTTTTTTAATAAAAATTTATTACATTCGCTCGAATAATACTTTTCCGCATCACAATCTAATTTGTCATATTCTTTGCTTAAATTATAATTACAATAATTGGTTGTCATAATATATTATATTATGTTGATATAATTTCATATTTTTCCAATACATTATTAATTCTTGTAATTAAATTTATTTTTTCAAAATTATAGGGTCTAATTACTTCGAGGCACGTTTCGAACGATTTCCATTCAAGATTACTTACCTCGGACGATTGAAAATGTGTTAAATCAATATTATTATTTTGAATGAATGCTAAAAAATATTTATGTTTATACGATTTGTAGTTCGTCCCAATAAATGATTCAACAAACGGCATGACATTTTGAACTAACGTAATGTTACGCGTATCAATCCCGGTTTCTTCCCCAAATTCGCGTATTGCGCATTCATAATCTTTTTCAAACATTTTTTTACGCCCTTTTGGAAATTCCCACTCGGCTTCTTTCCAGTTTGTAGTGCTTTGTTCAACAATATTAATTAATTTATGTTCTTCATCGTCACACATAAATCCCATTGTTAATTGATTGAATCTTTTACTCGAATTAGATTCTTCTGTTTTATGCTGTAAACTATTTATATTGCCCCACATATTTTGCCACTGTTTTTCAAACGGAAGGGTTTTGCCACTGTTTTTCAAACGGAAGGGTTATTATTTTATGTTTTTCATCATTTGACATTTCATCTATAATATCTTTTATTTGGTCCATATTTTTTAAAGAATATTTACCCCTTACAAAATCTATATACCCAAAAGTATCTTTTCGACGTATCATTAAATATTCTGGTTTTCCATTACATATGCGAAATGCCACTATTCCATAGCTTACAATAGGTAATTTACATAAATTAGAAATATGACCTGACTTTCCACAATTGTTACATACGTTATTCATTATAAATATATGTTTAACCGACTGTATTTTTATATCAGTTTATGACAATGACATATTTAGACCCAGCGATTTGGGGTCCGCATTATTGGTTTTTTTTACATACAATATCCATGACCTATCCAAAATATCCAAATGCTACGACTAAAAAAAAATATTACGAGTTTATTCAAAATTTACCGCTGTTTTTACCAGTAGAAAACATATCAACCGAATTTTATAAACTAATAGAAGAATATCCTATTACGCCATATTTGGATAATAAAGAGTCGTTCATTAGATGGATGCACTTTATTCATAACAAAATAAATACAAAATTAGAAAAACCGACTATATCATTAGGCAAATTTTATGAAAACTATTATGACGCATATAAACCAACAAATGTGAAAATAATGGAATATTATAAATTAAGACAAAAAATAATATATATAATCGTTTTATGTTTTATTATTGGGTCTATTTATTATCTATATGACAAATGACAATAATAATATTATATATTGTTATAGTATCAAAGATGTCAACTAAAAAAAAATATAAAATAAATAAAAATAGGTCAGGTGGAAAGGTTATTGCGTCAGGTGGCTTTGGTTGCGTGTTTAAACCAGCCCTATCTTGTAAAAATGGTACCCCTAAAGTAAATGGGGTTAGTAAATTAATGTCATTAAAGCATGCCGAGAATGAATATAATGAAATTAACCTAATTAAACATAAATTAAACATGATTCCAAATTATAAAAATTATTTTTTAATCGATGAAATAGATAAATTGTGTGTTCCGGCTGAATTAAGTGACGCGGATAAAGGTAACTTTACAGACAAATGTACTGCGCTACAAAAAGACGGGTTTACCGCACAAAACATTAATGATTCATTAAATAAATTAAGAGTATTAAGCATGCCCAATGGTGGCATCACTGTAAAAGATTACATTTATAAAGATAAGTCTTTAAATCAAATACAACAGTTGAATAAAAAGTTAATAGAATTATTAAAAAATGGAATTGTTCCCATGAATGAAACCGGAATTTATCACGGTGATATTAAAGATACGAACATATTAGTGGATACAACTGTACAACCTCGTCTGATAGATTGGGGTCTTACAACCGAATATCCAATTAAAAAACAAATAAGTAATTATCATTTTTCTTGGCCTGTTCAATGGAATAACAAAAGCTTACAGTTTAATCTCCCCTTTTCCGTAATTTTATTTTCAGCCAATTTTTTGAAGCAATATAATGAATACATAGATGAATATGGTATGCCGAATGAAGATGATTTACTAAACATAAAAAATTTAGATTCATTCATAGTAGATTATTTATATTTTTGGATGGAAGAGGAGAGAGGTATTGGGCATATTGTAACCATTAACGCCATTGTGGAAATAATACATAATTTGGACAAATCCAAAGACAAGACGGATAAAATTCAAAAGGAAACCCAAAATGAATATGTGGTAGTTTATGTGAAAACAATTGAAATAATTGTTATGTATATTCGTAAAATACTTATTAAATATACTACTAAACATACACAATTTGACACGATTTCCATAGATAATTATTTAAATGAGGTGTTTATTCACAACATTGATAAATGGGGCTTTGTGTCGGCTTATTTGCCTTTTTTAAAAATGTCAAAGAAAGATAATTTAGACAAATATAAAAATGAAAAACTGTTTCAAATTATTAAAGATATTTTTATATTTTTATATGAAACTTCTGACAGACCAATTATTGAACAAGAAATTACGGATAAATTAAGTGCTGTAAATCAATTAATTGGTGGAAAAAAAACACGTAAACTTCGAATGTACAGGTCTAGACACAAAAAACAAAAAACAAAAAACAAAAAAACAAAAACACACAAAACCAAATTTTAAAAATAATATATGTATTATATAAATGAAGGGATTTAAGGATACGTTCAAAAAAATGTGTACTCCCGCGCAAGTATATTTGGTAATAGCTTTTTTAGCCGCTTTTATTTCGTTATTTAATCATAATGCGGTTGCAAGTGTTATTGTAAACTTATTTTTTGCCGTGATATGGACATTTGTGTTATCTTGGTTATGTAACCAAGGATATGAAAGTCTTTCATGGTTTTTGGTATTATTGCCATATGTTATTTTATTATTGGGAATATTAGGTGTTATGAAATTGAGCAAAATGATGTAAATGTATATATTATTATTATTCATAATATATATGAGATTGGAGATTTTTGTATTGGGATTAACATCATTTTTTATTTATAACGCATACAATGATGGTAAATATTTGAAATTATTGTTGTCTTTCAAAAAATATTATACAATGATTTTTTATGCTCTGCTTGGTATAGGCATATATATGTTATTAAAAAGAAATCCATCCCAGGGGCAAAAAATGTTACTTTATGCGAATAACTTGGTAAAATTTATGCCGATAGATAAATCTTCGCTAGATATGCTAAGTCCTATTTTCGATTTTACAACTTCTAATGAAGAATCACATTCGCCTTCACATTCGCCTTCACATACGGGACCTATGCAAAAAATGTCGGAATATGGAAAAACTTCCAAACGTTCCGTAAGTGAGACTAAAAAAAAATACGTTGCCGCCCAACAGGATTGGAAATGCGGACAATGTAAATCTCAATTAGACCACACATATGAAATAGACCATAGAATTCGTTTAGAATATGGCGGTGGTAATGATGTGCAGAATTTAGTCGCTTTGTGTCGCAATTGTCATGGAAAAAAAACGGCAAGTGAAAATATGTAATAAATGTATGATTAGTATGTATTTAGTTAACAGTCATAAATAATTTTTATTGTAATAATGTAATATAATATGGAACCACAATTATTAGATTTAAATATTCCTGGTATTTTTTATCCAATGATATTTCTTATTCTTATTTTGGTTATTTCTCTTATTGTGGTTTTTTATAATATTAATATAGGTGAATCTAAATTAAAAGCAGATAATGCAATTATTGCAAATGTGTTAATTACTCTGTTTGTGGGTTTAATTATTTTAGGCATTTGTATAGCTATTATACCCTATTTTAAAGACATTGGTACATTATTTCAGCAAATATACAATGTAACTTGTGTAATTTTATACACGATTTTCGTTATTTTGTTTTATACGCTTATGCCCGATAACATTCTTGATAAATATGCTTACATAATATTGCCCGTTTCTATTTTAATTGGCGCTATAACATATTATAAATCGTTATCGAACAGCTATGTAAATGATTTTAACCTCAATTATGAGCGCATTAAAATGCTAATACTATTATTCTGTTTACTTACTATATCTATTGTTTATTATAGTATTAACCCCGGAGGGCTCGTCACTGAATACTTTGGATATTCGCTTGTGTTAACCATGGTTCTCTTAGCATTTGGACTATTGTATTTAATAGTACTTATGACATTTCCTGATTTTACCAATACCCCGGCAAAAACGAATTTACTGGACTATTTCACAAAATTTTCAGGATATGGCACTATATTATATATTTTGTTTTTAATAGTCACCACTATTATGATTTCTACTTATCCAGGAGGGTTTTTTAACAAAAGCAATAAGACCCAAGTTGCGGCGGTTATGATGATTGTATTGTTGATTTCAATCTTTTGGGGAATTCTTTTGATTAGTAATCTTTTTCCAGAATTTGCCGGAAATGGAACGATCAATTTTCATTTTGACTTTTTCAAACGAACCTTGTTACTACTGTTTGGAATTGTAATTTCGTCCCTCATTATTGTTTGGATTGTATATAATGTTCAGCATATAACCGGCCAACTCGGCTTGACAAGTTTCGTATTAAATCTAATACTTGTTATCGCAATATGCGCAATGATTTATAAAATAATTAATACACAGTTGCCTCAAGGTAATGCAAAAAAGAACGCAATCTTTGGTTTAGCTCTTAATACATTATTTTATGTTCCGTGTACATTTAACACCGGATTTGATTCCATTATGAGTTCTTTTGTTGACAATTATGACAGTAACTCTACTGGTTATATAGCATTATCGTGCTTGATTATAATTTTGCTTATAATATACTTTACATATCCATTATTATACAACACAATTAACTTACAGGGCGGTAAACAATTGATAAACGCTCCGGTACCTATAAATACATCACAAAATTATGGTACATATGAAACGTTAAATAATGATACAAACTATGATTATAATTACGCAATTTCATTTTGGTTTTACATTGATGCGCTACCGCCGAACACGAGTCCATCTTATAAAACATATACATCTTTAGTAAATTATGCAAATAAACCAAATGTATTATATAACGCAGAAAAAAACACACTAATCGTTACTATAAAGCAAAAGGATTTACAAGCAACTACAGACAACAAATTTATAAAGTTTGTGGAGGGGGATACCGATACGCGGGTTCTTTACGAAAATACAAACATATTGTTACAACGCTGGAATAATATAATTATTAATTACAGCGGAGGTATTTTAGATGTTTTTATGAATGGAGAATTACAACAATCGAATGTAGGCGTGGTACCATATTACAATCTTGATGCGTTAACCATAGGTAACGATGACGGAATTTCCGGAAAAATATGTAATGTTGTATATTTTGATAAATCTCTAAGTCAAAACAACATGTTTTATTTGTACAACATGGTTAAACACGAAAATCCGCCCACATCTAAAAAATCCAACGTATATATTATAAAATGAATCAAAGTTTACAACAACTTCTATTTAGTCATAAATAATCAATTTTACCCAGAAAAATTCTATATCTATATATAAATATGAATCCTCTAACCATAGTTATAATTGTAATTATTATCGTTTTGGTATACTTTCTTTTAAGGTATATATTTAGTAATCCATATACTTTGCAAAGTATTCAAAATGGTCAAACCACCACTATCATCGCGTCAACCGCATTAGCGACCAACTCGGGTAGTAGCGCGCATGATACAAACTTTGCTTATTCCATGTGGTTTTACATAAATGACTGGAATTATCGGTATGGTGAAATCAAAACCCTTTTTGCCAGGATGGGTGATGCTACAAAGGGTACAAATCCGTGCCCAGCTGTTCAATTTGACGCAATTGAAAATAATGTGGTGGTTACATTAGCATGTTTTCCTGGTTCCGGAGGCGCAATGGGTGCAACATCAGTTGACCATGTATGTACTGTTGAAAATGTGCCAATACAGCGATGGGTAAATCTAATTGTAAGTGTTTATGGCAGAAGTATGGACATTTATATTGATGGTAAATTAGTAAAAACGTGTTTATTACCAGGGGTTGCGAATATAAACAGCACCGCATCCATTTATGTTACACCCGATGGGGGATTCGACGGATGGACCTCCAAATTTCAATATTATCCATCGCCATTAAATCCACAAGAAGCGTGGAATATATATACCGCCGGCTACTCTGCGCCCTACGCAAATATGTTTGGGTCCTATCAAGTACAAGTATCATTATTAGAGAATGGCAATACAAAAAATACGCTTACTATATAAACTATTTTATTATTTATTTATATATATAAATGAATAATCAGTCTTTCTCAACAAATAATACAACTTGGGCAAAAGGAATGTTGTCATCAAATAGTATATTTGCGAAAATAGGATTTTTAATATTAGTTTTATTTTTATTTGTTATATTATTAAGGATAGGTACTTATATAATCACCAATTGTTTTGCACCAAATGGTTCACCACATTTAATAGATGGTATGATTGACGCACAACAAATGTTAATATTTAAGCAAAATTCTTCCCTAACAGACGATATAATATATAGGTCAAATAATGCAACAAACGGTATTGAGTTTACCTGGTCCATATGGTTAAACATTCATAAATTAGATAATGTTGCTATTTACCAACACATATTTCATAAAGGAAACAGTAATTTAGCAGAAAACGGATTAAATTTCCCGAATAATGCTCCTGGATTATATATCAAACCAGATACAAATGAACTAGTCGTGATTATGAACACATTTAATGTAATTAATGAAGAAATTGATATTCCAAATATCCCATTAAATAAATGGATAAACATTATTATAAGGTGTCGTGAAAACATGTTGGATGTATACGTTAATGGTACGATTACTCGAAGTATTAATTTAAATGGAGTTCCTAAACAAAATAACGGCGATGTATTTGTGGCTCAAAATGGTGGATTTCAAGGCAACATTTCTAATTTATGGTATTATAATTACGCACTAGGTACGGCGGAAATTCAAAACATTGTTGCACGGGGTCCCAACACGTATATGGCTGGACCTTCAGTTAGCAATACTACGGACTATCTTTCACTAAGATGGTTTTTTAATGGTGCCGGAGACATGTATAATCCTACATAATTCTGATTCAAAATATTATATAGGTAATAGTATATATGATATCATGTACATATAATCCGGTTCCAACAAAGGTATGGAGTAGGACACAAGCTCCATGTACATTTTATACTGAATCTGGAAACTGTGATACAGTTTATGTGCCATTAACTAAATCAACGGTTTCGCGTGCCGAAGCAATATATGATACGCAAATGTTGATTAAAGGAAATATATTACAATATAAAAACAATAGTAGCAATATTACAAAGTCTCAAAGATATTCGCAAATATGTAAAGGGAAGTGGACAAATCGGACAACTAGTTTTGCTACCCAAACAGAACTATATACAAACCCGAATACCTCTAGTTTGAAACGTGTAAATGCGACCGAAATTCCCCCCAACGATATTCCGGGTAAGCCAAATAATATATCAGGACCTTATCAGAGTGAAACGATGAATCCATTTCTTTGTCCAGGCGATTCTATTCAAGATGGGGGTAATTTGATTTGTAATACTGTGGTTAACCCATGCTCAAATGAAATTATTCAACAAACCAAAAATCAATTTTGTTATCCTACAACATGTTCTAATGTTCCTGGTAAAATTATTGACCTATGTTGGAACCCGCGTGTAGCAACATGGAACCCAAAAACCCGTTTATCCATGAGTAACAGTGGAAATAAATGGCCGCAAAATTATAAAGGATTAGTCAGCGCGGTTCATGTAAACAATAAAAACAGTAATAATATACATTTGCTATAAAAATATAGTCGTTTTATTTATTACGTTCTCAAATTAGGATTTACGCATATATCATGTGTAGGAAATATATCGCCGGACATACATTGGTCATTAGGTCCTACTTCTGCGCAACTTCTAAATCCTCTATCTTCGCCAATAAAACACCATCCGGACTTTCCTCCCCCAGTTTGTATAGTGCTATGTGAATCATCTGCCGCATAATTACTCATGCTTTGACCATTTTGAATTTGTCGCGTTTGGGCGGACGTATTCAGTGACTTATTTAATGTATTGTTGGCCATTATGTCAACTGTTGGAACATTTATGTCAATCGCCGGCACGTGAATATCAATTGGTTTAATCTTAAAATTAGGATTTTTGCTTATCGCTTGTACATTTCTGGCAACGTCCTGCACCTTATCTAATCCCGTGTCAATTATTTCTGCGGAAGTATCGATAATAGCTGTGCTGCCATATGCGGTGGCATTTACTACGTTTTTTGTGCCTTCTGCAGCGACTTCAACAGTTTTACCTGTAAGAAAAGCAAAAATACTTAAAAACTGCGCGGTTAAGGGTCCAAAAAAATCCGCTAATTCTTGTGTTCCATAAGCCAAATACGCAAATATATTAAATCCTAAAAAAGCCAATAATAATATGATTATAATCCATGCTAAAACACTTATATTTTTAAACGAATCTACAAACCAATTGGAAGAACCCTGGCTTTGAAAACTACTAAATTGTCCTGTGTTTGAATCTACTATTGAATTTGTAGGATTAATTGAATTATCCATTATAGTAAAAATAAATATATTAATTTTTATTATAATCGCGCACACTACTTAAATGTAAGCAAATATAGAAATTGATTTAAATTGCCTAATATTTCATCTCGAATATTAAATAAATCAGTGTTTGACATGAATCGCATCGCCGGACTGTTTGTTATAGAAACCAAATAAAGTTTAAAAGAATCAATCTTGGCTCTTAATTTTTCCGGCGAATTCAAATCTATCAACGAAATGCTTTTTTTATCCATTAAATGAATGCGATTTCCGGCTTTTCCTAATAATACTTCTATAAATTTATCTATATTTGCGTTTAAAGAGGCGTATAGCGCATCGGTTGCTTTATGTGTCGCATAACTAGATGTTTTCCAATGATATAATTTTACCATTATTAACATTTCTAAAAATCGAACCGTTACATCTCTTTCAAAGGCAGACATTGAATTTATTTCTTTAATTCTACGTGTACCTTTCCCTTTTTTAGACCTACGTTTGGTGGATAAACTCATGATTATATAATTATATTATATAATATATTTGCTAGACCTTTATTTTACTTTTGTATCGTCTTATATGCATTGCTTACAACTATTTACAAGTGTATTATACATTTGGTTCGGGTTTACTTATATGCGTGGTATAAAAGTCTCTCCAAAGGTATTCATGGTTTCTAATTTTTGAATTGTTTTTTCCAAGTTACTTTGTTTTACATCTTTAAATAAATAGTCCGTTTCGGGTGATTCTTCATTTTTTTTAATTTGTTTATAGATAATATCAATTTTATCAATTACAACACCAATAACTTCCTTCTGGTTTTCGCGAATAATGTCATCACTCACATTTATGCTTTCACAAAACATGGACACTATAAAATATAATACATATTTACGCTTTTTATGACATCCGGATGTATATTTAAGTGTAAATAACGTAAGTAATGCGTTTACTATTTTTTGGAAAATTTTGGGTTTTTTTTGAGATTCCAGTAAAAATATATCCCAAATCATCCAAATGATTTCCATTTGAAATTTACCATCCACCTGAATATTTGTCCGTCTCTCGCATTTACATTTTTCCTTTTTTATTTTACAAACACTTTCAAATTCAATAATCCATTCCATCCAATAACATGCGGAAACTATATTCTTATAGTCTTCGGAAATATTGTAAGCAAATTCATTTAGTGCGACAAATAATTCTTTTGGATCATCCTTCATAAAAATATCTTCTGCGTATTTTATTGAGGGGGCTTTGAATCTATCTGTCATCAGTGTCATGTCAAAGTCTTCTTTAGATATTTTTATATTATCAAAACTATGTTTTCTTTTTGCATCACATAGTATACACATTATTTCACAGAATAGGCGCCTTATTTTATCATTGTTTCGTAATCGCAGTTCATTTCCTAAAAACCCATTACGTACAATATCTTTAAATTGATTTAATCTGAGTTCAAGATATATAGCTATTTTAGGATTACCTAAATGTATAAATTTAGTATAAAAAAATATAATCATATCCCATAGATCAACGTAATGTCCGGCACATATTAATTCCGCACTCCAATAACATGCGGGTTCTATTTTTGTTTTAATTAAACTGTTTAGTAATTCTTTTTTTACATCGGTTTTTTTAAACTTTGAAAAGGTACTACCTTTGAAATCTTTATCTAATCTAATATCATTTATTTCACTATCAGCCATATAATTTAATTTATACAAAAAAAATAATAACAATACATATTAGATGAATCTGTCAAAAACCGTTAAATCTATTACAGGTACATATAAAAAACTGTCAATGTTTGGTAAAATATTATTATTTATTGTTTGCTTATTAATTGTATTGTCTATTTTTAGGTCTACTCATTCAAATTCCAGTAAAGAAGGGTTCGAACAAAATGAACAATTTGTTTTCAAGAAAGGTCCTAGTTTATATGATAACTTTTACGCAAATGTATATGACCAATTGAACAATACAACTATTGACTCGCCCTTTGAAATTGGTACCATTATTGATTCTACTCATCCAACCTCGGAAAGTATTATATTAGATGTAGGGTGCCGTACAGGGTCACGCGTATCTCAACTGAGCAACAAAAACCTTGAGGTAATTGGTATTGATGTTTCTCCATTTATGATTAAAAAATCGTTAATGAATTATCCCGACCACAAGTTTATTGTAGGAAACGCACTAGATAGTGGTCGGTTTCAACCATTGTCCTTTACACATGTTCTTTGTCTAGACCGCATTATTTATACGTTTGAAGATAAGCGACAATTAATAAACAATTGTATAGACTGGTTAATGCCTGGAGGATATTTTATTCTTCATGTAGTCGATGTAAATAGCTTTAACCCAGTATCTAATAATACCAAATTACCTATAATAGTAACCACAGGTAAAAACTCGCGTAAATCGATTAAAACAAATAATTATGATTATACATCCAATTATACGTTGGATAATAACGTTGGTACCATTATAGAAAAATTTCAATTCAAAAATGGAAATGTTCGTAAGCAAGAACAGCAATTGTTTATGGAAGATAAAGAAGTCATTTTAACTATCGTACAACAATGTGGATTTACATTAAAAAGTATTGTAGATGTCATGGATTCCGGTTATGGTAAACAATACATATATATATTTGTAAAACCTTAAATTTTGTAGTAAGTTTAATCCTATGTTAAATATTCCAGAGTTGTAAAAAATCTGGGTAATGCCGAATATTTTGAATATTATAAAGTAAAATAGTAAATAATTTTTATTTGGCATTACTAATGATTGAATATATTTCATATTTCATTGTTATATTCGTATTTTGTGTATTCATCGCATATTTGTACGCAAAATATACCTATGGATTTTGGATGGATTTACCAGTGTTTCACGAATATGATTGGAAATATAAATTATGGTCGCCTGGAATCATACATCATACTTTACCAGAAAAAGATAAATATACCAATTTTAAAAATATTCAAACCCGTGTGTATTCTGAATTATCTGATTATTCTATACAACAATTTTTACATTTTGTAAAATTAAACAATGACTATTTGCATACTTTTTTGCCTAAAATAGAGAACATTACCCCCTATTTTGGAGGTCACAACTCAAAAACATTTATCACCATTTATAAGCAAGAAATACTCATTGTAGACACTACTCAAAACAGTCCTATACGTGATTCCAAAATCATAGGAACCATTACGTCAAGACCAATGCATGTTAGCCTGAATAATGGCGATGCCGACGCAGTTTTTAGCGCATATTATATAGACCACCTACACATTACTATTGAAAACCAAGCGATTTTACCTGAATTATTACAAACCCATATTTATAATCAGTGTCATATAAATAATAAAACAGGTGTAAATATTTTTAAACAATATGGGAAATTGTTAACAGGAATAGTGCCATTATGTAAATATAAAATATATGAATTTTCTGTGGATAAGTGGACAAAACCAATGAATATAGATTCCGCGTATAAGATAGTGGAAATAAATGGTCAAAATATTCATTTGTTACGCGATTTTATGAGAGAAAATAGTGGCAAGTTTGATATTGGTATTAATAGTGAGGTATCAAATATAGTGGAGCTTATAAAAAGCAAAAACATGTTTATTTATATGGTGGTGAACCATGATGTAATTATTTGCGCATATTTTTTTAAGAAAACATGTTTATTTAAGAATAAAGAACTCGAAATTCTTTCTCTCGTTGGTTCAATAAAAAATTGTCATAATGAGTTGTTTGTTTATGCTTTTAAAATATGTTTCTGGAAAATCGCGGCAGATAATTATATGGGTTACGCGATGATCGAAAATGTCTCTCATAATAATATTATTATAGAGAATTTATGTCTTAAAACAAAGCCACAACGAATAACGGACGTTGCTTATTATTTTTATAATTTTATATATCATTCATTTCAGCCAAATAAAGTATTTATATTATAACAAGGCATTATTTTATAACAAGACATTGTAATATTGATTTAGAAATGAATCTTTATATAACGATAACGCGCAATGCTAACACGCAATGTAATCAATAAACAATCAAGTTTTTCAAATCGATATAATTTTAATGAACGTCTCCGAGAGACAACCCGTATATTGAACAAATATCCGGAACGTATCCCTATAATATGTGAAAAAAACCCAAAATGTGTTAATTTAACTAAGGTTTGTAAAGAAAAATATTTAGTATTTCCTGACCTTACATGTGGTCAATTTATGTATATAATACGTAGAAGTTTAGCTTTACCCGCTGAAAAGGCCATTTTTATGATGATAAATAGTATTATTCCGTCTAATACGGACATTATGTATGAATTATATGAGAAGCATAAGGACCGGGATGGATTTTTATATATAACGTATTCAAGTGAAAATGTATTTGG
>Ga0209084_1001519_pt1 | contig 19369 bp, 14 predicted proteins | sample C_130820_MF_Meta_FD_187309 | JGI IMG/M metagenome (GOLD analysis project Ga0209084, IMG submission 187309) | Freshwater microbial communities from Lake Croche, Canada to study carbon cycling - C_130820_MF_MetaG (SPAdes) (version 2) | ecosystem: Environmental > Aquatic > Freshwater > Lake...
ATCTTGAATAAATTGTGTGATCTGGTTTATAAAAACCGCCATCATTTTTGCTATTTTTTCTGCATCGCCACGACACATTTTGTGAATCAATTCAAGTTCATAAAATTTTATGGGCGACAGATTGGAGTTTTGAGATAATTGCATACAAGTTGGAATTATTGATTTGATATAAAAACTACTCTTTTAGGTTTAATTGATCAGAGCCGTAACACAATTTTTGCTGGTATCAACTCCTATACAGAAATAATCAAACCCATGTTCTACCATTTCGTTTTTATCATAAATGTTACGACCATCAAACAATGCAGGATTGTTTAATAACTTACTGACAATCTTAAAATTAGGGAATTTAAATTCAGGCCATTCGGTTAGAATTGCCAAACAATCCGCATCTATTAAAGCTTCATGTTGATCTTCATAATACGAAATACGATCCCCAAAATGATGTTTGGCTTCTTGCATCGCCACGGGATCATAGGTTTTAACATTCGCACCAGCCTCCAATAGCTTTTTAATTATTTTTAAGGCGGGAGCTTCTCGCATATCATCGGTTTGGGGTTTAAAAGACAGCCCCCAAATGGCAATGGTTTTATCTTTTAAATCTTCATCAAAATAGTTGTTGATCTTATCAAAGAGTATTAATTTTTGATCGTTGTTTACTTCTTCTACTGCTTTAAGTATTCGAAGTTCATAATTGTATTCACTCCCCGTTCTTATTAATGCCTGCACATCTTTTGGAAAACAAGAGCCTCCATATCCAATTCCGGGGTAAATAAATTTGTTACCAATGCGCGAATCAGAACCTATACCATTTCGAACCAAATTAATATCAGCTCCAACTATTTCGCAAAGATTTGCAATATCATTTATAAAACTAATTTTTGTAGCCAGCATCGCATTTGCGGCATATTTTGTCATCTCTGCTGAAATAATATCCATGAAAATTAAGGGATGACCATTAAGGGTAAACGGTTTGTACAAACTTTTCATAAGATCCTCCGCTCTGGGACTATCTAATCCTATTACAATCCTATCGGGTTTCAAGAAATCAGCAATAGCAGCTCCTTCTTTAAGAAATTCAGGATTGGAAGCTACATCAAAAGGAATGCTTCGTTTTCGTTTATCCAATTCCTCCTGTATTGCATTTTTTACTTTTTCTGAAGTGCCTACAGGCACGGTACTTTTGGTGACTACCAGTAAATAATCATCCATGTATTTACCGCACTCACGGGCAACGGCCAATACATATTTCAAATCGGCACTTCCATCCTCATCTGGAGGTGTACCCACGGATATAAAAAGTACGTCTGCCTCTTTTATCGCTGCTACACTATCTGTAGTGAAACTCAAACGACCTTTTTTCATATTGCGCAGCAACATTTCCTCCAGTCCGGGTTCATAAATTGGGAGGATCCCTTTGTTGAGATTCTCAATTTTTTTACGGTCAATATCAACACAAACAACAGGAATACCTACTTCCGAAAAGCAAGTACCGGTGACGAGCCCAACATATCCACTTCCAACAATTGTTACTTTCATAATGATGCACTTTTTTAGCGTTATGAAAACAGACATACCAAAGTCAAGCCTAAAATCAAAACATTGATATATAGCGACTTGCCGATAGTTTAGGACTTGTTGTTTTTCCAAATTTTGGAAAATAATTCCAAAATTAAAATTCAGAAAGGGCTGTTAAAGTTAGAATTCCTGATCCTGAAGTTGGAAGATTACCTTTTCTAAGGTAGCTTTTATAGTAGTAAAAAGTTCTGCAATTTGATCTTTGTCTTTCGATTCTTTGGCTGTTTTTTCAAGAAGTAATAGCGCATTACTTATGGTACTAATTTTAAGACTCTCAATGCTGGGTCTAATTTTATGTGCCAATCGGCTAACTTCAATAAAATCATGCTCGAAAATGGCTTGATTAATTTGTTCTAAAAAGGCGGTGGTTTGAGAAATAAAAAGCAGAATCATTTTATTGTAGAATTCCGTATTACCCCTGCTTAATTTCTTTAATGAACTCAAATCATACAAGTTCTCCTCCAATGACCTAGCGGAGATTCCGGATTCTAAAACAGATTTATCTCTGTTTACAGTATGTTTGGCAATCATCTCTATTAAACTATTTTCATCATAGGGTTTTGTAATATAATCATCCATACCTGCTTTGCGACATCTGTCAATTTCTGTTTTAAAGGCATTGGCAGTAAGTGCAATTATGGGCGTTTTAAGTTGTAGTTCCTTCCTAATGATTTCTGTTGCTTCAATGCCATCCATCTCTGGCATTTGAATGTCCATCAGAATGATATCGAATTTTCTGCTTTTTAATATTTTTAGGGCAATCAAACCATTTTCAGCTTCGGTTACTTTACAATTAAAATATTCCAATGAATTCTGAGCGACCATTCTGTTCAAAAAGTTATCCTCAACCAAAAGAATTGAAATAGAATCCAATGGAACCACAACTTTATTTGCCTCTAAGTTCTTAATGCGCTGATCACTTCCTTTTGGAAAATTTATATAAATTCGGATCGTCGTTCCTTCATTTTTTTTACTCTGAATGTCTATTCGCCCTCCCATTAATTTAACAAGTTCCTTGGTAATAGACAAACCCAAACCAGTCCCTCCATATTTTCTGGTGATGCCCTTATCTTCTTGAGAAAATTTATTAAAAATATTTTCTACGAAACTATCCTCCATTCCTATTCCAGTGTCTGATATTGCTATTTCTAATTCCTGAGAAACAGCCGTATTGGTCACAACTTGACAATTGATACTGATACTGCCTTTATGGGTAAACTTAATAGCGTTTCCAAGAAGGTTAAATAATATTTGTTCCAGTCGTAAACTGTCTCCTCTTAAAACCTTTTCTATTTTGCTTGATATTCTAATGTTCAGTTTTAGTTTTTTGTGCTGGAACCTCGATTGAAGTACAGTGCTTACATTGGAAATTGATTTTTTAAAAACGAAATCTTCCGTATCAAGGGACATTTCTCCAGCTTCAATTTTTGAAATATCCAAAATGTTATTGATAATAGCCAATAAATGTTTGGAGGCAATGGAGCTATTTCTTACGTGTTTCTTTTGAAGTTCCGGGAGCTCCTGCTTGTCTAATTCTCTTAGAAAACCAATTATTGCATTCAGCGGAGTTCGTATTTCGTGACTCATGTTTGCTAAAAATATTTCCTTGGCTTTAGAGGATTCCATGGCCTTTAATTTCTCGTTTTCAAGATCCAACTCCAATTGCTTTTGCTCGGTTATATCGAGATGAATTCCAATAGAACCAATGATATTTCCTTTAGTGTCATAATTGGGTGCTCCACTAATAGCCCACCACCTCAAATCGCCATTCTTATTTTTTATGGGTAGTTGATAAACATCAGAAATGCCATGTTTTCTGAGCTCATTTTTAGATTTAATAATTCCAGAACTGTCATCAAATGCAATAATGGCTGACGGCTTTTTGCCTATAAGGTCGCTGGTTTCATAACCCGATATCTTGGAAAAACTCTCATTTGCATATTGAATAACATCTTCATTATCTACTTCAAGCAACCCAAGGTTCATATGGGCTATTACCTTTTTATACTTTTCTTCTTGAAGAAGTCGAAAGTTTTCAGCTTGTTTTTTTTCTGAAATATCCTGGATAAAAGCACAGAAAAAAGTTTCTCCATTCTGAAAAACAGGAATTACAGAGGTTTCAGCATAGAATTCATCTCCCGCTTTATTAACCAAAATAAGTTCTAATTGTTTGTTGAAAAAGGTTTCTTCCTGGTTTACAACATAGTGCCTTGTAGCAATGTCCCATTGACTCCTATGTCGCTCTGGGATAATTAAATCGATTATGTTTTTATCCAAAACTTCTTCAGCCTGCCAACCAAAAACAGATGCTGCCTGTGTATTCCAAAAAGTAATATGCTCATTGCTGTCGATAGTAATTATTGAATTTAAAGCAGAATTCATAATTAAACGATTGTGTGCCTCACTTTCTTCAGCATATTCCTTGGCTTTTATAATTTCAGCTTCCGCATTTTTGATTTCCTGAAAAACATGATTCATGATTGCTTTATCTCTTTCAAAAGCCAAATAGGAATCATTTACCGATTCAACAAACGCTTCAAACAAAGGATTATCTGTCCATTCAGCCGTTAAATGTTTTTCTATTTGTTCTTGCAAAAGCGTGTGAAAATCCATCCTTAATATATTTCTTTAATGCCTGTTAGGGTCCTATTTTGATTTTCGAGTTCCTACTGCTATTCTAATCCAAAATAAAAAAGCAGTATTTATACTATCATTTTTTATAAATGTCCTCAAAGTGGTCTGTAGATTGAATTAAATTATAAATAGTTGATTTGCCGATATCTAGTTTTTTGGCTGTTTTTAAAACGTCATTTCGATTCTTTTTTAAATGATACATAATAATATCGACAGTATACTCTTTCAACGTTTTTTCTTCAGACAGTAAAAAATCACTAGTGTTTATGGAATTAAAACTAAGGTCATCGGGCATAATTTCGTTCGTATCGCTCATCACACAAGACAAATCGATAACCGATTTTAATTCTCTGATATTTCCAGGAAAAGGATATTTCAACAACTTGTCTTTGGCCTCTTTTGTCAAACTCATCGGCTTCATTTTATTCTCTTTTGTGTAGAGATCCATAAAATATTTGGCTAATAATAAAATATCATTCCCTCGCTCTCTTAGCGGAGGCAAAGCAATAGGCAACCCAATGATTCTATAATATAAATCTTCTCTAAAGCTTCCTTTTTTTACTTCTTCGGCTAAATCTTTATGAGTGGCAATTATTAATCGGGCGTCAAATTTGATCTTAGTGGTCCCGCCCAATCGAACGACCTCTCGTTCTTGTAGAACCCGCAGCAATTTACTTTGGAGATTCAAATCCAATTCGGCAATTTCATCCAGAAAAAGAGTACCTCCATTCGCCTGCTCAAATTTTCCTATGCTCCTACTACTAGCGCCTGTAAAAGCACCGGCCTCATGACCAAAAAAATCACTTTCCATCAAATCCTTCGGAATAGCAGCCATATTTATGGCTATAAAAGGCTTGTGCTTTCTATCGGAATTATAATGAATCGCTTTGGCAACAACCTCTTTCCCCGTCCCTGTTTCTCCTGTAATGGAAACATTTATACTAGAATGGATGGATTTGTGAATTTTATTAAACACCTTTTTTATAGCCTCACTTTGTCCTATGATCGTTTTTTCAAAACTGAACTTTTGTTCTAATTGTTCTTTTAAATCCGCGACTTCATGAACCAACCTAAGGTTTTCTCTTATTTTAATTACAGAATTCCAAAGGAGGTCTTTAGTATGTTCGTTCTTAATAATATAATCTTTCACTCCGGATTTTAAAAAATTGACAGCAACTTCAATATCCTCCTGACCGCTTATAATAATAATTGGAGTACTTTTATTTGTTTCCTGAATTCTTTTTAGCAGCTTATCACCACTAATATCGGGTAAACCAAAATCCAGGCAAATGATATCTGGTTTTAAATATAAATTTCTTAAGCAATCCATGCCCGTTTTAAAAAGGTAGATCTCAAAATCGGGATTAAGCATCAAATGATATTTTAAAGCTTCTCCAAAAAAAGAGTCATCTTCAATCAAAAAAATTTTCATGCTGCTCATAGCTTATAATCGAGGTTTTATATCTAAAATATAAAAAATAATTAAACCCTAAAAATATTTCATAAAATATTGTATATCATTATTTTACAAAAATAATTAGGACCATTATTAGCTGTAAGACTCCCCCTTACAATTAAAATTAAAATAGAATCAACTACCAATAAATTTAAATTGCTCCTATCCCATGAATAAGGTTTCTAGGGTGTTTATTTAATTCCGCCAACAGTATTTCAGGAACACTAATCTCTATTTTTGGAATGCTCAAAAATAAACTACTGTTCCCTTTTTAAAAAAAAAGTGGTGTGAAAATTAACCTACTTATTTTTTTTTAAAATTAATACCCTTTCAGCTCCATTCGAATAATTATAAAATCAAATTAAAAAAGCTTTTAACAAACAATTCCTCTTTTATTCCAGGAAAAATTTAGCTTTGTTAGCCCTTTCTTAATAAAAAGCTTTGGCAAACCTTGTTAACCAAAAAAACGCCATCCAAGATGCCATCAACCTCTCTATGATCTCCTTTAAAGGTAATTTCTAATACTACTAACAAATTCTATTAACCGCATATATTTTACAAATCCTTCGTTTAACCGAAATACAAAGACTAACTTAGTAGGATCCATTACTGGGAGTGTTTTACGAGTTCCTATTCTTCAAAATAAAAACGAAAATGCAAAGCAGGAACAAAAAAAAATTAGCCTATTTTATCTTAATCGCAAGTATTGTTTTGCTCATAGCAAACTGCTATGCCCTAGACTATCATAATTTACAAAACGGAAATTATTGGGGAATCACCTCCAATCTAATCTTAATTGGTGCAATGATTTTAAACATCCGAATTCTGAATAAAAAGGAAAAGAAATAAAGCAGACCCCAACCCAATTCCCAATTTTAGCAATTGTTTAACCTCATAACTTTTTTTAATCTAAATTGTAGCGTATTGTCGAAAAGGTTTTGGTGATACTAATCAAATAGTAAGATGTTATGATACCAAAAAGTAGTGCGATTTTCCTCGAGTTGAATTCCAAATTAAAAACTATTGCCTCCGCCGCCGAGGACTCTCTGGAATGCTGCCGGCAGTCCATTAAAACGGTAGCCGAATCTAAATTAGAGCTAAAAGCCATTTACGACGACTACAACTTCAAAGACACCGAAGAAGAAATAGAATTCTTCAAAAACATCAAACCCAAATTTATAGCCAAGCTTATTTACTACAAAAAAATATACGCCATCGAGAGCCGAAGACCACTAGGTAGTGAGAAAGTACAAAGAGACTATCTCAATCAAGAGTTCGACAAGCTTACCCAATTCTTCCATGAAAACTACTTTCTTTATGACTATTTCCGGCAGAAATCCGTTTATATGGATACTAAAATGTACACCCGCGACAATCAGCCACTGGAGTGGAAATTCGATTCCGGTTGCTACGATACCGATCTCGCCTTTTCGACTAGCACCGACCACCAATTGGCGGTTTTACTGGCCAATGAATCCATTCAAGACTACCTGACAGATAAGATAACCAAGCTCGAAAGCTGGTTTAACAATCCCCTTCAGTACAAAATCACGAAATTAAAATGGACCGGCACCAACAGCCAACTCGTAGAAGCAATCTACGCCTTTTATGCCGCCAAAGTATTCAACTATGGCAAAGTCGACATCAAAGAAATTGTGGCCTATTTTGAACTAATTTTCGATATCGACTTGGGGAAATTCTATGGCGTTTTCAACGAAATTAAAACCCGCAAAAAAAATTATACCATTTTCCTGGACCTCCTAAAAGAATGCTTGCTAAAAAAAATACAAGAAAAAGATTACAATTAAAAACAAATAGCCTTATTTAACCCTAAAAAACACCTAAGCCAGACCTAACTTAGGTGTTTTTCCTTTTTTACTTGCTTTCATTTGTAGTCTAACAAGCTATAAATCAAATAAGCACCCTATGAATTACATCAAACACCTCAATTGGTTTTTCGGTCAGATCCTGCTCGAAAAAAGCCTAAACACCACCCACATCAGCCTCTACTTTGCCTTGTTCCAAACCTGGAACACCAACCGCTTCCAAAACCCTATTATCATCAGTCGCGCCGAACTCCTGCGCAAGAGCAAAATAGGTTCCGGCCTAACCTATCAACGCTGCGTCCAAGAATTAGTACGCCTAGAATACATCGCTTACCGACCCTCCTTTAATCCTTATGGCGCCACCCAATTCGATCTCTATTCTTTCCTGGAAATCAAGAAAAAAAATGTCCTGCTAGCCAAGCTCAAAAATGCACCGCTGCGAGCCGATTCCTTCCCTTCAAGCCCTTCACTAAATCAATCTGACCCAACACAAATCATACAGCCCACTGTACCGCTTGATGAACAGCCTTGTGAACCGCTTCCCTTATATACTACTATACAAACAATAGAAAACAAAACAAACAGTATAAACCAAACAACAAAGACAATGGGGACTTCTTCCTCCCTTTCCCTAAAAAAATCAGATAGGCTCCCAGAAAAAAAAGAAAAGACTTATAGCAATCCCAGTTTAGAGCAGGTCCTCGCTTTCTTCGCAGCCGAAAAGCAATCAGTCGAGGAAGCCGAAAAATATTTCAACTACTATAGCAGCAACGGCTGGCGTGTAGGGGGAAAAACCAAGATGAAAGACTGGCAAGCTGCCGCCCGAAATTGGATGCGCAACAGCCTGCGCTTTTCCAAAGCCAGCACCAGCACCAACCCCAGCAACCGTGCCGCCCACCTCCAAGCCACCACCAACAAAAATTACGACGAACCCCTATAACCCAAAACCCATGAAGACTTTCCTCCTCCACCTCGAGCAACGCGGCAAAGACGAATTCGGAACCCACTTCCACTTCTGTCAAGCCGACCTACCCCTAATCCATAAACTCCTCGCCTATTTCCTAAACGACGAAAAAGCAGCGCAAAGCTGGAACATCGACCTCCAAAAGGGAATCCTCCTCCGCGGTCCTGTAGGTTGCGGCAAGAGCTCCCTGATGCGGCTCATGCGCTCCATAAGCCCCGCCGACCGCAAATACACCATCAAGGATTCGAGAGACCTCAGTTTCGAATTCATAAAAGACGGTTATGCCGTCCTCCAGCAGTACAGCAGCAGCAGCAAACGCCCAAACTGCACCGCCAACTATTGCTTTGATGATTTGGGCACCGAAACCAACCTCAAATACTACGGGAACGAATGCAACATCATGGCCGAAATCATCCTCTCCCGCTATGATCTCTTTGTCAGCAAACAAATCCAAACCCACCTCATCACCAACCTCTCTGCCAGCGAACTGGAACACGCCTATGGCAACCGCGTGCGATCACGTCTGCGCCAAATGCTAAACCTCATCGCCTTTGACAAATCCACTCCCGACAAACGCTAAAACAATGAAAAATACTATCCCTTTCTGGTCCTGGTTCCGCGACAACAACCAAAAACTACTACAACTCAAAACCAGCAGCGCTCCCCAGCAGCGCGAGGTCCTCTATTGGCTCAACAAAAACCTGGGCTACTATTGCACCGAATTAGATTGTGTCATCCGCTTCCCCAATGCCAGCAATCCTATTGCCGAATTAGTAATCACCGCTTGTGGGAATCCCGATTACTTCCTCGAGGTCATCGATCTCGTCGAAAACGCCCCCTACATTCCCAATTGGAAAATCACGGCCTTCGTCAAGGCGTGCCAAAACCGAGATCAAATCTTCCAGGGGCTCGATACCCCTATCATCATGCGAGACATCAGTCTCAAGTCCAGCGAAATCAAATTCCGCCCTCTCTATTACGATGCCATCAGCCGCAAAGCCGATATCATCATCTACATAAAAAACTACACCCTCTACTGCAACAACAAAATGCTCTTTCGCGCCGTTTACTATATCATGCAAAACCTCTTCGGCGAGAAATCCCTTTACCACAACATCAATTTCGTACAGATAGCCCCCCTGCCCGAAAACGACAACGACCTCCTCCATCTTTATGACTTCGAAGGTTACCTCGAGCTCCTCCACCAAAAATACAATTGCGATGGGGTATGCGAAGGGGTTTATGAGGAGGAATAGGATATCCAGATTATAAAATACTAATACTAACAGTCCTCCTCCTGAACTAAAGCATTCAAGAAGAGGACTCTTTTAGTCTCCTATTCACTTAGTACCTATCTTCACTCCAACAAAGTCCTATCGTCAAACACAAATAAACTGCTAACTGCTAAACTTTTTTTCAGAAAGTCTTATTCGTTATTAACTTAATAATGTACACTAAAACTTATTATTTGGTAAAAGTTCTATTTATATTAATAATAATTATGATATTATATACATATCGTGTATTAAAATAAACATTGCGTTGTTTTTTCTAATAAAAGTTTAGCTTTGCTATAGTACTTCCTTAAGGAAATGCCAATACAATACCACTACATCATTATTCAAGAAGGAGCCCCTATAGTAAATCAAGGTGGTCTTCACTTGGAAACGGAACTTCAATAGCCCCTCCGCTAATTTCCGCACAATGAAAAATACCTACAGTTGAAAACAAGTATCGAAGTACTCCTTTCTAAGGAATGCAAATGAAAGGAATTGAATAAAATTGAAATGCCTTTTTTAAAACAGAAAGCGAGTTAAAACAATTTAATTACAATCGATTTAGGAATAGTAATTAAGAAAATGAAAAATTGCATGTCAATAACAATAAAAAGAATGCAAAAGGATAAAATAAGTAAACAACAAAAACAGAATATTCTAAATGCCAACATTAAACTGGATAGGAAAAGACAAAGTAATTAATCATCACCAAGAGGTACCTTTTAAAATATTAGAACCGCAATATGGCTTTACTAATGGTATACAACAAAATGAACCTAACAATAGCGGAAACAAAATCATACACGGTGACAACCTCGAAGCCCTAAAAAGTTTGTTACCAGAATACGAAGGAAAAATTAAATGCATCTACATTGACCCGCCTTACAATACCGGAAACGAAAGTTGGGTATACAACGACAATGTAAACCATCCGAAAATCAAGAAATGGCTTCAAGAAGTAGTTGGTAAAGATGGTGATGATTTGAGTAGGCATGACAAATGGCTTTGCATGATGTATCCTAGACTAAAACTTTTACACAAACTTTTATCAAATGATGGAGTTATTTTTATTTCATTAGATGAAAATGAAAATAATCATCTGAGATGTATAATGAATGAAATTTTTGGAGAATCAAATTTTGTTGCTCAATTATCTTTATTGTGTAACCCTAAAGGGAGAAGTCAAGATAAATATTTTAGTACAAATCATGAATACATTACTGTATTTAGCAAAACAATAAGGCCTAAAGATTTCTTTAGTATTACAAAAGATGATGCTTTGGTCTTAAAAGAATATAAATTAATAGATAATGATGGAAGATACAGATTATTAGAATTAAGAAATACACACAGAGAATTTAATAGTCAAAATCGCTCAAATTTATATTATCCTTTTTATGTCGATCCCATTTCATGCAAGGTATCATTAATTCAAAATGATATTTTTAAAATAAAAGTAAATCCTTTGTGGCCAGATGGCTTTGAAGGATGTTGGACCTGGGGTAAGGAACTTTCGATAAAAGATAATCACTTACTTATTGCTCAAAAAAAAAGAGGGAATTGGAAAATATATAGAAAAGGTTATTCCTCTACTTATGAGGGGGAAAATGTTCAAAAAAATTTGTTTACTATTTGGCAAGACCCGAAATTCTATACTGAAAAAGGACAAGTTATATTTGGAGAGATATTTCCTGGACTTAATAAAAATGATTTTCCACAACCTAAATCAGTTGATTTAATTAAAGAAATATTCAAGACTTGCACAAAAAATAATGATATTGTGCTAGATAGTTTTGCTGGTAGTGGAACTTCCGGACAAGCATTACTAAATTTAAATAAAGAAGATAATGGCTTTAGGAAATTCATTTTAATTGAAATGATGGATTATGCTGATTCAACAACATCTGAACGTATTAAAAGAGTGATTGATGGCTTCGGTGTAGAAAATAAAAAAATTGAGGGCACGGGTGGTGATTTCAATTATTATGAACTAGGCGAAACATTATTTCTAGAAGATGATATACTTAATGAAGCTGTAGGAATAGAAAATATCCTCAAATACATTTGGTATTCCGAAACAAGAACAGCTTTTATTCCAGTAGATAATTTAGAAAAAGACAATTATCGCATAGGCACAAAAGACCAAACCGACTATTATTTTTATTATTCAAAAGAGACGTTAACCACCGTTGATTATGATTTTGTGGCTAAAATAAAACAAAAAGCAAGTCAATATATCCTCTACGCAGACAACTGTTTGCTTGATAAAAATTTCATGCTCAAGCATCATATTATATTCAAAAAAATACCTAGAGACATAACTAGATTTTAAAAATAATCCAATTAGCCTGCTTTAAAATTTAAATATATAATTATTAATGGAGTTAAAATCCTATCAGCAACAAGTTATTACCGATTTAGAATTGTTTTTAGAATACCTACAAAAGTATCCTAAGCCAGCAACTGCTTTCAAACACTATTGGGAAGACAAAGTGGGCCCTTATGAATTGAAATTAGATGGTAACTATAGCGGAATGGTGCCCTATAAAGAAAACATTTTCAATATACCCCATATAGCTATAAAAGTTCCCACTGCTGGCGGAAAAACATTCGTTGCCTGCAACGCCATACATTCTATTTTGAGTACGTATGACTCTAGCAAGCCAAAAGCGGTAGTTTGGTTAGTTCCTTGGTCTAATTTACTTCAACAAACGGCTTCGAGTCTTGCTGATTCATCGCATCCATACCGTCAAAAATTAAATTCACTATTCAATTATAGTGTCGAAGTGTATGAAAAAGAAAGTTTGTTGCAAGGTGCCAATTTTAATCCTACATCAGTTTCAGAACAACTGAATATTTTTGTTTTCAATTTTAGCAGTTTACGAATTAATTCCAAGAAAAAAGACGACCGTAAAATATACCAACAAAACGGTTCTTTAGAAGCTTTTAGAGATACTATTGTAGAGCAAGATTTAGTCTTACCAGATACCGACGAAAGCGCTTTAATCAATATAATAAGAAGCCTAAATCCATTGGTTATTGTAGATGAAAGTCATAATGCCGAAAGTGATTTAAGTGTCGAAATGCTTAAAAATCTGAATCCATCATTTGTTTTAGATTTAACTGCGACCCCAAAAAAGAACAGCAACATTGTAAGTTATGTTAATGCAATTGAACTTAAGAAGGAGCACATGGTAAAATTGCCTGTGATAGTTTACAATCACAGCCGTAAAGAAGAAGTAATTAATAGTGCATTACACCTACAAAGACAGTTAGAACAATTAGCAATTCAGGAAAGTTTAGAGGGTGGAAAAAAAATAAGACCCATTATTTTATTCCAGGCACAATCCAACATAAAAGGAAGCGACAATACTACCTATATCAAGATTAAAGAAAAATTAATGGAATTAAAAATTCCTGAAGAGCAAATCAAAATTAAAGTAAGTGGTTTAGATGAGTTAAAAGGAATTGATTTAATGGACGAAAAATGTCCAGTCCGATACATTATAACGATCAATGCTTTAAAAGAAGGTTGGGATTGTCCATTTGCTTATATCCTAGCATCCTTAGCCGATAAATCATCCGCCGTTGAAGTAGAACAAATTTTAGGTCGAGTTTTAAGACAACCTTTCGTAATCAAGCACAAAGAACCATTATTAAACTTGTCTTTTGTGTTAACTGCTTCCGCTAAATTCAATGAGACATTAGATAATATTGTTAGAGGATTACAAGATGCCGGATTTAGTAACAAGGATTATTATGCCGAAGAAATAAACAGTGTAAATACAGTTGTCCCTGTATCAGACAAAGAAGCTTTAGATAGGGATTTATTCGGGACCCCTGCTGAGGAAAAAACAAATGAGGACTTTGATGACAACGATATAACAAAGATCAATATTGAAGCAATAAAATTTGATCCCGAAGACAAAGATTTCATACCTCCCGTTAACTCACCGCTAGATCTATTGACAAAGAAAGCAATTGCAGATGGAAACGATTTTAATAAACGATTAATAAATGATACTGGTGATAGTACCGAATACCTTTTAAGAGAAATGGGAAAAGAACCAAAACGGTACAAAATAGTAGATCATTTTAATCAAGTGGCCGAAACAATTGTACTACCACAGTTTTACAAAAAACTAGAAGATAACATTCTAAATCAAGAACTCGTTTTTGAAGAATTAAGTCAGGGAGAAGTCTTCTTAAACAGAGACCAATTATTAAGCAACTTTAAATTATCTTCAAAAGACATTAATATTGATTTTAAAAGTGTGAGTGCCGAAATCGTAAAAGTCGATTACGATGAAATTAGAAAAGATGCTATAATTTCAAAGTTTAGCATACAAGCCAAAAAAATATTAATTGATAACATTGTAGCTAAACCAAAAGAAAAGCAAGTTAAGGACATTGCTAATATTATAGTAGGGAAAATTGGTAATATGACACCTATTGCTGAACAGGAAATCAAAAAATACATTGAGCGTATCTTTATTGAATTTTCTACAGAAGAAATTATAGATGCAGTCAACAATGAACCTAACTATGTTTATAAAATTAAAATTAAAATCATTGAACTGGCAAACCAACATGCTAAAGAAGAATTCAGTAGGTTATTAGACACCAATAAAATCATTGTTAAACCTAGTTTTAAATTCAAAGAAACTTTAATTCACACTAAGGAAGGTGCTAAAATTGATAAATCACTTTATGAGCGTGAAGGTGATATGAACAATTTTGAACAAAGCCTAATAATGGATATTGCATCTTTAGAGAATGTTTTATTTTGGCATAGAAATTCAGTTACTAAAGACAAAGGGTTTTACCTCAATGGCTTCAGTTCCAATCATTATCCAGATTTCATTTTATGTACCCAAAAACAAAACATCATTTTAGTAGAAACCAAAGGTGATTTCTTAGACAATGACGAGAGTAAAGCAAAGAATGTTTTAGGTAAAAAATGGGCCGAAAAATCTGGAGATAATTTCAAATATTTCATGGTTTACGAAAGTAAGAATGTGGATGGCTGCTATACAGCCAAAAACTTCTTGGAGATTATTGGGGAGTTATAAATTAAAATAAGAAAATGATATTATATAACAACACTACTTCAATACTGAAACAAGTAAAGGATAAGCCTTTTAAATTAGAAAGAGAAATTCAAACTCTATTTGAAAATAATCTTCCTGAACTAATGGGTTTACTATTAGTGAAATCAGAACTTGCTATAAAAAACAAACGCATTGATACCCTAGCTTATGACAAACAAACAAATGCGTTTATAATAATTGAATATAAAAGAGAAAAAAATTACAGTGTAGTCGATCAAGGTATGACCTATTTAAATTTAATGCTTCAAAACAAAGCAGAATTTATTTTGACTTACAATGAGACACTCAAAGATTCTCTTCACAGTAAAGATGTTGATTGGTCGCAATCCAGGATAGCCTTTGTTTCTCCTAGTTTTACAGAAAATCAAATATCTGCAAGTGATTTCAAGGATATTGGTATTGAATTATGGGAAGTAAAACAATTCGAAAATAATACAATCATCATAAATAATATTAAAAAGTCAAGTGGAGCACCCAGCATAAAACCACTTATAGAAAATAGTGATAAATTAAAAGAAGTAAAAGAAAACATTAAAGTTTACACAGAAGAAGACCATTTTAGCAATGGAACTGATACTTCCGTTGAACTTTATGAAAAATTTAAAACATCACTATTGAATTTAGCAGACAACATAGAAATCATACCACAAAAATTTTACATTGCTTTCAAGAAAGGAACTAACATTTCAGATATAGAAATGCAAAAAAAAGGTTTAAAGATATTCATAAATGCTAAAATAGGAACCTTAGACGACCCCAAAGGATTGGTAAAGGATGTTTCAAGTATTGGACATCGTGGCAATGGAGATTATCAAATTCAAATAGAAAATGATAATGATTTAGAGTACATAATGAGTTTAATTAAACAAGTGCTAATATGAAAGAAAAAATCACGCCTACAAAATAGTATTAGAAAAGGATATCGAGCATAGTGTAATATCATATACTATTGCAAGAATATTCTTAATATAAAACAATTAAACAAGGCCGTCACGAAGCCTTACTAATAAAAAAATAAACAAAGTGTTGTTTATTGTAAGGAAAGTGTAGCTTTGTTTAAGCCTTTCTTAAATAAAAGCCAAATAAATACCACTACATAAAAATCCAAACGAGAGCCCTAGGACTAAAATTCAGGATATACTCGACAAGGATTCTGCCATCAAACAGTTCCCAAGCTACTTTCTGGTAATTCAAGAATACCTACAAAATAAAATTAAAATCGAAGTAATTCTTTTAGGATTGCTGAATAGTTAAAATAACACTGTTGTTTGTTAGCACAATCCACCCTTTTCAGGGTTTATAGGTCTGACAATAACAAACCTATATACAAGTTAGTGGCAACCTTAGTGAACATAGTAAACAACAACATTGACAGTGAAAATGGCAGGACTTGACGAAATAATAAAATCTACCCAATGGGCTCAAAATATTAATAAATCTTTAGGAATAAGTTCTCAAATTTCAGAAATGCTAAAAACACAAGAAAAAATGAACAATAGTTTCGTAGGATTTAATTCGATTACTCAACTTGCCAAAACCTTTCAACAACAAGAAAAGACTTTAAAAAATTTTAGCGGAATAGGTATGATAACTGAACTTGCTAAAAATATCCAACAGCAAGAACATTATACAAAAAATTGGGGCAGTGCTGGTATATTGACTGACCTTGCAAAAAGCATACAACAACAAACGGCTTCAAACCTTTCTTTTTCGGCATTTGACGCACTAACAAAATCAATGCGATTTGCTATACCACAGCCAACACTTGACGCCATAATATCTATAAACAGAAATCACACCGAACTTTTCGGAAATCTAAGAAGTATAACAGCGGCATTTACTAAAAATCAATCCGCATTTTCTCAAATTAATAATTTACAGTTTGCTGTTAGTGGTATTACAGGAAAACTAGCTTCAATGGCAGCCGATCAAAGAAAATGGAATTTAATAGTCGACTTTCAAGAAATTACACAAGAAGCTGTTTCTCTAAATGAAAGAATTTTTGACGAGAACGGTGTAACTAGCCAAGGATTAAATGAACTGAAAGAGTTTTTTCAAAGAATTGAAATCAAGGTTGACAAAATTGATGCAGATGCGAATGCTCTATTTTGGAAACTATTGGCATTATTAAGTTTTATTCTTGCGGTAACGGGAGAAGCAAGAAATTGGTTGCCTAAACCTGATTATGCGACAAAGCAAGAAGTCGTAACATTAATCAAACAACAATTCGGCATTTACGAAAAGAAATTAAAGGAAGATAAAGAATATCGAATTACTAGGAGAGTTTGCAAAGTAATGTCAAAGCCACGATTCAAGTCATTTGAAATTGAAAAACTTCCTATTGACTTTGAAGTGACTGTTTTACAAGTTAATCATAAGTGGATTTATGTAAGCTACTTTAATCCAAGTGATAACTTACCACAAACAGGTTGGATAATGAAAAAATATTTAGATAAACCAAAAAAATAACAAAGAAAGGCAGCCACTAACAGCCATTTTGATAAAGCTGGAATTTAGTGGAATTATCGTTTCGCATCAAGATTTCGTTAAGCCGAAAATTGAGCGGTTACGAACTTCAAGCCATCTCAAAGTGGCAAAACGTTTTGCCTCATGCTAAAAAACGACACGAATAAAAGAAACCAAAAAACTAGAAGTCATTTACCATCAAAAAATAAAGGATCTGGAAGAGTTAAAAAAGAGTGTATTGCAAAAGGCATTTGCAGGAGAGTTAAAAACAGCAGAAGTATGTGTGTAGTATCTGATAAAATAAAATTTTGTACCTGCGTTACCGGCTCTTATGAAGAGCTACCTCATTACTGGCTGCTGTATCGTTTCAATAAGGAGAAGGATTTGCAATGTATGGGTATGCCAGTGATGCCATTAGATTTTTTACAAAACAACTATAAATTAAATGCGCAAACAATAGGTAATAGGCTTAACGAAGGGGATGCTTTTGATAAAGCTATTGCATTTAAACCTAAGGATCAATTAGAAATCGTAATCAATAATTTATCTGTTGATGATAGAGAACGAATGACTTTTTGTTTCAGATATAAAAAGGGAAAATGGGTAAAAGAAGAATATGATGTTTTTGAATTAATGAACCGATATGATGAATTAGCATTCGGTAATTTTAATGAATTAGAAGCAGAATAAACAATCAAATCGAAAGATATTAGGTTTAACAACTATCAGATTAAAGTTAAGGTTCAAAAAAGACAAACGCTAACATTATGAGTGAAATAGTAATTTATAATTCATCTGATAATCAAACTCAAATTGAAGTAACTTTTGAGCAGGACTCGGTTTGGCTTACACAAGGGCAAATCGTAACACTTTTTCAATCCAGTAAAGCCAATATCAGCGAGCATACTAAGCATATTTTTAATGAGGGCGAGCTTGAAAAGAATCAAACTGTTCGGAAATTCCGAACAGTTCGAATCGAAGGTAAAAAAGAGGTTTCAAGAGAATTGACTCATTATAATTTGGATCTAATCATTTCCGTAGGGTACAGGGTCAATTCTAAACAAGGTACCCAGTTCCGTCGTTGGGCAACACAACGATTAAAGGAATATCTCGTTCAGGGATATGCCTTGAATGAAAAGCGATTAAAAGAATCGGAAGGGAAATTTATTGACTTGCAACGCGCCATAAAATTAGCGGCACAGGTAGGGAATAGCGATAATTTATCTTCTATAGAAGCAAAGGGAATTCTTGGTGTGTTAGAGCAATACGCTTACGCCTTGGCGACCCTAGATAAATACGACCATCAGCAACTCACCATAGCAGTACCATCAGAAGCAGAAACCAAAATAGAACGGCTGAGCTACGAAAATGCCATCCAACAAATTCGAGTTTGGAGGGTGTATCAAAAAGCAGGAGAATTATTTGGAAACGAAAAAGACCAATCCTTCCGTAGCTCTTTAGAAACCATCTATCAAACCTTTGATGCAGAAGATTTATATCCAAGCTTCGAAGAAAAAGCGGCTAATTTATTATACTTCATCGTTAAGAATCATTCCTTTTCTGATGGAAACAAACGTATAGCGGCAGGTCTTTTTGTTTATTTCTTATACATGAACAATAAACTGCACAATGATCTGGGCTATAAACGAATTGGAGACAATGCCTTGGTAGCCATTACGATTATGATAGCCGAAAGTAAATCAGAAGAAAAAGACATTATGGTAAAACTAGTGGTGAATTTAATCAATAGCAACAACTAAGGATGAACGAAGCAGAAACAAGAGCAGAACTAATTGACCCAAAGTTAAAAGCCTGTGGTTGGGGTGTTACTGCAAATTCCAGTGATATAGACCACCCAGTTCAGTCAATGGATAAGCCCGCTTTTAAAGGATTATCTTGTTCAGTGATATGCTTTCTTGAATGAAAAGTGTTTGAAATTATCAGTATCAAAAAAAAATAAATAAACCTATAGGTTGATTTTATGGAAATAGTCACTACATTTGTACCCAATTTATATGCCTTTCATTTCCCTGATGAAGAGAGTGATGAGTTGGAAC
>Ga0209084_1001520_pt1 | contig 19345 bp, 24 predicted proteins | sample C_130820_MF_Meta_FD_187309 | JGI IMG/M metagenome (GOLD analysis project Ga0209084, IMG submission 187309) | Freshwater microbial communities from Lake Croche, Canada to study carbon cycling - C_130820_MF_MetaG (SPAdes) (version 2) | ecosystem: Environmental > Aquatic > Freshwater > Lake...
CTAGCACAGTCTATCGGCAAGGCCCTTGGCCTACGAAGAAACAGGTGGCTCGCTAATACTGGTGTCGAACTGTGAGATAGCTTTCGCATCGGCCTCAATCAGCGTCTCGAAGGCGCTGGTCTGGTCGTGCATGCTCGCCAGAAACGGCCAGACACCCATCTTGGATTCGGTAGAGGACAAAGCTCGTCGATATGAACCGACATCAACCCATTGGCTTAGCACGAGAAGTTGCTCGGGCTCATCGACGCTACGGATGACTGAGGCGTCAACAAAGCCGCGACGTTGGGTCAGAATCTGAATGGCACTTGTGGCCTCGGCTAGCCAAGCCTCGACATCAGTAACTGTGAATGACCAGACGGTGCGTAAAGTACCGTGGTCGTTCACGTGGCCATAAACTTCGATAAAGCTGCTGCCACGACAAGCAGCACAGCTAAAGCGCGCAAGATACGAGCGCGACCCTCAAGAAGTGGCCACGACAAGTAGAGCAACCATCCCACGAATGCAGCGACGATGATGAGCGCGATGCCACCGATGGCATCGTCTTTCATCAGTCCAACAAACATCAAAAGCAGAATGAGAATGGGCATGAACGCACGCGGCAAAGCATGCAAGCGAATCAACGTCGGTGCGCTCAACACTTCAACTCGTTTGCGCAAGGTAGGAGTCATGAGACAAGTCAAGCATGATTGACGTGCACAGCAAACCGCGGGATCAAGTGCACTACGCTTGCAGGCATGGCGATACTCGTGGCCCTTGTGACCGTGATAGCAACAGCACTCGGTGGCACGCTTGCTCTGAAGTCACGAAATCACATGCACCTTCTGCTTGGCCTCTCTGGCGGACTACTGCTTGGACTTGCTTCCTTTGATCTGATTCCCGCGGTCTTCCGCTTGAATACCGAGTTGCTCGGAAAAATTAACACCGTTATGGTGTTGCTGGTTATTGGCTTCCTGGCACTGCATATTCTGGAGCGAGTTTCTGGAGCGCATGAGCCTGCTGAATCGGAATATCACGATGATCATGAGCATGCGCACAGCCTGAGCGCTGGCCTCGTTGGTGCATCCGCCATGGTAGTGCACGTCTTCCTTGACGGTATCGCTCTTGGCTTATCGTTCCAGGTGTCTAATGCCCTAGGTGTCGCAGTAGCGATTGCTGTCGTTGCTCACGCTTTTACTGACGGTTTGAACACCGTTGCTCTGCTAGTGAATTCGGGCAATTGGAAGAAGCAGTCCATCTACTTGCTGCTCGTTGATGGTGGAGCTCGACTCAGCGGCGCACTTGTGGGGACTTATGTCGTTATCAGTGACCAGTTCCTTGGTGCGTACCTTGCAGTTTTCGCGGGCATGTTGATCTATCTTGCAACATCCCACATTTTGCCCGAAGCGCACAGTAAGAACCCTTCACGTTGGACGCTACTGTGCACAGTGCTCGGCGTGGTCTTGATGTTCCTGATTGTGAATTTTGCCGGCTAGTTAGCTGACAAGTTTTTCGTCAAACTTCCTGGACGACTCTCTCACAAACTAATTTGTCGGTAGTTCGTTTGGAACTGCTCCGCCATAACGACGATCCCGCGAGGCATAGAGTTCGCAGGCATGCCATAAATGGCGACGATCAAAGTCGGGCCAGAGGGTCGGTAAGAATACAAACTCGGCGTATGCGCTCTGCCAGAGCAGAAAGTTGCTGATGCGCTGCTCGCCACTTGAGCGGACAAACAAATCAACATCAGGCATGTCTGGCTCATCCATGTATTTCTTCAAAGTCTTTTCAGTGATTTTATTTACATCAAGTCGACCTGCAGCAACTTCACGTGCAATCGCCGAGGTGGCATCAACAATTTCTGCACGACCACCGTAGTTCACACACATCGTCAATGTCAGGCGCTTGTTCTTGGCCGTGAGTTTCTCAGCAGTTTCGAGTTCTTCAATAACCGAGCGCCACAGTTTGGGCCGACGACCCGCCCAACGAATGCGAACACCGAGGTCGTGCATCTCATCACGCCGGCGCCGAATGACATCGCGATTGAATGCCATAAGAAACCGAACCTCATCCGGTGAACGTCGCCAGTTTTCCGTGGAGAATGCATAGGCGGAAATGTGCCCTATGCCGAGTTCAAGCGCTCCATGAACACAGTCCAACAGACTTGCTTCACCAGCCTCATGACCTGCAGTCCGGGGAAGTCCACGCTCCTTCGCCCAACGGCCATTGCCATCCATGACCAATGCAACGTGATGAGGAACAAGCTCTGCTGGAATTTTGGGTGGCTTCACACCGAGTGGGTGCGGCGGCGGATCGAGAAGCATGTTCCAATACTGTCACGGGCACTAGTTCGTGCGGTCAACTAGTGGCAGAGATCTCAAGCCACGCTCTAAATGCCACTGCACATACGCCGCCACGATTCCCGATACCTCACTCTTGATTCCAGTGGGCGCATCATCAACAAGACTCCAGTTACCTTGCAACAGCGACTGCATCACTTCCCAGGCTTGGTCTTTGGGAGTTACGCTGCCTGGCACACGATGCTCAGCACACAATGCGCCACCTGTTGCCACATGGAAATACGGTTGTCGACCAACCTCTCCACATGAAATACATGCATCCAGAGTGGGTGAATAGCCAGCCAATGACATGGCACGCAGAAGATAGGCATCAAGAACTTGTGCCGAAGCGTGCTCAGCCGTGACTAACGTTCTCAGTGCGCCAACCAAGAGGAGATACTGGGCCTCAACTGAGACTGATTCCTCAGCTGCCATTCGATCTGCAGTTTCAAGCATCGTCTGACCAGCAGTCCACAGTGTGTAATCTGCTGCGAGGTCTTGTCCGTAAGAACTAAGTGACTCGGCCTGAGTAATCGTATGCAGATTCTTTCCCTCATGAATAAGAAGGTCGACGCGACTAAAAGGTTCGAGGCGTGAGCCAAACTTGCTGCGCGTACGTCGGACGCCTTTTGCAACCGCACGAACTTTTCCGCGTTCACGCGTTAGCAAGGTGACGATGCGGTCTGCTTCGCCTAGTTTGTGAGTGCGCAACACGATGGCTTCGGCGCGATAACTAGGCATGTTCCTATGGTGTCATGCCCCTAGGGCGATTTTCATCAGGTAACGTACCCATATGAGTGAACAGAATAAGGAACCGAAGACTCAGTTCATTGCCTTAGAGCATGCAGCTCTCAACAGAACGCTGCGCACGCTCGTGTTTTGGATTATTGGCTTTGCCCTAGCGATGTGGATCTTCCAGGCAAACCGTAGCTTTCTGCTCCTATTGATCGTCGCATGGCTCTTTGCTATCTCGATGGATCCAGCTATCCGAGGACTCACTAATCGTGGCTGGCAGCGTAACCGTGCCACTGCTCTCGTGCTGCTTGGTGTACTCGTGGTCACACTGAGCTTTATTGGCACATTCGGTGGAATTTTATTCACTCAGGCTGCTTCATTGATTTCCTCCTTGCCATCTCTGGTTACCAACATTGTGGAATGGCTGAACAGCACCTTCTCGCTCTCACTTGATCCGACCACCATCATCGACAAGCTCAATGTCTCGTCATCTCAAATTGCAACCCTTGCTGGCAACTTTGCCGGCGGCATCGTGGGCATGCTGAGTTCAATTATCGGTGGCTTATTCCAGATTTTGACCACGCTACTTTTTGCTTACTATCTTGCAGCCGAGGGACCACGTGCTCGTCGCGTTATGGGTTCATGGCTGAACCCGGCAGCTCAAGAAGTATTCGTCACCATGTGGGACGTCACAGTTAAAAAGACTGGTGGGTTCGTTGCATCCAAATTTGTCATGGCCGCCATGTCAACAACGGCGCATGCAATCTTCTTTGTCATTGTCGGAGTTCCCTACTGGCTGCCAATGGCCATCATCACTGGTATCACGAGTCAGTTCATTCCAACCGTCGGTACCTACATCGGCATTTTGATTCCGATAGTGATCACTCTGTTCAACCATCCGATTGATGCATTGTGGATTGCTATTTTTGCTACCGTCTATCAGCAGTTTGAGAACTATTTCATCTCGCCTCGCATCAGCGAACTGACAATGAATGTTCACCCAGCGATTGCTTTCGGTTCGGTCATTGTGTTTGCCAATCTGTTCGGCGCTATGGGAGCGGTTGTCGCAATTCCACTTGCTGCGGCCTTGGTTTCACTGGTTGATACCTATGGTCATCGCTATGAACTTATTCCTGCGTTGCATAGTGTTGAAGAAGCACTCGAGAACGAGATCTAAATTGATCATCTGATCGTCCCGAACGAACCAGCTATGGCTGATGGACGTTAACTTTGTGCGCGAGCGCGGCACGAGCAAGTTGCTGGTCGGCCGTAACAATATCGGTCTTGTGTGACAAGGCAGCATGCAACACAACAGCATCAGGCATGCGTAGTCCAGAGGAGACTCGAACTTGAGCAAGGCCCAACACATCCTCATCAACAAGCGGCAGCACGTCGAGATTCAGGCGATTGATTGCATTCAGAAACTTCTTAGCCACTTTTTGCCTTACGGGATGAACAAGAACTTCAGCCAAAGTTAGTGATGCGATGCATAACTGCTCATCTGATGCTCCGAGGAAGAACTCCTTTGCCCACTCATGATGGACATCATCTGATTTTGCTAATGCAATAAGTGCAGTGGCATCTAGCGTTAAACGGGCCACTCTTGCGTTCTTTCTTCGGCCCAATCACTTGGCCATACGTTACCGAAATCCTCTGCCAGTTGAGTTACAGCAGCCAATCTGTCATTGCGGCGCGTCTCTACGTCATCTTCAACTACTTGAGCACCCTTATTGATAATGAGGCGTAGAAGTTCAGCTCGTTCCCCTTTGGCGTGTGGCCATAGGGTGGCTGCTGCATCAAGTGCGACCTTCAACTCGTCGGTCTCTGTAATCATGTGGCGGTGACGTGCGGTTGGCATGTTGAGAGTGTAACACTTTTTCAATTAGTGCAACACTCAATACTGAGCTAGTTAGCTTGCTACTCGAAATCTCCTGATTCAACTCTGACGGTTGGAGGTTCATAGAATCTCGCTGGCAAGCGGTTGTCGCCAAAGTTGCAGAGCGGGACTCGAAGCCGAGGCGCTGTAACTGCTTAGGGTCGCGCCGCCGAAGTTTTCCATTCTGCACGCGAATATCTGGCTGCCTCGAGACATCAACCAGTTTGCTCACAGATACAACAACATAGACTGTTCTTGAACTTAAACCCAAAGCCTTGAGCCGAATAAGCCCATACTCCCAGGAACTATTTTCGTGCAGAGCAACCCACTGCTTCATCAGGAGTCCAAAATGGAAAAGCGCATACTCGGAAGAGATCTAGCAACGACTGATTACCGACTCAATAGTCCACGGTTGCAAGAGGAAAACTTTGACCACAATCTCAAGATTGTGAAGCGCATTGAAGCCATCGCTGCTGAGAAGAATGTGACACCTTCTCAAATTGCTTTGGCTTGGGTGCTTGCGCAGGGTGAGGATGTTGTGCCAATTCCTGGAACAAAGCGTGTGAATCGACTTGAGGAAAATGTTCAAGCAGCAGAGATTACGTTGAGTCCTGATGATTTGGATCGACTAAGCGAGGCGGCTCCAGTGGGCTTTGCTAAAGGTAATCGTTATCCAGACATGTCGACGGTGAACGCATAGGCGTTTGGAAGGGCGCTGAATCATGACGACAACCTTCGTTGAAAGTGTTGACCCTGCAGGGTTTGAGATGTGGATTGATGAGACTCAGGTCGGCCATATGCTGTTCAGCATTCATGGTGATGTCATGGATATCACTTCGACCGTGGTTTATGAGGAGTTTGGCGGCAAGGGCTTTGGGGCAAAACTCGTGATGCATGCTCTCGAACTTGCCCAGTACAGAAACTACTCGGTGATTCCTACGTGCCCGTTTGTTGTCAAAGTGATTGAACGTCAACCAAACGCCTACCTCGACTTAGTTCGACCAGAAGATCGCATGCAGTTTGGCTTACCCGCAGCAGCGGACGCGGAGACCGACTAACAAGCAACTTCTTTAAGGCGAGGTCCGGACTACTTATCGGCCTTGATGATTCCAGCATGAATCAAGTCGAGGCGCAGCAGAGGTGCCAACTTCTTTGCCATAGCAATGCTGATATGAGTCCTGTCAAACTTGACCACTGCATTGTCGATAATTGCAGGACAAACTCCATTGAGGCATAGCCACTTCGCTGGCACAACTACATGCACCTTGTGTTTTGCTGCAATGTGCTTTGTCATAACCAAAACTTCTAAGTCATCAGTATCTCGACCGAAACAACTGCTCACTTTGAGGTCACTACGCACACACTCCACCGCCGTTGGTGTCAGTGGTGGTTGATAACTGGCCACAACATTTGGAGTGATTCTCTTCAGAATTGCCAAGGAGCGGGAGTACCCTGCAGCCCAAAAATTGAGTTGCGTTGTGCCGGCGGGACGTAGTGTCTCAATGGATGATCCTTCAGACAGAAATACAAGATCTGGATGTAGTTTCTTAAGTCGGCCAAATACGACCTGCCTATGCCTACTGCAGTCGTAATTGGGCTTACCCGCAATGATTGGTGTGACGTCGGCAACCGGACACGTGGCCCGAGTGAGAATAAGAACCCGCCACTTCTTCAAGTCAAGTGCTCCAGAGAGTGCTGGTGAAATCGAAAGGGCCGTTGAGTCTCCAATTACTACTGCAAGCTTGGCATTTGGCTTGGTAGAACCAACAACACAACCACTATTCTTGTCAGTGTCAGATGGATTCAAACACTTTGAAAAAAGAGCCCTCTTCTCAACATTCAAATCAGCTAGAGATGCCGCCACAGATTTCGGAGCGACTTTCATCTTGAGAGCAGCTTGAAGCTTCCTTTGCCAATTCTCCTCAATCTGACTACCAGAACTTTGAGGGATAGAACTCTTCCAAACTTGGTCGAGCAAACCTGGCGCTACAAAATCTGATGCTCCATTTGCTCGTTTTTCACTGACTCCCGCAATGGTTGGGGCAATCAGCACCAGTGACAATGTCATAAGTGCCACCATGAGCGACCCAACAGATTTCGGCCAAGTGCGAATATTTTTTGATGGTTCGAGCCGACCTTGCGATGAACTTTTGCTCTTATCGCTGCGCGAATTCTCATCTTTAGAAAGGTTCCTAGCCAGCATATTTGGCAGCATCTGATGAAAAGGACGTTCCACTAAGTAATACGTGATGACAGCAAGTATCAGGCTCAGCAAGATGGCAAGCGAAGTCTGCCACCAGTTCTCCAGATAGCCCAAGTCCTTAGCAAAAGTAAATATTGGCCAATGCCACAGGTAGATTGCGTACGAGAGTAGACCCATGACTTGCAGAAACTTTACCGAGATGAGTCGCAAAATGTAGGGCTGTTTTTCTCCATGTCCTACCGCAAGTAGCAGCCCGATTGAAAAAACAGGCACCCAAAGCGTAAAACCAAAATTAGCCGGGGTCACAAAAATCAGCGACGAAAAAAATGCCAAAGTTGCAAATAGTGACAACCACTCTCGCGTGCGGAATGAGAGTTTTTCTACAAAATGCACATTTATGGCAATGAGTCCGCCCAGGCCGAGCTCCCAGGCTCTGGCAGTAGTCGAAAAATATGTGCTGAGCGGTGACCGATGGAAAGAAATAAACATCCACACAAAACTGACGAACGTGACACTGCCTAAAACTAATGTGAGCCGCCCACGCCACGACAAGTAGAAGTTCATAAACTTCAAGAAAGGTAGACCAATTGCAAAACTAAAGAGAAGGGGCCAGACAGCGTAGAACTGTTCTTCAATCGATAGCGACCAATAGTGTTGCAAAGGTGAGGTCTGTGCGCCGAACTGGAAGTAGTCAGTAGATTGCGACATAAAATGCACATTTGCACCGAAGAATGTAGCCCACAATGCATCCGAAGTAACAGCCGCAACCTGAGTCGCATTGAACAGGAATTTTGCAATGAAGACAGTTCCCCAGGCAACAAAGAGTGCAGCTGGCAGGATTCTTTGTGCCCGACGAATGTAGAAATTCTTGAGTGAAATTTGCTGGTTTACTTGCTTGTTCTTGTCTCTACCTTTGCGAATGACAAGTCCCTTGGCCACTTTTCGCTTAGATGTTCGTTCATACTCTTTGGCTAAGAGTCCGGTTATCAGAAAGCCAGAAATGACATAGAAAGCATCGACAAAGATAAAACCATTTCGCAGGATATGAATGTTGGCATGAGCCAACACAATGACGATGACACCTAATCCGCGCAAACCCGCAATGTCAGGTCGATACCTAAGCTTGAGTCTCTCGCCGGGAGTCGGTCTTACTTCGATCGATTCGTGAGTGTCAGTTTCTAAACCCTCTGAGTCAGGCATATTGTTCTTCGCAAGAACATCTGAAAGAGGTGGACCGGACGACACTTTTCCTCCAGCAGAAGCATTAAACAGGCTCAAATGGCGCTCACTTTACTCTTGAATTGTAATTTGCGAGTAGGTGAGTCGCAACTAGAAACCGAGGCGCTGTAACTGCTTGGGGTCGCGCTGCCAGTCCTTAGCAATTTTGACTCGAATATCGAGATAAACCGGAACACCCAGGAGTTTGCTGATGGATTGACGTGCCGTCGTGCCAACTTCTTTCAGGCGACTGCCACCCTTACCAATAACAATGTGTTTCTGGCTTTCACGTTCGACAAACACATGTGCATAAATGTCCATGAGTGGACGATCTTCAGGTCGATCCGCCCGAAACACCATATCTTCAATGACAACGGCAATCGAGTGCGGGAGTTCATCATGAACACCTTCAAGAGCTGCTTCACGAATTAGTTCCGCGATCATGACCATCTCAGGTTCATCCGTTAGATCGCCATCTGGATACAAGGCTGGACCTTCAGGAAGCAATGCAAGAAGTAAGTTGCTGAGCAAATCCGTCTGGTCATTAGTCAAAGCTGAGACTGGAACAATTTGAGCCCAGTTAATGCCAAGCTGCACACCAAGTTCCTGAACGGCAAGCAATTGCTCACCAATCTTCTGCTTGTCGGCCACATCGGTCTTTGTGACTAGGGCTACTTTTGCAGCACGCGGAACAGCAGCCAATTGCTCAGCGATAAACCGATCACCGGGTCCAATTGCTTCATTAGCTGGGAAACACATGACGATGACATCTACTTCAGACCAAGTATCTGAGACCAGTGCATTCAGACGTTCGCCTAACAAAGTTCGTGGACGATGAATACCGGGAGTGTCTACGAGAATGAGTTGACCTTCTGGTTTGTGCACAATGCCACGAATTGTGTGACGCGTGGTTTGTGGACGATCAGAGGTGATGGCCACCTTCTGACCAACCAGTGCGTTTGTGAGAGTTGACTTGCCCACATTTGGGCGACCGACGATACAAGCAAAACCACTACGCATGTCATTCACTCTAACGAGTTTTCACGGTTGCACATGCCACTGTGCCGCTACCGGGTCTTGGCATGAAGTAATCAATCACAGATTAGGTGAGTTGCGTAGCAAGAACGTCGCCAGTCATACCTACGTGATGCACTGGAATGCCTGACCCACCAAAACCACGAATAACAGCAAGGTCGTGATCCTGGATCGGAGCATCTGCATCACTACAAACGACAACTGCTTCGATACCTTCAGCACCTGAAGCAATCGCCTGACCCACGACCAGCTCAGTAGCGGAAAGAACGAGCGACTCAACATTCACATTCGCACTCGCGTAGGTGCGACCTGTTGTGTCGCGCAGTGCGGCTCCAGATGTTGCCTGAATGCGCGCACGACCAGCACGTGCCAAGGTGACAATCTTGTCATCCTCAGAATTCCACTCAGCCATGAATTTCTCCCTCTTCTTCTACGAAGGCATCCTTCGCCACAAGCACAGAGTCAATGCGATGACGACGCCCTGCCACTGATTCAGCAGTGAGAAGCCAGTCATTCACGCGCACCTGCGCTCCTGGAATCGGCACAATCCCGAGGCGCTTACCCATGAGACCAGCGACAGTATCGACACCGTCGTCATTCAAGGTTTCATGGATGAGTTCAGCAAGGTCATCAATGTGCAGGCGTGAACTTACTCGAAATTCACCATGTGCAAGTTCTTCAATGTCAGGTGCCAGCACATCGTACTCATCGGAAATGTCGCCGACGATTTCTTCCAACACATCTTCAATTGTGACTAGGCCAGCAGTGCCACCGTACTCATCAACTAGGACTGCTAGATGAGTCCGGGCACTTTGCATGTCGCGAAGCAACTCATCAACCGAACGACTGTCAGGCACCATAAAGGCATCTCGCATCAAGTCAGAGACATGCTCACTTGTCTCAGCCTGATGATGTTCAAATACGCGACGAGCGATGTCCTTGATGTAGATGACGCCGATGATGTCATCAATACTCTCGCCCACTACGGGAATGCGGGAGTACCCAGAACGCAGACTGAGAGACATGGCCTGGCGCAGAGTCTTGTGCTGCTCAATCCACACCATTTCCGTGCGAGGCACCATAACTTCGCGAGCGATGGTGTCGCCCAATTCAAAAACCGAGTGAATCATCTGACGTTCATCGTCTTCAATCAACGAGTCAGCGCCCGCAAGATCAACAAGTTCGCGAAGTTCAGCCTGCGTTGAGAAAGGACCTTCTCGATAACCCTTGCCGGGCGTGATGGCGTTTCCCAAAAGAATAAAGAGACGTGTCAGCGGTGACAAGAAAAGCGTCACGAATTTCGTCAGACGCGCAGTCGCCATAGCAATTGTGTCGGCTCGCTGCCTGCCCAGGGTTTGTGGCGCCACACCAAGAATCACGTAACCAATGAGGACCATCACGACAGAACTTGCCAGCAAAGCCATGCTGTTGTCTTTAAAAATTTCCAAGAACGAAGTTGTCACAAGGATGATAGCCACAGTCGAAAGAGTGAGATGCGCGAACAGCAGCGCATTCACATGCTTAGCTCGATCATCAAGCATCTCCAGCAAGCGGCTCGCCCGACGGTTGCCTTCCTTCTTTAGGTTCTCAATAGATACCTTGCTGACACGAACGAGTGCCGCCTCTGCCGCAACCAATACGCTCGCTAAAACAACAAAGATGCCAGCAAGAATCAAAAGAACAGTGTTACTCACTAGAACCTCGACGATTCCGTTCGCCTTCCCATTCGGCGAGTAACTGTGCCTGCAAGCTAAACATCACGCGATGCTCTTCGGGCTCAGCATGATCATGCCCGAGCAGGTGCAACACACCATGTGTGAGCAACAAGCGCAATTCAACATCCATTGAATGTCCAGCAGTCTCACCTTGACGTTGCGCAACTGCTGGGCATAAGACAACGTCGCCGAGCACACCCTCATCACTCAATTGCTCTACAGTGCCTGCGCGCAATTCATCCATCGGGAAACTTAGAACATCAGTTGAACCTGGTTCATCCATGAACTTTTCATGCAAGTTGGCCATGGCGACTTCATCAACGAGCATGATGGATAGTTCGGCTGCGGGATTAATGTGCAGGCGTTGCAGTAAGAATGCAGCCTGACCGGCTAACTCTTCTTCACTGACTTCAAAATCGGATTCATTGCATACATCAATGGACACGCTAAGACCGCTCTCGTCGAGTTACATGTTTCACAGGCTCAGCCTGCTTTGCTTCGTCATACCTACTGTAGGCATCAACAATTTGACCAACAAGTCGATGGCGCACGACGTCAGTTGACGATAGTTCGCAGAAGGCAACATCCTCAACAGCACTCAGGATGTCTCGGACAATGCGAAGTCCACTGGCAGTACCACTGGGCAAGTCGACCTGGGTGACGTCACCAGTAATGACCATGGTTGAACCAAAGCCCAGACGGGTCAAAAACATTTTCATCTGCTCGGCAGTCGTATTCTGTGCCTCATCCAAAATAATGAACGCATCATTCAACGTACGGCCGCGCATGTATGCAAGCGGCGCGACTTCAATCACGCCACTTGTCATCAGGCGTGGAATCGAGTCAGGGTCCACCATGTCGTGCAACGCGTCATAAAGTGGTCGCAAATACGGATCAATCTTTTCGCTCAGCGTGCCAGGCAAGAAGCCAAGGCGCTCTCCTGCCTCAACCGCGGGTCGAGTCAAGATGATGCGCGAAACTTGTTTGCTTTGCAGCGCTTGAACAGCCTTAGCTACGGCAAGGTAGGTCTTGCCCGTACCCGCAGGACCAATACCGAAAACAACGGTATGCGAATCGATAGCGTCAACATACTTCTTCTGATTCAGTGTCTTTGCGCGAATCGTTTTACCGCGACTCGACAGAATGTTTGCGGCCAGTACATCGGCTGGGCGAACGTCAGCACGGAGCATGACGATGGAACGTTCAATGGCTTCAGGAGTGAGACCTTGACCAGTGCGGAGCATGATGATCATGTCGCTGATGAGCGACTGGATGAGGGTCACATTCTCGAGCGAACCATCAATAGTGATTTCGTTGCCGCGAACCATTAGCACAACATCAGGGAACGAATTTTCAATGACTTTGATGAGTTCGTCACGCGCACCAACGATAGACACCATAGGTGTCGAAGTCGGAATAACCACTATTGCGTGCTCAGGTTTAGGTGAAATTGTCATGTCCTTTGAGTCTATGGGATGGGGATATGTCTATTGAAGTGAGATTCTGAGTTATCCCGGTGGCCAAGTCAGGCTGCGGCCACCCAGAACGTGGATGTGCATGTGATTCACCGATTGTCCGCCATCATCACCAATGTTGCTCACTACTCGATAGCCACCTTCAAGGCCCTCCAATACTGCAACATCAGATGCCGCGCGGAGCACATGAGTCATTAGTTCAGGGTGATGATTCACAAGTGAAGTGAGATTGTCTACATGGATGCGCGGAATCACCAACACGTGCGTCGGTGCCTTTGGGTCAATGTCACGAAAAGCCAAAACCTCAGAAGTTTCCAGGACCACAGCGGCTGGAATCGCGCCTTGCGCAATCCCGCAAAATAAACAATCACTCATAGCATCATTCTGGCAGTCATCGAGGAACTAGGTACTAATTCCAGCCAGAAGTGTGACTCAACATGACCCCAGCAGCCACTGCCCCAGCGGTCGATGTGCGCATAACACTTGGGCCCATGCGCACAATCTGGGCTCCGGCTTGGGCAAAGGATTGAAGTTCAAGTGGTGAAATGCCGCCTTCAGGACCAATGACAATCAGCACGTTGCCCGATTGTGGGACGGCGACCTGCGCCAAGGGACTGGTTGCACTTTCATGCAAAATCACTGCAAGATCTGCTCGATCGATAGCTTCAAGAATATGTTCAGTCGACTGCAAATCGGCAACCTCGGGTAAAAATGCGCGACGTGACTGCTTAGTTGCTTCGCGAACTGTGCGACGCCACCTATCTAACGCCTTCGCAGTGTTATCCCACTTAACCACGCTGTGCTCAGCTCGCCACGGCATGATGTAGTCCACGCCAACTTCAGTGAGCATCTCGACCGCGAGTTCAGCTCGATCGCCCTTAGCGAGTGCCTGAACCGCCGTAATGGTTAACGAAGGTCGCTCTTCAACTGTCAATGCATTCAGGAGAATGTCCAGCCAGTCTTTACCGACTGCAATCACTGAGCCAGTTGCACGACTTCCCTGACCGTCACAAAGGTCTACTGCTTCTCCAACTGTAATTCTTCTCACAACTGCGGCATGGCGACCTTCGTCACCATCAAGGCGCATGGTCGAACCTGCAACCAGTTCGATTGCCGAATCGACGAGGAATACAGGGTTACTCATCGACCAGTAAATGCATCTTTAAGCTTGCTGAACAAACCAGCGCCATGTTCATTCAAGCCGGCTTCAGGTTGTTCCTCGCTACGAAGTGTTGCAAGTTGACGCAAGAGCCCCTCTTGCTCAGGGTCAAGCTGTGTCGGTGTTCTTACCTCGAGGTGCACATGAAGGTCACCACGACCACTCGAGCGCAAGCGAGGCATGCCCTGCCCGCGCAGAGTGACGGTCGAACCAGACTGAGTGCCGGGCTTGATGGTGATGGCTTCAGTTCCATCAAGAGTCTCAATCTCCATCGTCGCGCCAAGTGCGGCCGCAGTCATTGGAAGTGTCAATGTTGCATGGAGTTGGTCGCCATGTCGCTCAAAGACCGGATGAGCAACCTCGATGATCTCGACATAGAGGTCACCAGCGGGTCCGCCACCGGGGCCAACTTCACCTTGACTCGTCATCTGGATCCGAGTACCGCCCTCAACGCCCGCTGGGATGTTGACCGTCAAAGTATGGCGGGTGCGAACACGTCCATCGCCAGAACATTCAGGACAAGGATGTGGGTTGAGCGTGCCAAAACCAGAACATTGTGGACATGGACGTGACGTCATTACCTGGCCGAGGAACGACTTCTGCACCGACTGAATTTCGCCACGACCATGACACATCGAACAGTCGATGATCGATGCACCACTTGCTGTGCCATCACCTTCACATGATCCACAGGCAATGGCCGTATCAACTGTGATATCACGTGATGTTCCAAAGGCGGCTTCATTCAGAGTGACTTGCAAGCGAATGAGCGCATCCTGGCCGCGGCGGCGGCGTGACCGCGGACCGCGCTGAGTGCCACCTCCGAAGAACGCGTCAACAATATCCCCGAAACCAAAACCAGCTGCTGAGTTGAAGCCTCCACCTGACGAGAATGGATCGCCACCAAGGTCATACATTTGTTTCTTCTGCGGATCTGAAAGCACTTCATACGCGGCCGTCACTTCTTTAAAGCGTTCAGCCGCGTCAGCACCGTCGTTGACGTCTGGGTGCAGTTCGCGAGCAAGCTTGCGATACGCACGCTTCATTTCCTCAGGTGTTGCATCACGGCTCACGCCAAGAGTCTTGTAGTAATCAGCCACTTACTTCTCCATCAAAATCTGTCCAACATACCGAGCGACGGCTCGCACGGCAGCAATTGAACCTGGGTAATCCATTCGGGTTGGACCAAGCACACCCATGTGAGCCAGGGCTTGATCACCTGATCCATAGCCAACGCTGACAACGGATGCCGAATGAAATTCTTCAACGGGATTTTCATGTCCGATGCGCACTGTAAGTGCGTCTGGTGTGACTGCCTCGCCAAAGAGGCGAAGCAATACGACATGTTCTTCAAGAGCCTCAAGAACGGGACCAACAGTTGTCACGAAACCATCGCCAACTCGAGTAAGGTTCGCGGTCCCACCAATCACCATGCGGTCGTCATTATGGGTGACTACTGACTCAAGCAGTGTCGCCAGAATTGCATTGACCACCACATGCTTGCTCGGCGCAAAGTGGGCAGCAAAGTCGCCAAGGCGGTCAGGAACATCGGAGAACTGTTGCCCATCAAGAGCTTCATTCAGGCGAAGGCGCAATGTCGCTAGGAACTCGTCATCAACTGGAGTAGCAACTTCGATGTTGCGCTGCTCTACTCGACCTGTGTCAGCAATCAGAATCATGAGGAGCCGCGCTGGACCCACATTAAGTAACTCGATATGGCGCACTGAACTGCGACCCAGTGATGGGTACTGAACTAGCGCAACCTGCTTAGTGAGTTGCGACAACAAACGCACCGTGCGACCCATGACATCATCGAGATCCACTGCTTGGTCCAGAAATGACTCAATGGCACGACGTTCGGCACTCGAAAGTGGCTTCACTGTACTGAGCTTGTCAACAAAGAGACGGTAACCCTTGTCAGTTGGAATTCGGCCAGCACTCGTATGCGGTGCACTTATCAGACCCTCATCTTCGAGGGCGGCCATGTCATTTCGAATAGTCGCGGATGAAACGCCTAGGCCGTGACGATCAGCTAAAGCCTTAGAACCTACTGGCTCTTTGGTGTGGACATAGTCTTCAACGATTGCGCGAAGCACTGATAAACGCCGGTCTTCCATGACGCCTCCTAGCACTCGATGCAACCAAGTGCCAGTCTACCTTCGATTACGCCCACAGGCGCGCGACCAAACCGTCGGCCAAAAGCCTGCCCTTAAAGGTCAATACGGCACTACCGTCAGCGAGTGCCTCTGGAACCAGCAAGCCTTCCAATACAGCCAATTCGGCTTCAGCGCGAGCCTGCTCAGTTAGCCCGTCAAGTGGCAAGCCTTCCCGCAAGCGGAGGCGCAACATGATATCTTCCCGAGCGATGTCATCTGCATCTAGTACTTCACGATCTGCCACTGGAGATTCATCCGCATCCACTTTGCTGGCCCATGCAGCCGGATGCTTCACATTCCACGAACGAGTTCCCTGCAAGTGCGCGTGTGCGCCAGGACCAATGCCTAACCAATCCTGATTACGCCAATAGCCAATGTTGTGTTGACACTCGCCTCCCGGTAACGCCCAATTGCTCACTTCATACCAAGTCAAACCCATGGTCGTCAGATGCTCATCAATAATTTCGTAGCGACTTGCAGCGACATCATCACTTGGAGAGGCAACCTCTCCGCGAGCGACTCTGGCAGCAAGACGAGTTCCAGGCTCAACAATCAACGAGTAAGCGCTGACGTGATCAACATCGGCTTTTGCTACATCCTGCAAGGTTGCAATCAGGTCTTCGTCACTTTCGCCTGGTGTGCCGTAAATCAAATCAACACTGACGTGCTTGAAGCCAACTTCACGAGCCCAAGCAATCGCCTGCCACGTCTTGCCAGGTGTGTGTGTTCGCTCAAGAAGTTGCAACACATGGGAAGCACTACTTTGGTGACCGAAGGAAATGCGAGTAAATCCGCCTGCTCTCAAGGTCGCTAGATACTCGCGATCGACTGAATCAGGATTAGCTTCGGTAGTAACCTCAGCATCTGGCGCGATGCCGAATTCGACGTCCAGTGCTTTGATGATCAAGACCAAGTCATCGGCTGACAGCAGCGTCGGCGTTCCACCACCAACAAAGACACTGTGAATCTGACGGGCATCATCGGACATCTGCGCTCTTGTCCCGGCAATCTCAGCAATCACACGTTGCGCATAGGTTGCAGCAGATACAGTCGTGCCATCGCGCTGAAGTTCACTTGCGGTGTAGGTGTTGAAGTCGCAATAGCCACAACGTGATGAACAAAACGGCACATGGATGTACGCGCCGAGTGTCCGCTCAGACACTACTTAGCCTTTGGCTTTGCACCGGAGTCGTCGGTAGACAAAGCGGCGATAAAGGCTTCCTGTGGAATCTCAACGCGACCCACCATCTTCATGCGCTTCTTACCTTCCTTCTGCTTTTCCAGGAGTTTGCGCTTACGACTGATGTCACCGCCGTAACACTTCGCCAAAACATCCTTACGCATTGCACGAATTGATTCGCGAGCAATGATCCGAGCGCCGATGGCCGCTTGGATTGGCACCTCAAACTGTTGGCGCGGGATGAGATCCTTGAGTTTGGCAGCCATGGCCACGCCATAGTTGTATGCCTTGTCTTTGTGGACTACTGCGCTAAACGCATCCACTGGATCGCCATGCAACAAAATGTCAACCTTCACGAGATCGGCTGACTGCTCTCCTGTTGGTTCGTAATCCAAAGATGCGTATCCACGGGTGCGGGACTTCAACGCGTCAAAGAAGTCAAAGACAATCTCAGCCAAAGGCAACGTGTAACGCATCTCAACACGGTCTTCAGACAGGTAATCCATGCCGTGCAGTGTGCCACGACGTGTCTGACATAGTTCCATGATGGCGCCCACGAATTCATTCGGCGTCAAAATGGTCGAGCGCACCACTGGCTCGTGAACTTCAGAGATTTTTCCGCTCGGGAATTCGCTTGGATTGGTGACAATGTGTTCGCTGCCGTCATCCATGACAACGCGATAGACCACGTTGGGCGCAGTGGAAATCAGATCAAGGTTAAATTCGCGCTCGAGTCGTTCGCGCACAATTTCAAGATGCAAGAGACCAAGGAAGCCACAACGGAAACCAAAGCCCAGTGCCACCGAAGACTCTGGCTCATAGACAAGCGCAGCATCGTTCAGCTTGAGTTTGTCGAGTGCTTCACGCAGAACTGGGAAGTCGGAACCATCCATCGGGAACAAGCCGGAGAACACCATAGGAACCGGATCGCGATATCCGCCAAGCGCTTCGGTGGCTCCCTTGTTAGCCACCGTGACAGTGTCACCAACACGTGACTGGCGAACATCTTTCACGCCAGTAATCAAGTAACCCACTTCGCCAACACCGATTGCCTTGGATGCGATTGGCTCCGGTGAAATAACGCCAACTTCGAGGGTCTCGTGCATTTCGCCAGTGCTCATCATCTTGATACGTTCGCGTTCGCTGATCTGGCCATCGATTACGCGAACGTAAGTGACGACACCGCGATAGGTGTCGTAGACCGAGTCAAAGATGAGCGCGCGAGCTGGTGCATTCGCATCGCCAACCGGAGCCGGGACTTGCTTCACAACCTCGTTGAGCAGGTCTTCGACACCGAGACCTGTCTTCGCGCTGACCTTGAGCACAGTCGATGGATCGCAACCGATGATGTGTGCAATCTCAGCGGCATACTTCTCAGGCTGAGCAGCTGGCAAGTCAATCTTGTTAAGCACCGGAATAATCGTGAGGTTGTTCTCGAGCGCGAGATACAAGTTAGCCAGAGTCTGCGCTTCAATACCTTGAGCGGCATCGACAAGAAGAACGGCACCCTCACATGCAGCAAGGCTTCGGCTCACTTCGTAAGTGAAGTCAACGTGACCTGGAGTATCAATCAAGTTGAGCACGTAGTCGATCCCGTCTTCAGCTTGGAACGGAAGTCGCACGGCTTGGCTCTTGATTGTGATGCCACGCTCGCGCTCGATGTCCATGCGGTCGAGGTATTGCGCACGCATATTGCGTGGATCGACGACGCCAGTGATCTGCAACATGCGGTCAGCAAGCGTCGACTTGCCATGGTCAATGTGCGCGATGATGCAGAAATTTCGAATGATGGATGGGTCGGTGGCGCCTGGTGCAGGTTTTGAGGCAGCCATGAACATCCTTTAAAAGTGTGTGAAACATTGATTTAGAGCCTTCATATTCCCACACACTGGGTCAATTTGAGCAAATGGGCTGTTTACAGGTACTCTGGTGGTTCGTTCAACCACACTGTAAAGAGGAAATCGTGGCAAACATTAAGTCCCAGAAGAAGCGCATCCTGCAGAATGCTGCTGCCCAAGAACGCAACAAGTCCGTTCGCAGCGCGCTCAAGACCAAGATCCGTCGCTTCCGCGAGGCCGTCGTCGCTGGTGACGAAGCAGCAGTTGCTACTACCCTCAGTGATGCATCACGTGCGCTGGACAAGGCAGTTTCTAAGGGTGTCATTCACAAGAACCAGGCTGCTAACCGCAAGTCAGCAATGGCCAAGGCTGCAGTCAAGTCCTAAATAGTTTTTCCAGTAACGCCTCACTCTTTTGAGTGGGGCGTTATTTTTTGTGGG
>Ga0209084_1001521_pt1 | contig 19334 bp, 31 predicted proteins | sample C_130820_MF_Meta_FD_187309 | JGI IMG/M metagenome (GOLD analysis project Ga0209084, IMG submission 187309) | Freshwater microbial communities from Lake Croche, Canada to study carbon cycling - C_130820_MF_MetaG (SPAdes) (version 2) | ecosystem: Environmental > Aquatic > Freshwater > Lake...
AGATTGGTACACTGAGAATCTATCAAGTAATCAAGTAGACGATGCTCTTGATAAAATAACAGATCTTTTAGGTGCTACTGAATGGGAGTTTTATCATGGTACAAATGGTATAAGATTTCAATTCTAAGAATATAAAAAGTCTTGATACTTTTCTTCATCAGTTAAATCTATCTCAATCACACAATCTTTCTTTAAAGGTGTCGTAAACACAACACAAACAGATTTTAAGTATTCTGTTTTGATTCCATTTAAAAGTTCATCTAAAATTAAATCTCTTTCATCTTGTTTAGTAAGCTTCTCACCAGTGTCGATATAGATGTTTATCTTCCACGGGAGACGTTTATTTACAAAAGTCATAACAGACTGCTTATAAACATTTGGTTGTCTTAATTGTCTCTTAAATGTAAAAACTGCAAATATTACAACTCTTATAATATATTGATGATAAACTTCATTTATATCTAATTTCATTTAATATATATAAATATAAATATAGATAAAAATTTAATATATAAATAAAATAAATAAAAATAAAAATGAAGCATATAAAACTTTATGAACAATTTAGATTGTTCGAAGACAACACAAATTATTTTGAAGTGAAAGATGGCTGTAACGTTGTCTATCATGGTGGTAAATTTATGGAGAATGATCCAAAGTGGCTGATTCAAAACCAGGGTGGTATTTACTGCACCAAATCACTCTCAGGTGCTCAAGCATGGGGATGGGTTGGTGGAGTGATAGCAAAATCAAGATGGCAAAATTTATCTAATTCAATTTCGAATAGAGTTTATGAATTTACAATCGTACCTGGTTCAAAAATGGAGAATATGCATGCTGGTGGACTTGATTCCAATTTGATCGGTGGTCTGAAAGATGAAAGAATGGAATATTACAAAGATGGCATAATCGGAATTGTAAATCAGAAAATAATGGACAGACCCACCAACTCGGTAAGTGCCGAAAGTTGTTTAGATTCAGAAATAATCCTGTTTGAGGCAGACAAATCTGTTTCCTGTAGGGTTATACCTTTCATAGAAGTACTGGAACATTATAAAAAATTTAACCTGAAGAATTACTACGAAGTAATGATGGATTGGTATAAAACAGTAAGAAAAATAGTTTGGTATGGCTATAGATCTAACTTATTAGTTGTCGATGGTGAGCACATCTTTGATAAACAAAATATTTATCGGGATGATTGGAAAAAAGTAGCAGAATTCTATAAAAATTACGGTAGAATATATGAAGGGTATTTGGATGATCTAGTAGGTGATTCGGATCCTTTTAATACCGGACCCGAGGAAAAGGAAATTCAGAAAAATGGCAGCAGCTTTGCCAAATGGAAAAAGAAAAGGGTAATACCTGAAGAAATTGACATCAAGAAGGTTGATTCGGATCCTTTTAATACCGGACCCGAGGAAAAGGAAATTCAGAAAAAGAAAAGGGTAATACCTGAAGAAATTGACATCAAGAAGGTTGATTCCATTATAGAAAAATTAGCAAATATGTTTATAGTATATTACGGATTTACCATACAAAATATGTCTAGCTTAGATGAAATCTTAGCCCTATCAAGATTAAAAAAATCATATTTGCGATGAATATAAAAAAGTATGCTGATGATTTTATTAGTGAGTATTCTAAAAAGTATGATTTAAGATTAGGTAAATCATTTGATAAAGAAACTGCAAATTGTGCTTGGTTTACAAAAACTTTTTTTGACTGGGCTAAAGAGAATAAATTACCGGTTAAAGTAGCGTATTTTGATTCTGATGAAGAAGCACACACTGCACCTATTATTGATGGTAGTATTATTGATTTTACAATAAAACAATTTACTAAAAATCCTAACGATGATTATAAGATTACAAAACTAGAAGATTATAAAAAGTATGGTTATGATAAATCTGAAATTTTAGATAAAGTACCAAATTGGTTTACAATAAGAAAAGCAGATAAAATACTTGAAAGAATAAAAAGATATGATCAATTTTAAACAAAAAACCCACTAATTTAGTGGGTTTATTTTTATTCAGTAGCTTTCGCTTTCATTTCTTCAATTCTATCTCTCACAGAAGCAGCGATCTCGTACTCTTCGTTTATGATCGCGTGTTCTAACATCTTCTCTAGATTTTCAATAGTTGTTACTCTTTCTTCCACAGTTTCTTCTTCATCTTCATCATCACTCATATCACCTGATAGTTTACTTCCATCATCATTGATTAAAACTCCGGCAGAGTTCATAACATCAGAAGAAACAAAAATAGGACGATCATAAATGTTTGCTAGGATAACTGCATCACCAATAGATGATTCAATTTCTACTTCTTCTGAACCATTAGTACAAATAATTTTAGTGTAAAAAATACCTTCTGCAAGAGAGTAAACAAATACTTCCTTTATCTCAATACTAAACGCATTAGTCATTGATAAAAACAAATCATGTGTTAAAGGTTTAGTCGATTTAATACCTTCTAAATCTAACGCAATACGTTGAGCTTCTTGTGGTTTAATTATAACTGGTAATTTTACTTTTCCTTTCATTTCTGAAAGAACTAGTATATAAGAACCAACTTGACTTTGACTATAAGATAGTCCTAAAATTTTTACTTTTCTTTTTTTCATTATTTTATGTTATACTATTATTTGTTTAATATACTTGAAAGTTTAAAATGTCTTTGATACTCTTTTACACAAGCATCGTTTTTCTTAATACAATTTATCATTTCGACATTTGATTTAATTTCTATTTTCTCTTCTATGTTTTTATCATTTTTAAGATGTGATGATACGTTATAAAATCCACTACTTCTATTTGGATAACCTTTTTTATCTAAATCAAAAGTACCCTTAGATTTAATAAAATATATCTTATCATTCTCATAAAGAATTGAATATATTCGGCCGGGTGCATGAAATACCCAGGGATATTCTTTACTCCAATGATTCATAACCCAACCAAACTTATATAAAAATATTGTGTTTACTTCAAACATATTATCCTTTTAATAGAAGGTCTGCGGCACTCGTACTTGCGAATCCCATCGGTTTTGCCCACACTCTAAATCCTAAAGCTCTTAACCAAGGTACATAACTTTTGTAAGCAATAAATGATTTATTTCTATGTCCTTTCTCATATTGGGAACTTTCAAATGGATTGAAATCGACGTGTAAGTCAATAACTTTTGTATCCATTAAATCTACATCTGTCATAACTAAGTTTCTAACAACTGCTTCTTCATTGTGTAATTCAATGTTTGCGTATTCACCTGCACTTTTTTGTAAGTGATACTTATATTTTCTTTTCTCTAATTCAGGTAAGTCTCTGGTAACACCAAGTTTCTCTAACTCGTCATTGATCCATGTACCAACATCGTGTAAATATTGTGCTTCTTTATATAATCTTTCTTGAGTTTCTCTGATTTTTGGACATGATTCTCTAAAGAATACAACGTGTGCACCTTTTTTAACTTCGGTATCATAAATCATAACAGTTACAGCATAGATGGTTCTTCTACGAACTTGAATAGAGTCACACCCCACAGATACAACTGATCCTGGTTCTCTGTACATAATCTCTTTTATGTACTCTACTACGTCGGGGATTTGTTCTCCACCAAACTTTTTGAAACGGTCTTTATAACTCATCTTCTACTATTCTTTTTTTAATTTTTAATATTGATTTTTGAACTATCTCTGGTGCAAAAACCATGAAATTACCATCTTCACAAGTCAGATCAAAACTTCCGTTTGAATAAAACTGTCTCGCAATTTGAATTATATTATCATAATCTTCTTTAGATACAACAAATTTCTTACCAATAAATTCACCGAACTCATTGATAATAATCATTTGCATTTCAACTTTTCCCATACGAATTATATATAGAAATAATTGTTTGTTGTTTTTAAATAAAAAAGGGTATCAAATAATGATACCCTTTGTCTTATTACTTAGTACTACCAGGCTTGTTGATTTTCTTGATAGTTACTAACAAATCTTGGAATTGTAACAAGAAACGTTTCAATTTTGGATTTGTCACATCTGCGATATTATCTAAGATGTGTAGTAAGTAAGCTGTTTTTTCATCATCACCTACTTGGTTCAAGAACTTCACACAGTTGTCAAGTTGTTTGTCAGATAACTTAGTGATGTCCATTTCTCTTAAACTTTGGATAAGCTCAGAGTTTTTATCACGATTGTATTTCTTCAAATCTTCCTTAACTTTTTCAAAGTTGTTAAGAACATCCATAATGTTGATATTCATCATATCTTCACAATATGTTACGAACTTCATTGCTGAGTTTCCGATGTAACCAGCGGCTACTTCTTTCAACAAAGGCAAGAACTCTCTAGGAGAAGAACCCATACCGTAGTTTGCTACGATGAACTCGGACATCATAGTCCAAGAACGCGGGGTTGCGTACCCTTTAGCATTATCACTTGTTTTGTACATATGCTCTGGGTGTGTGTTGATGTAAGACACAATCATTGGGTGTACATGTTCTGTTGCGAAATCGTCAACCCACTCTTTTACATCTAAGGTGTGATTGATGTGTACTAAACGGTTGTTTAGAGCACTATCGAACTCTTCAACGTCTGTTCCATCTTCGTCACCTAAGTTACCAGAAGACATCATAAGAACGTTTTCATTGAAACGGAAATCTGTACCGATTTGACGCTCTAACAAAATTTGAAGGGCTGCGTTACGAACTTGTTGAGAAGCTCTATTCAACTCTTCAAAGTGAATGATTGTTGGTTGTTTGTTAGCCTCAATAGCCCAACGAGGAACTACGAAATCTAAACATTTAACCATTTTACCATCAACTTCAATTTCTGTTACGTTTGGATACAAACCAACGTCAGTTTCGTCAACCATAGACAAACGAATGTCCATATATCTAAATCCCATTTTGTCTGCGATTGAGCGACCAATCGCGGATTTTGCGATACCTGGTTTAGAGGTAATGTTAAGAACACCGTATTTCGCCCACATAATGGCCATATACTTTCTTTCTTTTAAAGTTAGATTAGCTAACTTGTCAACCATTGCCTCAGGCATCAACTTTGAATTCTTGTCTGTCATATTGAATTATTTATTTTTTTATATTTTATTTCTACAAATGTATAACTTCTTTTTGAATAAAAAAAGCTTTTTATTAAAATTTTTCCTCTCTTAATTTTTTACCTAATTCTAAATCATTAGGTGTATCTGAAATTAGTTTACCTAATCTACCATCAATCGTAAGTTTACGTGCTTCACGTGCAAAATCCATATCATTTGGATACTTTTCTTTAAGCTCATTCAGCTTATAACATTCGCATAGTTTCATATTAGTTTTCGTATTTAGTGAAGTGTTCATAAAATCTATCATACACTGCTTCATCCTTAGAATACATGTCAGTAAATAAGTGTTTTGATTTTAGTGTACCAATACCATCATCAGTAACAATCCAAATTAGTGGTTTCATTTTACTAATATAAGCTAGGATAGCTAACGCATCAAACCCATATTCTGGAATTTCATCATTTTGGTATTGTTTAGACATATCATCAATCTTAACATAGTAGTTTTTACCAGAAGTACAAACATTTATATCTTTAATACAAGTGTAAAGTTGCCATTTATCAGGAAACATTTCTAGTTCTAAATTGATTAGATTATCTTCTTCGATTTGAAGTTCTTGTCTATAGTCTTGTAATTGTGCATTATACTCAACTAATCTTTCTTTATTATCTGGATCAGTAAAGTCAATGTCAGAGTCAAGAAGCTTTGTAAAAACATCTTGTTTAGCTTTTTCTGATTGAGCATCACTAAACTCTTGCTCGAAGGTATCGAGAGTATAACCTTCGTTATACTCTATACCTGCTGTTTTGTATATTTCTTTAGTATCGATCATTATTATCCTTTGATTACTTCTACATTTTTAAGAGCAACTACTGGTTTAGTAGCATCAATCATTTCTGATACATTACCTAATTTAGCGAAGTTATCGATAGTACCTTTAGCTACAGAGTAAGTAGTAACGGCTTTTATAATGCGTTCTTTGTCTCTTTCAGAGATTTCAGCACTTTCTTCGATCAAACGAGAAAGAACTTCACCGTATTTTTCGATCATATCGTTATCAAAAGCAAAGGTAGTTTTCTCTTCAACGATGTCCTCACCGTAAGCTTCTTGTAACTCGGTAGCACGATCTTCGTTGATAGAAATATAACGATCAGTCGGTACAAACATAAATTGTGCTGTGTCGTCTAAGTCATTTACAGACTCTAACATAACAGAACCTGGATTCTTACTAGTTCTATCATATAGTTTAGCCCACTCATTTTGAGCTAAGTCTTTCAACTCGTCTGCAATCATATCTGCTTTAGCTTTGTCTCTCTTCATGTTGTCTTGAAGTTGAGATAGTCTAGCGACGTTACCGAAGAAGTCTTCGTTCTCAATTCTGATTCTAGTTTTTTCGTCTTTACCTTTTGCATTTTTTGCTGGTGCTACTGATTTCGCTTTTGTAAAAAGATTCGCCATAGTGATATATTTTTTAGTGAGTGAGTTATTGTTTTTATTTCTTCTACAAAGATAAGGAACTTTTCTAATTCTACAAACTTTATTTGAAATTATTTTTTCTTTATTGTTTGTGAGATAGTGTTCCTCTCATTTGTTTTACAAAGATAAGGATAATTTTTCAACTACCAAAATAATTACAAAAGAATATCTAATGCTGTTTCAACCTCAACAAATCCAATCTGTGGGTTTACTTTAATAACTTTTGATCCTATAAAAACATTTATAATATCAGAAACTTGATCATCTATAATAACATATTTTCTAACAGGATTTCTATCTAGCCAATCTGAAATTTCTAAACCTCTGTTTCCAAGTGGAATTGGACTACCAGCTTTAAGATGTCCTAATCCAGTTTTACCAATCACTTCACCAATTACACCTCTATCTTTAAATATTTTTTGAAGTTCTTCTAAAGATAGATGTACTCTCCAGCTTGAGGTAATAACAATCTTTGCACCAGTCAAGTAAATAACTTCATTAAGATTATCAACTAGATCTTTTTTAAATAAACGAAGTGCTCCGTGATATACAGGTTCATTAAGTTTTTTGGACCATTCCAAATCACTTTTGTAAGTTCTAAGAACTCCGTCTATATCTAAGAATATTATTTTTTTATTGAAGATCATATTATTTTTTACAAAGATAGTAAAAAGTATGATAATATTTAATATATAGTTTAATAAAAATAAAATACTACATGAGAAATCTGTATAAATTCATAGATTTTATAAAAGAAGAACTTAGAATTGATAAAATGGATTCTGAGGATTTGGAAACAACAAAGATTGATTTGTTAAAAAGAATTGATGAATATAAAGTTTTCATATTAAATAATATAGAATATGATCTTAAAACTAATAAAATTGTTTATAAAGGTTTTGAAGAAATAAATGTGCCCTTAATAATTACGGAACTAAGTAATGAATTTACTACTGAAGTTATAGAAGATTTAAACATTGAAACATTACTACAAAAAGTAAATCAACTTTTAGAACTAAAAAGAAGAGATACTAAAAAAAGTATCAGAAAAGAGTTTGATAATTTTATTAAAACAATCGATAATAGAATATCTGTTATTAAAACTGGTGAAGAAGCTCAACACTTTGATGAATTTGAAGGAGAAACATCTCTTATTAAAAGAAAAGAATTTGAAGCAGAGAAATATCATATACAAGTAGAACTTTTAAAACTTCAAGAATGGGTAATTGCTAATAAAAAAAGAGTTGCTATAGTTTTTGAAGGAAGAGATTCTGCTGGAAAAGGTTCTGCTATCAAAAGATTTATCGAATATCTAAATCCAAAAGGATTTAGAGTAGTAGCTTTAGGTGTTCCAACACCAGAAGAAAAAGAAAATTGGTTTGCTAGATATGAAGCTCAAATGCCAAAAGAAGGTGAAATTGTTTTCTTTGATAGATCTTGGTATAATAGAGCTGTAGTGGAACCAGCTATGGGATATTGCACAGAAGAACAGTATAAAGATTTTATGGATAAAGTTGTTAAGTGGGAAGAAAATATGATAAGAAGACAAGATCTTTATCTAATTAAATTCTGGTTCTCAATAACAAAGGAAAAACAATTGAAACGTTTTGATTTAAGACAACAAAGTCCTTTAAAATACTGGAAGTTTTCACCAAATGATGCAAAGGTTGTAGATAAGTATGATATAATTGGTAACTATAAGAATCAAATGTTTAATGTAACTTCAAGCAGAAGGTCTCCTTGGGTGATAATAAACTCTAATGATAAGAAGATAGGAATGCTCAACGCAATGAGGTATGTTCTTTCTAGAATACCTTATGATGGTAAAAATAAAAAAATAAGTGAATACTATCCAGAAGTAGTCAGTGTATTAAAATAAAAAAAACTCTTTTAAAGAGTTTTTTTATTTCTTTTTATTAAATGAAAAAGGTCTGGAAATACTGAACCCCCATCTAAACTGACCTTGTTCCCAAGATGTAGTAGTATAAGGAATAAATTGATTTTCTAAAAGAGCAGTGTTATTCATAAATGTCAATTGAAAAACGTGACCTCCTGTTTCAATCTCAAAACCAACTGCCAAAGGATTATAAAAAGGTAAGCCATTTCTTTCAAAATATTCTTTTCTATTTTTACTATCAAAAGTGTAGAAATAGTCACCAATCAAAGCCATTCTTTTACTTACTTTATATCTTGCACCAATACCAATAGAAAAAATATCATTACTATCTCCGTAAACTACACGGTTATAATGAACATATGTAGGTAGTACAGCCAGTGAAAAAGTACTGCTAAATTTTCTTACAATTATAGCTTGACTTATAAATGACCAACGATCAGAAAAAGTATCAAAATGATCAGGAACTTTATTATTTATATTAGAAGTCATCGTAGATACAACTGCATTACCGAACAAAGTAACTCCAAATGGTCTACGATTTCTTTCTGTTTGTTCAATCAACTTATATTTAATATTAGTTTCAAGTAGTTGACGAATAGCAGTGGCTCCTTTTGCTCTTGCGAAACCAACAGATAAGTGATCTGTTAGTCCATAATCAAAAGCAATTTTAATATCTGCTGCATTATCTGTACCATAAAGTGTTTCGAATCCACCGTAACGACCAGCAGCATCTCCAAATCTATGAGAAACCATAAACTCAAGTTCTCCTTTGTGAACTATCTCATTAGATCTTGAATTGATTATCCTTGATGATTTGAATGTTGCGTAAACAGGAATTGTATCTTTTTCAGTTGTTTCAACTGGTAAAAAGTTTTCCATATTTTCTTGAGCACAAACTTTAAAGAAAGGTAAGATACTGATACAAACTATTAAGAGTATTTTATTCATTATTTCTTTACATAAGGTTTGTAATTTGCGATAATTTCAACATCTAATTGCTCAGCAATTTTTGCAAAAACTATCGTTGGTATCTCTACCCCGTGATCTGCAGGTTTAATTTTAAAATTAGAGTTAAATATAATAGCACTTCCACTATTAAGGATAGTTCCGGTAATTTTATATTCTTTCTTTTTACCGTGAATGTTTAGTGTTCCAGCAACAGTTACTTTATAAGTACCTGTTTTTGTAATATCAATGTCATCTAAAATCTTTCCGTTAAAATCCGATACTGGATATTTTTCACTTTCCATATAGTTTTCATTAAAATGCTCTTGCATTAGTTTTGCTTTAAACTGAAAAGATGTATTTTGAATTTTAAAGTAAATTTGTTTTGTATTGATATTTAAAACAGAAGCTACTGTATTGCTAATTCCGTCTATATCTTCAATTGGTGTTTTTGAGTGAAAGCTCACTTTTGCTGTTGAAGTGGTAAATATACCTTGTGCAAATACAGAAGTAATAGACAAGAATAATAGTGCGATAAAAAATATTTTTGATTTCATAAATTATATATTAAATTTTAATTCTCTGGCATTCCTCTCGAAATCCATGCTGCCATCAAATCACGATCATGTTGTGAAAACGGAAATCTTGGAGGTGGTGGCATCGTTCCATTGATGATTGTGAATGAGATTTGATTAGAATTACTAATGGCATTTGCGTAAGTATTTGTATTTAACCACCAAGGCTGGGCAGAGCCACCAACACCATGACACGTGTAACATTTTTGTGATAAAAGTGGTCCAACAAAATTTTGATAACTCACATTTTGTTCGGTAACACTGGCATTGGCAAACACTTGTCTATCACTAATGTATTCGGATTCTTTCGAGCAACTACATAGTACTATAAATAAAAAGGAAATTAAAATAATCTTTCTCACTTTTATATATATTATTTTTTTTAATAATCATCTTCATCATCAAAAGAGTCATCTGCCCAACCATCATCATCCCAATCATCTGATGCACCATCTAAATCTTCAAACACATCATTTTCTTCAAGAAGTTCTGCTAATTCATCAATTTCATTTTCATCTAAATCAATGTCTTCAATTTTTAGAATGTCAACATTAAGTTCATACTCAATCTTTCCTTCTTCTTTAAGTTCTTTAAGTTTAGATAGAACTAATTTTCTATCTATGACTTCATCCAGGTTGTAATACTCAAATAATTCCATAATTTTTATTTATTTTTTAAAATTTTTGCAATCTCTGTTTCAGGTAGTCTCGGCAAATCTTTATCTGCTGAGTACTTAGTTGCTATCCAAAATTTCTCTCCTTCTTCCATATAAGTGACATCCATAAAATCACCATCAACCTTAACTTTGAGTGTCGTATCAGTAATTTGTAATGGAATAATCTCTGCTTTTGGATCAGAATTGTAATTTTCAATACTTCTAACAAAGTTCCAATTATCTTTCTTATAAAATTCTTGTGCCAAAAGTTGTAAAAATTTAGATTTTTTTTTCATTACTTCATTCTTTCTTACCCCGAAAACATCACGTGGTGAGAATCCAAGTGTTATGTGAAAGTCGTGACCATTAAGTTCATATCTTTTTCTAACTGCAGCAAGTTTATCACTATCACAAACAATAAAATATGCTCTGTTTTCATTACGAGTTGCCGTACCGATACCCATAAACTTTAAATCATCTATTGGGTATTTAAAAATAGCATCTAAAGAAGAAACAAACTTATCAATTCCTAATTCTTTTGTCAATTTATTATAATCTGCGACATTTATCACCGTGATATGGTATTCACCATTATCTCTTTTTTGTTGGTTCTCAGTAAATACATTGTAATCTTCTTCACCTAATGCCTCTTTTAACTCATTTAGGTACAGTTGTAGAGACTCATTTGGTATTTTGATACCAAGATAGTTATTACCGATTACGTCACGAAGGTGTGTTATATAGTGTGTCATATTTATAATTTTAACATTGGAAATCTTTCACAGATTTCATTTACTTTTTGTTGTAAGTTAGTTATCACAATCGGTAATATATTTTGTCCAGGTACTTTTTGTGAGTATTTGCAATCTTTGTTTTCTTCTGCCCAATTTTCATTAAACTTTATACCAGGTAAATAAAGAATTGAATCAGTTGCTACCTTACCAGCTTGTCCTCTAAAAACACTTTCTTCTAATACCCAAACTTCTCTTGTTGGTGATAAATATATCTTTTCAGTATATCTGACATACTCTGGATCAAATAATCTAACGTGAAAACAAGGTACAAGATAGTATGAACCATACAAATCAGATTGTTTTAAAATCTTCTCTGGATAGGTTGTTTCATCATTAAAGAAGTATCGGATATTTCTACCGACACTTCTTGTTAGATTTAATTGCATTATTTCTTTATCCATTATAATAGTTTCTTAAAGTTTTCTATTTCTAATCTTTTAATCTCTAAACCTAATTCTCTACCAGTAATACCTTTAGCCATCAGCTCTTCAGCTGAGGTACTTGGTTTGTATTCTAAAAACTTAATCTTCACTGGATCATTGATAGAACAAACTTTAATCCATTCTAATATAGTTGCATCAGTAATGAAACATTGTTCTTTCTTTTTAAACATTTCAAACGCGATCTCTGGTGTCAAAGTACTAAATGACAATAGAAACATTACTTTCTTGGCAGTATCAGATTCAATTTTGTAATCTTGTACTAATTTAAGTTCTAATTTGTTTAAAGGTTCGTTTTTAAATAAGTTAGCCATCACTACAACAAAGTCAGATGATTTTACTAAGTCAGCGTTTATGTTAGAACCAGGAAAAACTTGGTCCCACATATCGAACTTAGTAAAGAAGTTTAAGTAAAAGTTGAAATCTTTCGCTTGTTTCCAAGCTTTTTTAACTTCTTCCCATACTCTTTCTTGAGAAATTCTTTTCATTTCACCAGTTTCTGGGTCAATGTTTTCTAATTGTTTTCTTTTCGCAATTGCTGCTTCTGTATCTTTATGTAATGGATGTTCGTATCTTGAAGCAAATCTAAATGCTCTCAAAATTCTTAAACTATCTTCATCAAATCTTTCAATAGGATCACCTACCATTCTTGTTATACCAGCTTCTAAGTCACCTTTTCCACCAACTAAATCAACTATCTCTCTTTTGTCAAGATCATAGAATAAAGAGTTGTATGTTAAATCTCTTCGTTTAACATCATCTTCAATAGTCACACCTAATTTAACTTCTGGGTTTCTACCTTTAGAAACATCTTCTCTAAAAGTCGCGATTTCCATTCCTTCTGGAACTTCTTTAGTGAAAACAACTACAACACCAAATGCCTTACCTTGTAAGTTGGTTCTGTAAGTATTACCGACAATCTCTAACACTTCGTCAGGAAGTGCATCAGTTGCTAGGTCAAAGTCTTTGGGTTTATCTCCGGTTAAAAAATCACGTACTGATCCACCAACAAGGTAAAGTTTCTTACCGTGTTCTTTGAATAATTCGTTAAGGTCTTTTACGGATTGAGGAATTATATCCCACATATCTTTTGGTTGTATTGATTCCAAGAATTTATTATATTTAGTAATTAGTTTCACAAAGATACGTTATTTTTATTCACTCCAGAATTTATTTGGTGATATTGTCCCGATATAATCTGCGAAGTCATGCATAGAAAGACCACATTCTGATGAAACTCCTGGCTCGGCAAGTATTATACTTGATAAAGTTCTATACATTGTTTTATATTTTTCAGTAAACCAATCTGGTACAGGATACTCAATAGAACTATCTGCAAAGAATTTCTTTAGAAGTATTTTTATTCTACCAGCACTTGGTCTATCTGCAACTTTAACGGTTATATAACTTGGGAAACCTCCATCATTATAATAAAAGTTATGATTATGTATTTCAAAATCATTGGGCTCTAATTTTAAATCTATTCTTAAAGTATTTGTTTGAAATCCAAGTCCAGTAAAGTGATCTTCTTCTAATTCATCCCTCAGTCTATTTAATTGTTCTTCTGTTTTAGGAATCAACCACATTTCCAAATAAATGTCTGTTTCTATTTCCCAATCATCACCTTGATCACCTCTTACTAATTTAGCAGTTTCATCTCTATACGAATCTAACCAAGGATAAAAACAAAAGTATAACTCTTCTTCATTATTAGTACCCAAAGATTTATTTTCAACAGTAACTTTAATAGTTCCATATTTAGAATAAGTTTCAACTTGTTTTTTCCAAGTTTCAATTTCTTCTTTTTTAAGAACATTTGCACTATGTTGATAAAGTTTATCTGCTCTCTTACGATGCCCTAAAGTCACAAACTTGTCGGCCGCCTTTGTATAGGTACTTGACTTTAATTCCTCGTTATATCTATTTAAGTATTTCATATTTCGTATATATAAAAAATAATATATAGATTTATGAGATACATAAAAGTTTTTGAAGATTTTAAGAAGAACAATCAAGAAGGTTCTTTGATTACAATAGATGATGTAATTAAATGTATTAAATCTGGTGGTGTTCTTTATGCCACTATTATAAAAGATTTTGTTGACAATGATCCTAAAGCTGCGTTAAAACCAGTAAATGTAGATGATGATGGTGAAGTGACCGTTGAGTTTGAAGGTAAAGAGTATGAAGTGAATTTAAGAAACATAGAGTCTATTGATTTTTAAAACAATAAACTCTTTAGTTTAATATCCCTAGCAAATGACTTCATATCATCTATATAAGTACATTCATATTTATCTAAAATTTCAGTATAACAAACCCATCTATCTTTTCTTTTTGACCAGAAAGAAGTCATTGGATCATCTGATTTACCAACTGGAATATATAAATCTTTATCATTATCTAAACAATACTCAACTAAATCTTGTATTTTAGACGGATCATTTATAAAGATGTCTAAATGATAAACCATAACACAATCTTGATCAATCTTTGAATAATCAAATTTTTCAGGATTATTTATACCCCATTTTCTCATACCAAGATTTTCTGGTAACTTATACTTATATAGTAGTAAAGTACTTAAATTATTCTTATTAAGAAGTCCGTATATTGTAAGAAGTTCTTTTCTTTCTTGGTATTTACCTTCCCAAGCAAACTTATCATCTATTCTGTAAATCATATTACTTTAAATAAGACATTATCTTTTGTTTTATACCCACTTGCTTGATTCCCTCATTTTGAAGCTTTGTATGAACAAAATTGGTTAAACCATCAGACATATTCAAATCATCAACTGCTACCCAATGAGTAACCTCTGGGTGTAGAGCCAACCATTTTTTGATTTCTATTGAACGTTCATCTTCATAACCTTTCTTACCATTCGCTTCCAAAGATTTAAAGTCTTCGACTTCAAGAGTTGGTGTATAATCGATCGGTCCTTTGATAACTCCGTATTGATTAAAAAGGTCTTTCATTTCTGTCAAGTTACAGCTAAATCGCCAATCAGAAGAAACAACGATTTGAGCACCAGTTTCTAATAAGATTTCATTTAAAACACGAACTGCTTTGTCATTAAAGTTATCAAAACGGTATTCAACATCCATTAAATGAAAGTCACAATCATACATAACAGATTGCTCTGGATACGTTCTGTTCCAAAGTTTCTGTTTTCTGTATCTACCACCCCATTCGGTTGCGAGACACATAACACCATCAAAATCCAAAAATAATACTTTCATAAATACAAATATACGACTTTTAATTATATATATTTAATATATAACAAAAAGATTTTTATTGAATGAAACATTTAAAACAATTTGAAAGCTGGACTACGACTACTACTGACCCAAGTAAAGAGGTTGATGTTCAATATACTAGTAAAGATAAGATTACTTATGGTATTCACGACATAAACATATCTAAAGATGGTGTTAGAACAAAAGTAAAAGCTAAGTTTGACTCTGGTGCTCGTTCATCAAGTATTGACTTTAAAGTTGCTAAAAGATTAGGTGTATCAGATGAATTCATAAAAACTTGTAAAGAGTTAGATTCAGTTGACTTATCTAAGTACACAAAAGATCCTAGAAACATATCTTTAGCAGAACAAAGTAAAATAGAAAAAGGATTTTTTAAAGATTTAAAAAGTAGATTTCCTGAATTAGCAGAAGTTAAACTAGTTAAATCTTCATCAGGATTTTCAGTTAGAATGGTTATCGGAATCAACATAGAGTATAGTGGTAGAATTATATCAACAGATGCAAATCTTCGTGATAGAACAGGACTAGCATGTGAAATGTTAGTTGGATTAAAAGATATGTTATAGTATGAAACACATAAAAGTATTTGAAGAGTTTGGTGGTAGAGAAAAAGAAGTAGTATTTACCGGTAAAAGAAACCCAAGATTAGTAATCAAAGTTCTTAAATCACCTGATGGTAGAATAATAGAAATTGAAAATGAAACTGGAATTAGATTTCCATTTTCGGTTGGACAAATCTTAAATAGAAACGTAGAAGTTTGGGCCAGTAATAACAATTTTCTAATGGATGGAAAAGATATGAGTCCAGAAGAGAAAGTATTTGGAATTAGAAAAAAAGATATACCACAAGGACACGAATTAAGAATGATGTTTCCTGGAAAATTTAGAAAGTAATTATTATGAAATGGTTAAAACTATTTGAAAATTTTAATGAAATAAAGAATATAGTTATAATAGGTGGTGGTATATCCTCTCTTTATGCAGCATATCTTTTAAAGAAAAATTATCCAAAGATCAAATACACTATAATAGAAAAGTCTAATGAATGTGGTGGTAGAGTTAAAATGTCGAATATAGGAGATGTAAAAATAGCCACTGGAGCTTATTTTACAAGAATTGATAAGGATATAATACTATCAAAATTATTAAAAGATCTTAATATAAAGTTAGATCCGTATGAGTTAAATATGGATTATACATTTCAAGAATCGGATTTCAATAAGTTATTAAATAAGTTAAAAAAAGAGTTACCTAAATACGATAGGAACAAAATAAAGTTCAAAGAGTTTGCCAAAGATGTTTTAGGTAAAGATTATACTAATTTTACTGATATGATGGGATTCACAGATTATGAAAATGCTGACATAAATGACACCTTATTCAATTATGGTTTAGAGGATAATATATCTGGTTCTAAAGTTATGAACTTAGATTGGAGTAAAGTTATAGAAAAGTTAGTTAGCTTCGTAGGAAAAGAAAATGTTATTCTAAATACCGAAGTTAAATCGATAAAGGAAAAAAATGGTTCTTTTTTAATAAATTCTAAATATGATTGTGATGGTGTAATAATAGGAGTCACTATAAACTCATTAAAAAATCTTTTAGATAATAAAATTTACAATCAAATCGAATCTCAAGAATTTATAAAAGTTTTTGCTAAATCTAAAGACTTAGATGTGAATAAATATACTGTTATTGATTCAGAACTGAGAAAAGTTATACCTGTCAAAGATGATGTTTATACAATTGCTTACTCTGATAATAAAGATGCTATATCTTTAAAATCAAAAGGTACTACTTATTTTGAGGAATTACTTTCTAAAACTTTCAATAAAGATATAAGAATCAATACTATTAAAAAGTTTTTCTGGGAAGAAGGAACACATTATTATAAACCTTTACCAACTGAATATAAAAGTAGAAAAGAATTTATAAAAGAAGCACAACATCCAAAAGATAATATATGGGTAATTGGTGAAGTAGTTGCTGAGAAACAAGGCTGGGTAGAGGGTGCTCTTTCAACTGTTGAGAAAATAAGTTTATTTAAGAAGTGAAACATTTAAGAAAATTTAACGAAGCTTGGGAAAATGCAGGTGAGAATAAAGAACTGATTGGTAAAGTTTTGACTCCTACACAAATTGCTAGAATACTACAATCAAAGGTAGATAGAATAAAAGACTTTTGTGAAACACACTTAGCTTACTTACTTGATGAAGGATTTGAAGTGAATTGTAGTTCGACATATCTTGATAAAGAAAGTTTTTATATTAAGATTAGTGAACCGGGAAATTCTGTACCTAATCAAAGAAGACAAGATTTATTAAATAACTGGGAAGATATAAGTAATCATATTATAACTTTTCTTCACCACTTATTGATGAAATTTGAAGTAGTAGCAGGTGATGCTAAATATGGCACTGATATAAAATCACCAATCATGCTTTTTATTGATGGTTTATCCGTAAAATTTAAAGACTTTGATAACATAGGACCAATTACATCTGTTTACTCGGTACAAGATTTAATGGATAATGAAGATGTTTTAAATGGTTCTAAAATAGGATCTATAATTTTATATGTTAAAGAAAAATAAATTTAGTATGAAGTTTTTAAGAAAATTTAATGAAGGTAAAGAACCAGACCAATCAGAAATTTCTGATTTAAGTAAAGATTACTTAGCTTATTTAATTGATGATGATTATACTTGTGATGTTCAGACTGGTTATGAATGGTCTCATACAAAAGAAAAGATTACTAGTAAATTAGCAACTAGAATAATTCTTCAGAAATATAAGAATAGTTCTAGTAAAAATGATTTCTTATGGAATAATGTTAAAGATCATTTTATAGCATTTATACATTTATTGAGTAAAGATTACAATATAGACTTTTTTGAGTTCATATGGATAGGTCTACAATCTGGAAGCATTGTTCCCGTTTTAAGATCTAGTAAAAGATCATTTCAACAAGTTTTAGATGATGATAATTGTGACTTTGTACCGTTAGACAGAGTAACCGTAGTAATAAGTAAGAAAGAATAATATGAAACATTTAAGGAAGTTTAACGAGAGTTTGAATAAAGAAGAGTTACAAGATTTTTGTGATACTTACTTAGCTTATTTATTAGATGAAGGTTATTCAATAGAGGTAAGTGGTTCTGATGAGTATGTTCTTGTTTTAAGAAACGAAAATAGACCAACAAATGTACCAATGGACTCACCAGAGTTATTATTTACTTGGGAAGAAGTAAAAGATCAATTTATTCCATTTTTACATATGTTATCAAAACAATATACAATCACTCGTAGTATAAAGTTTTGGGTACTAAATAAGAAGTTTGATAGAGGAACAGCTCAGGAACACATTCAAGGTGGCGCAGGACTTTTACAAAAGGTGCGGCTGGCAATTCAGGCCGAAAGAGCTTTCCTTGATTATGATTATGATTTATCAATGGTTCTAGAAGATAGGGTTAGTTTAGAAGAAGTTGTACAAATAAACATTTATTTAAAATAAAAAACCCAGTCATTGACTGGGTTTCTTTTTTATTTGAAAAAAGTGTAGAAAAGTGTAGAAAAGTGTAAAAGGAGACAAAGATTTTTAATATATACTATATGAGAAAAACATTAAAAATAACAGAAGATTTACACCAAAGAATAAAAGTATTTTGTGTAGAAAATAAATTGAAAATGAATGACTGGGTTGAGAAAGAATTGGAAAAAATATTAAAAGGATATGATAGTAAGCCAGACGGTAAAGATAAGAGTAAATAATAAAAATATTGACCATTATATAAATCAGAGTTTAGATGTTATCTATGGTGGTGTTTATGAAATGGATATAAAATTTCTACCAAGATATTCTAAATATAAAATATTAGCTAAGTGTGAAACATGTGAGGTTGAAAAAGAACTATCAATGCAAAAGTATCACCAAAATTGGGAAAGAAGTGAGTCTTATAATTGTAAGTCATGTAATAATATCACATATAAAAAATCTATGTTGAAAAAATATGGACATGACAATCCATCTAATGTAGAATCATCTATACAAAAAAGAAAAGAAACCTGTTTAGAAAAATATGGCAATGAATATATTATAGCATCAGAATATTCTAAAGGCAAAACCAAGAAGACATTAGATGATAGATTTGGTGGACATCAAATTAATATAAAAGAGATTAAGGATAGAATAATGAAAAATGGTAGAATAACAAAAA
>Ga0209084_1001522_pt1 | contig 19330 bp, 28 predicted proteins | sample C_130820_MF_Meta_FD_187309 | JGI IMG/M metagenome (GOLD analysis project Ga0209084, IMG submission 187309) | Freshwater microbial communities from Lake Croche, Canada to study carbon cycling - C_130820_MF_MetaG (SPAdes) (version 2) | ecosystem: Environmental > Aquatic > Freshwater > Lake...
CATTTGGTAATTTTATAGTTTGCCCACCACTACCGGTAACTAAATAAGAAGGTGTTGAATTTACAGTTAAAGTTATTAAAGTTGCAGAAGCAGCAACCGAAGTAAATCCCTCAAATACATTATTAACTTTTAAATTTTTAGTGTTTAAATCAACATCAGTACTTGCTCCAGTATAAGGAACTAAACCCGTTAAATTTTGGTCACCTGTATTAGTTCCACTTAAATTAGATAATTTAGTTATTTCAGCACTTGTAATAAGTCTTTGTCCTGTAGCTAATAATGTAGCCAAACTACTAACTGCATTATCGTAAGCCGTTTTTAATAAATCGGTTAAATCATTTTTTGTTAATGAATAACCTGCAACTTTATCAACTTTCAATGCATCTTGAGTATCTACATAAGTAGTAGTAGCTAAACCTGCAATACTTGGTATAGTTGGCTTATTAAGTATTTGTGCGTCTCCACTCGTTGCATTCCAATCTGCATTAACATTTACTTCGGCTCCTGCTTGAATTCCTGCTAATTTTGCTTGTTCAGCAGTAGTATAATCATTTGTTGAAAGTCCTTTTCCAGTTACCTTATCGACTTTATTAGAAATATCTAAGGAAGTAATAAACGGATGTACACCATCCGCACCGTCGTTAATTAAATCGGAAGTTTTGCTAGGTTCTTGAATAGAAATTGTAATATTTTCAACTTCTTCGACTATTTGTATATTTATGATTTCTTCTGCCATTAGATTATTGGTTGTGTTGTGTCTTGAATAACGTTAAAAGAGCCTCCGAAATATGTCTTTGTTTTACCGCTTAAATAGGTAAATTGTACATCGTAATAATAGGTATAATCAGCATCCCAATCAATAATAAAATCGCCTATTATAAATTGATTTGCACCCGTTTTTGTAATTGTAGCCTCTTGCATTAAATCACCCGTTTTTGACCCTTGGCGAAATTGACAACGAATAGCAATAGTAGTAATATCAATATCAATATTAATCGTTTTTGCACCGAAACTATCGCCCTTTAAACAGTCTGTAAAGTTTTGTATTATCATAATCTTATTGCGTTCAATTGTTGTTTGTCTACTTCATAAAATAAATAGGTACATCCTGCCGTTGCTCCATTTGCTACGGTTATAGTTGTTGCTGCGGCTGCATAATTTGCATAACTTGGAAAACTAGCATTTGAAAAAATAGTTTGTCCGCTTAATTGGTTTCCGTTACCCGCATCTTTTCCAAAGGCATTTACATGACTTCCCGTATTATTTTTAGCGGCTCTAGTTCCAATAGCATTTATATCGCTTCCTTCATTTTCATTTGCGCTATCAATACCAAAGGCGTTTATATCATTTCCTGTATTTGCAATTGCGGAGTTTTCGCCCATGGCATTAATGTTATTGCCTGAATTACTAAAAGCGGATTGCTTACCTAAAGCATTTACACTATTTCCAGTATTTGATATAACAGAGCTTTCTCCAAAAGCATTAATATTATTTCCTGTGGCTGCATCTCCTGCTCCAGAGCCTTGAAAATTATTACCATTTACTAAGTCATGATTATTATCTAAAATTTGTTGTAAGGTTTGCCCTGCTAATTGCGGAGTTATTCGATAAGTTACCCCATTTATTGAAATAGGTATATCCCCTATTGGGTTTGTCGTTCCGACATACGGAGGAAGTTCGTCAATTTTTGTGCTCATATTAAAAATAAATCTCCTGCATCGCTTTGTAAAATCGCTCCGCTTTGAATTAATAAATAGTTTTCATTTGTAAAACTTGCATTCGGGATATGTAAATCACCCGTTACAAATTTATAATCATTCTTTAAAATATCTCTTTGCAAAAATTCATCTACAACAAAATCCGTATCGTAAATAAATACATCGTCAATTCCTGTAACTAAATTTAAACTTTTTAAATTATTATCCATTATGAATTTAGGCAACATATTTAAACTACAATAGACATTTAAACAAATATCTAAAATAGTACTTCCGATACTTGGTTTAAACGATTGTAGCATTTGGATAAATATTTAGTTTGCCATCTGTTCCAAATTCAATAACGGGATTGTCCACGTTGTAGCCGTCTTTTTCAAGTTCAATTTTGATTTTACGTGCTAATTGTTGTGCTCCACCTGCTGAATTTTGATAATAACCAATTCCAACGCCATCAGTAGGATTTTCTTTCCACCATCCAACGTATGCGTTAATAGTGTCGGCAATATGTTGTTGGTCGCTTTCTACTATGGTAAAATCGCCATTGCTAAAATGCAAATCGTTGTTAATCAATCCAAAATCTTTTCTAACTGCCATGTTTTATAACTGTGTTTTCGATTTCGCTTTGTTGCGTTGGAGTTAAATTATTAGTTTCAATAACACTTGTAATGCTTGTCGGTGTTCCTGCTGCGATATGGGTGTGAGTATTGAACTTTAAAATTAAATCATTAACGATATTTTCCATTGCATTCAATTTTTGCGTTAGTTCAATCACTTTAACTAGCCCACCAAATTCACTTCCATTGATTGTCAAAGATACTACATCGGAATATTGAACGATAAAGGGTAACGTATATTTAGACATTAAAACATAAACCATGGAACCAACTAAAGGCTCTATTACTAAACCGTCTGCAATACCTGCTTGTAATTGTACATCAAAATCGAGTGTGCTTTGTCCTGTAATAGTTGTTACGTGTGCTTTACGATTACCTAAATCGACGCTATTAACATGGCATTGTAAAAGCCGTACCTTGTCATCATTTTGATTACCGCTTAAATTTTGTATTACGGATATTATATTAAAATCGCTCATATATTTATTTTATAATCTAGTTCAATTACTTGACGCATTCCCTCAACACCTCCGCTATATTCAACACCTTTTATTTTATAAGTTCCGTTTTGCTCTGGGAGAAGTTTATTTATAATTTGGCATTGGTCACCAAACTGAACATAAGGCGTTCCAAAAGTTGTAAACTTTCCTTTTAAACCTGTGTAGTAATATTTTTTAAGTACTTCAATCCCTAAAGTTGTTAATTCAGATTCTGTTTTGGCTTTAATAAAAAAGAAAGTACGTCTTTCTCCGTCTGTGTTTGTTTCGGGTTTTTCTCCTTGCTTTATTGCTTTTGAAACAATATCATAACCTAATGCCGTTTGTGGATTCGGTCTAAAAGTAATTAACACTTCAATTCGTGTGTTTTTAGTTTTAGTTTTACCATCTTTTGTAGTTCCGTTATCTTCTGTTACATGATTTGTAGCTATTGCCGACAAAACAATGTCATCAACTCTTTTAAAACTTAAATCACTAGTTATGATATTATTTTGAAATTCAAATATTTTAGTATTTCCTTCTCCATCAAAATAAATAGTAAGTCCAACTCTCAAAGTATTACTATGAAAATAGGTAAATATATGATGGTCTTTTTTAAGTTTAGCTAAAAATGAACCTATTGTTTCGTTTTCTGCAACTATTAAAGAATTATTCCATTCTCCCGTAGTTTCTGAACTTACCGAACATTTAAAATCCGTGCCAAAGGTAGTGTTTGTTACTTGTAAGGCTTCGTTTAATATACTTTCAATAGATTGACTACCGTTAAACGCTTTGTTAATCATGGGCGTTTTTTTGAGCAAGTACATGTTATCCTCAAATTCCAATGTAACGGGCATCTCAATTTTTACATTTGAAATAAACCCTTCGACAATAGTTGTCAAGGGCGTTCGTTTCTCGTTTAAATTTTCATCAAAATATACATATTGACTTTGGATTTTTACCTTATCCCCTTTTTTAAACATTTCCCCTGTTGCTATATTTTTACCAAATAACGGATAACGTTTGTTTGTTGCAGTATCTCGGACATAAATATTTTTTGGAAATACAATCTTACCTTGTGCGCTTAAATCTTCCCAGTTGTTTGAAAATTCCCAATGATTAACAAAATCAAAAAATAGCGTTTTTGTTGCCGTTGTTATTGTAATATTTGTTATAGGTCTTAACATATCTATTGAGTTATTGTTGCCTCTACTATTTTATCCGAAATAGCGTTAATTGTAAAATATTGAGTGCTATATTCGCCCTCTGTTTGAGCAAATGAATAACCCGTAACAACTATGTCGGTTATACCTAAATTTTGCAACCACCAAGAAGTAATTGCTAAAGATTGCCCCGCATCCAAAATAGTTTTCAGTTGCTTTGTTTCTGTTTTAGGGTTAACTCCATAAGCACCATTTAAACGCCCGTTAATTTGTATTTGAAAGTCATCCATCCCGATGTACTCCTTAACCGTTCCGTTTCTTCCTTGTATCTCTGTTGTAATGATTTTTTTACCTTGCGACACTTGTAAAATAACATCGTCAATTCTAAAATCTGCCCAACTTGAAACAGCAAAACCGAAGTCGTTTAAAACTTGTCCACTATTAAAAATTACATTTGAATAAACAGCAGTTCCCAATTTGCTGACAAAATCTGTAGCATCTTGGGTTACTCCTGCGTTTATTATATAAGGCGATTTAGTTTCGTCGTGTATTTTTACGTTTACTAAATTTGCAAATTCTTTTAAATTCATTAGTTCCCTGCTGTTAATTGTGAATCATTTACTGCGCTTGTTAAAGCCATTACAACTTTCTCTTTGATAGCTGTTGCGCTTTCTTGTATGTTAGTCGTTTTAATGCTAAAATCGTGTATTAAAGAGCCTATTTGTATGTTAACCGTTACTGCTTTGTTTCCTTGAACTCCTGCTGTGCCCTTGGTTGGTTTTCCTCCCGCTGTTAATTTTCCATTTGGAGCGCCTCCCAAAACATTTTTATTTTTTGTTGCAACTTCTTTAATTGCTGGTTTAGTACCTTTCTTTTTAGTTTCTTCATCTGTTACTAAATTTAAAGATTTTCTAAAACCCATTAATTGATTTGCTCCATCTTTTGCCCATTGTGCTCCTGTTATTTTACCAATCCAGTGCATAGCTTGTTGTAATGGGTATAAAATAGCATCAAACAAAACTACTCCAATTCTTTTTATTCCTGCGGTAAAACCTCCAGTATTAAAAGCATCTTTTATTGATTGCCAATGACTATAAATTGACATTATAGCATCAATAACTAAACCTATTGGACCAAGTAATAAAGATAACGCAGCACCCCAATCATTAAAGTGAACTACTATTTCGGCAACTAAAGCTATTGCAGCGGCTATTCCTATAATTAACAACCCTATGGGGTTAGCATCCATAGCGACATTCAACGCCCATTGTGCAGCTTCTAATACTCCTAATCCTTCGGCTCTAGCCATGTCCCATCCTAGTAATAATTCACTAGCTGTTGCAGACAGTCCTTTCCACCAAACGCTTAATTTTTCAAATCCTAAAATTCCTAACATTATACCTTTATAGCCAATATAAATTCCAGTAATAAACATAAGCGCATCAGAGTGGTCTTTCATAAATTTACCTAAACTTTTAAATTGATCGGCAATATAATTTAACGCTGGAACTAATTTTTCTAAAAATTCCATAGCTACCTCTCCTATCGCAACTTGAAAATTACCCATTCTTTTAGTAAATCCAATTAATGGGTTAGCGTCATAAGCTGCTTTAGATGCACCGCCATATTTATTTTGAATTTCGGTAAGCATTATTTGTTGTGCTTTCACAATTTCCCCCTTTGCAACTAAAGCGTCAATCGCATCGGTTTGCTCTTTTGAAAACATTACTCCTGATTTAGAAAGTTTTTTTATACCCTCACTAGGATTATCCATTGCTTTTCCAAATTGAATAGACATACTATGTAAATCTTGACCTGTTTTAGCGGCTACATTTGCGATTGCATCTCCAATTTTTGGGAAGTTTTCTTTTGTAAGTCCTCCAAAAGTTAACATTTGAGCTTGCATGTCTAAAATATCGGCTTTGCCGTAAATCATCCTAGAGGACATTTCGGAAGCCATATCTTTAATGCTATTCATAGTCATTCCTGCTGCGCCTCCAGTACTTTCTAACCCTGCTTGTACTTGTGCAGTAGCTTGGTGTAATTTTTCCACCTTTTCAATACCTTCTTTTATAAAATCCAATCCTTTAAAAACTGAAAAACCAATTCCAAGCGTGCCCATAATTTTATTAAGCCCGCCCATTGTGCTCTCAAGTTTTACGGCTTGTCCGTCAGCTTGTTGCAATTTGCCCGAAAGCATATCGTTAGCGGTTATCGTATATCTAATTTGATTATCCATTATATATTTTCATTATATTGTCCTGTTGAAATTAATCCCCACTTTAATTGACCCCAATTTTTAGCCAATTCATCGTCTGACATATTTTCTACGTCTAATGTAAAATGCGAAAAGTAGCGAAGTAACGCAATCATTCTCGTTTCTTCGCTACTCTGTTCACTAATGGTGTAGTCGTCTATTTTTTTTTAAACGTGTTTACAGCCATTTCAACCGTTTTAAAAGCCTCCATTGTTGCGCCTAAATAGTATTTATCGTCAAACATAATACGTTTGTCGCTTTCTTCCGTAAGAAAAATACTCTCGAACAATTCAGCAGCAGCAGTTACAGGAGAGGTCATTGCCTTATCCATAACTCTTAATTTAACTACTCTTGAAGGTTCTTTAATATAGCCTACAATATCCTCGTTTGTATCCTCATCGTGAAACACGATAGGTAATACCGTACAATTTAATTTAGTGCTTAATTCTTGCGCTTTTGCTTCTACTTTTTCCATAATTATCTAGTTATTTTACCGATTACTAACGGCAAAGATACTAATAATTTTGTATCTGATTGCGATGCTTCCAAACCTTCTTCAGTAAATTCACAAAAAAGTAAATCGTCCTGAGTTAAAAAGCCACCGTTTGCATCTTCAAATACTACTTGAATATTGAACGGAGGTATCGCCATTAAATCTCTATTTGGAGCAGATGCAATGATTTGTTTTAATTCATCGGTGTAAAGCTCGATGCTTCCTTCATATTCTTTATTCCCGTAACCTCTTGAAACTGGCTCGTAACCTGCTCCGTATTGGTTTTCTTTTTTCTGTTTCGTTTTGTACGAAATTTTAGTAATACCTACCACGGGAACGCCAAACAAAATAAGTTTAACGTTTGCCCATGAATAATTTACTCCATTTATCAGCGGTGTTGCCATAATTATAATGAGGTTTTAAATCCGATGTTAATTTGTATATTTCTTGCAACTCCAATTGGAACAATATTAACTGTAACAATTACTTTGCTAGTAGATGCCACGTTTTGCGCTGGGTTTATTAAAACACCAATTGCAGAAGCTTCTCCATTTCTTACCATATCGTTAGTAATAACAGTTGCTTGACTTGTAAGAAAAGCGATTGTGCTATTTGCTAAAGTTCCGTTTGCGTTCAACAATAAAGGAGAGTTTAACGATGGTAATAATGCCGTATCTATTCCTCTAATTGCTTTGTCAATAGTTCTGTTATTTTCGATATACGCATAATCTGAACTTTTAGAAATTGCAGTGTGTGAGTCATTAAAAAATGATCCTGCAAGGTTCGGAAACTTACGTAAGAAAATATAACGTTTTAAATCAATAGCATCTAATGCGCTTGAACTTTGTCCGCTTGTCCCGTTACAGAAACCAACGCTTTCAAGTTCGATGCCATTTGATAAATTGAATTTACCAACCCAAGCGATATCCTCGTTTATAGAAGCTAAAGCAACCGCCCCAAGTGTAGCACCTAAAGTAGTAATTGATTTTCCTGTTGCGCTCCAAAGTGCAAATCCTTGTCCTCCATTATCTTGACTTATAACTACACTCACTTTGTTGTTAGTGTAAGTCGATAAATCCGTAAGAGTAGTAATATCTGTAGCCGCTAAAATGTTAGCTCCTAAAACAATCGATAAAGGCATTTTTAAAACATCTAATGCAGTAGCTTGAGTTTGTAAAGCTGTTGTTAAAGCAGCAGTATAATTTGTAGCATCTACATATACGCCTATTTGTCTAATTGCTCCATTTACTAAAGTAGCCGTTTGCATTGTTTGAACTTCTGCAAAATCATAAGTACTAGGAACAGCATACATACCTACAAAAAGATTTCCCTTTGGTTGAATTCTGAAATACTCTGAAATGTGGTAATACCATACTGCTAATTTAGAAGCTACACCACCACTAAAAGCAGTTGTTACACTTCCAACTATTGTTCCAACTATTGTAGCAGTTAAAGGCGTTCCACTATTTGGGAAAATACCCAATCCTTTACGTGCTGTAATTGAAATTGCACCTGCTGTGTTTGTTGCAGTATATCCATGTGAGTAAGTAAGTGCGTTAATTGCGTTTACTACTCCAGTAGCTACTAAAGTGACTGTTGTGTCCGTGGATAGTTTAACATAACTTCCTAGAGTTACCGTTTTGCTAGGCTCTGCAAAGTTTAGTGAAATACTATCCCCTGTTGCTCCTGCTATTGTAATTGTATAAACTCCCACGGCTTGTGTTTCATCGCTGTAGTCATTTTTTATCCCTGCCGTTACTGCATCGGAAATAGAGAAAAATTGTTTTATTCTATTTGTAGATGAGAAACCACTTGGCAAAGTTGCCGTATAAAATAAAAGCCCAGAAACGTAGTCGTTACCTGCTAAAGGTCGCCCTAATCCGCCCTGACCTTTTACAAAGGTTATATTATTCATTTTTAGCTTTTTTTGGTTTTAAAATTTCTTCCCTTGTTACTTCTTTGGTGTTCTCAACTTCTGAGGTAAACCATTCTTTATCATCATTAATCCAAACTGATAAAATATTTGAATTAGACAAAAGCAACTCTTTTAATTCTTCGTTGTACATAAAATAAGAGTTTTAAAAAACCCCGAAATTAATCGGGGTTTGATTAATTATTATGCTGTAAAATCAGCTAACACATAAGTTGTATGAATTACAAACTCAGAAGGTTTTGCAATACCAACACCCATTTTCATAATAGCTTTGTAAAAGAATAAAGCTGAATTATTTTGAAGTCTATTGATTTCAAAAGAAAGATTGTCCATATCTGTAACCGCTAATTGTAAATTAGAGTTTAAATCTCCTGCAAATTCTCCAAAGTAGAAGGTATTTTCAGGTAAACCTGCCACGACTACCACTTCGTAACCTTTGTATTTATTTAAACCTTTTTCGGTTGTGTCATTGTTTTTGTAAGTCGTAGTAGTTAAAGCATCTTCATATTTCAATGCGTCAACAACTGACATAACATATTTCAATCTGTCATATCTGTTTGCACGGCTTAATAAAGCAATACCCGAAGTGGTAGAACCCAATTTGTTTTTAGCAGCTTCCATTTTAGAAATAACATTCGCTGATGTAATAGCTGATGGAGAAGCAACTTGTAAAGCTGGAGTAGTACCATTTAAAGCAGTTTTGATGATACCATCAAAATAAATGTGTTGTTCATTAACTCCACCTGTATAAGCTGAACCTCCCGAAGTAGTAACGTAAGAAGTTGAACCTATGTGGATCATTTCTTCAATTGGCTTGAAAGTTTTTTGCGTGTAGTAAGTAGTTAAATAGTTTTGGAAAGTCGTAGGAAGTGAACGAGCTAACAATCTGTCTGCTAATTCATCTTTATGCCAATGATTTTCAAATACAGAAGGCTCGAACTCTTCGTATGCTTGGAATTTTCCAAGAGTAAGCAATCTATTGCTTAAAGTTGTAGTTCCTGAAGCTGTTGGAGTTGATCCGTATGCTTGTAATTTTGGTGCTGCGCTTAATACAGGAAAAGCGTATTGGTCATTTTTCACTCCTGTTGCAACATACATAAGACCTTTGTTCACGGTGTCTAATCCGATAACCGCTTCTGTAATGAAGAAGTCCTTTTCAAATTGCGTATAATTCGCTGTTGATAATACTAAAGACATAGTTTAATTATTTTTTGTTGTTAAATTTTTTCAATTGTTCGTTCATGTAATCTCCTACTTGTGGCTCTCTTACTGCTGCCGTTCCTGTTTCGATTTTGTTCGCAACTTTGTTTACTGGCAAACTTTCCAAAAGTTCTTTTGTTCCGTCAAAGTCATTTGAAGCTAAAGCAGTCCATTTGTTTATAATTGCTTCATCATTCGCAATTTTTCCAAGTGTAGCAAAACCTGTTACCATGTTTTTACAATTGTCCTCTTTTGTTGCATCAAATTTAGCTTTCAACTCGTCAAACGCTTTGTTGTCTGCATCCATTTTTTCTTTTAAAGCGTCCATTTCTGCTTTCATTTTTTCTTTTGCAGTCATCGCTTTGTTTTCGATTTCTTGGATTGCTTTTAAAATGCTTTCTTCGTTTGCATCGTCATTCAATCCAAGTTTGTTTGTTACTTTTAACATACTTTTTTTGTTTTTTGTTTTTAAAAATTTGTTCGTGATTAAATTAGCTTCTCGAAGGAAGTTATCGATATTGGCTGTTGAAAGCCGTTTTTTGTTTACGTTTGCCGTTTTTTCAATTTCCGTGCAAATACCTTTCTCCAAACATTGGTCCGCATTTAACCAAGTTGTCTCCGCCATAAGCTCGGATACTTCCTCTTGCGTCATGTTTGATTTAGCGCTTAATAAGGTCGAAATACTATCCTCAAATGATTTAGCACTTTTTTTATCCATTGCACCACTAACTGGGTGCATCATAAATTGCGCAAAATCCATCGTAACACGATTACGCCCACACATAAAAATCGCACCTGCGATACTTGCCGCCATCCCTACATTGTATGTATCGACTGGCGTTTTAGTTTTCAAAATTGTAGATCCAATTGAATAGCCATCTATAACAACTCCTCCAATTGAATTTATCCAAACTTGGATTCTCTTTTTACCTAAAGTATCTAAATAGAGTAATTCCTTTTGAAATATAGTGCCATCAATACCCATACCGTCAACATCATCAAAACCGATGTGGGAGTTAATAAGCATTATTGGTTCGTCCAATGTTTCGTCTATGCAATATATCATACAACAAATTTAGATTAATTCTAAATGATGGTTTAAAAATACGTTAACTATTTTAACGGCTTTGGTTTATTTACATATTCCTGCAACGCTTCGGAAATTATACTGCTGACGCTTCTACCTTGTCGCTCGGCAATTACCATAAGTTTTCTGTGAGTATTTGGCAAAGGATATGCCGTTACTCTACGTTGCAGGGTTTGGTTTTTCATAGTTATAATTTCATTATTCGTAAACGAACTACATACGGTTGCATATTTTTATCTGTTCCACTTACACCCGTTGAATCCGTAGCGCTTAAAGTTCCCATTGTTCCACCTGTTCCACCAAAAGCAACTGCGCCCGATAAACTTCTTGCGCCTGTTCCTAATGTATGCGTGTGCGCTACTACTACCGCATCTCTACTACCGCCCGTAGCTCCTAATGTAGTGTAATCAGTTCCATAAGCAATAACAACTTTTCCGTTATCGTTTGGAGTTCCATTGTTCCCATTCATAATGGCCCATCCTTTACGCTCTGCTCTTCCTAGTCCTGTACTATCAAACATTGCGCTTAAATATCCATTTGTGCAAACAACTTCTTTTGTATCTCCGACAATCCAAGCCCCTGCTCTTTGCCAATCTCCAAAATATGGGAAACTAGAAGTATCTGTTAATGATACTGTAAAACTTCTAATATCGTGAACGTTTCTATTTACTCCGTCGGTAAATTGTACAATATCGGCATTTGTAGAATAATGCGTTACTAATAAGCTAGGGTAAGGCAAATTAATTCCCGAAGCTGTTAAATTGAACGCTGGAACGTTGTAGAGTTCTCCGTTATAATAAACAATTCCTGCGCTTACATTGTAAGTAGGTGACGTATCCGAATTTATGCAACCGCTTAAAATATACATAGTATTATCAGCAGGAACATAACCCATTAACGAGGTTATAATTTGCGATGCAGTTTCTTTATGTGCATCTTGCAAGAAATCTAATGTACCCGATTTAATAGGCATTCCAATGCCCGAAGTAATAAATGATGTGTTTAATCTTTTCATTTTTAGTATGTTTGAATTTTATAGGTTATTCCTGCGCTAATGTATAAATCTGTGAAACTTTTAATAATAGAGTTTCTAATGTCGTTCGTAGTACCTAAAGCGTTGAAAACTGCAATAGGCACCATTATAGTAAGATTGTATTGATCCGTAAACGAATAGGCATTAATTACAAATTCGCTAGATATGTTTTGGTAGATTGTAGAGCTTTCAAATTCACTATGACCCACAAAAAAAACACTATCAGCTATTGTGTTAGTGACTAGATAAATATCGCTTACCGATGGCAATTGTCTAAATGCAGTATCGAACCATAAGTTTAAAGCGTATTCCAAAACTAATTTTTCTCCCGTTATAGCCAATCTGAAATCATTACCCATAAAATTAGGGGATACCATTATCCACGCATTTGTAAAGCTAGGCTCATCGCTTGTGTTTTCAACTGCTGTATAAATAGATTTACCATAACGCACCGTGCTATATCTCGAATAAGACCCAGCACTCCAAACCGAGGCTAATTGATAACGTTTGTAAAGATTAAACAATTGGTTATGATTTACACTAACTTCTTTCGCTAATTGCTGAAGGTAAGCCGTTGTTTTAGGTTGTCGTTTATCAGGTGGTAATGTTTCAATAACCTTTTGGCTATAATTAATACTATACATTAGAAATAAAGTTTAAAGAGTTTGTAAAGGTTTGCCCTGTAGTATCTTCCTCAACGATATACCCCGCAATAGTTGGGAACAATCTGCTTATTGTAGTTTTATTTTGTATTAGATAAGTTCCATTTGCAAAGGTTGTAAAGCTATCTCTTACTTTTATATCCTTAATCAAAATATCGTTTACACCTGTTATAGTTCTAATTGCCAATTCTAAATCAGATATTTTTAATTGTCCGTTAAATGATAGGTTTGATAAAAATAATTGAATAGCATTAATAACCGTGCCTTGAATAGTTGAACTATATTGTCCATCGTAGAAAATGTCCGCAGCAATATAAACTCTGTCTGCATCTTGTGAAATACAATTATATTGCACTCCTGCAACTCCTAAAGCGTTAATGTATCCTTGAAGTGCTCCAAGTTCCGCAACACTTAACGCTACTGGCGGCTCACTCTTTGCAACTTTTACCGTTACTTTGTTTGATATTGTTGTAACTACAGAACAGCGTGTAATAATTCGCAAAGAAGCATCTACGACATTATAAGAAGGTACTAAATTGTTTATCTGTATGATTTGCGGATTTGTAGCGGAGTATTGAAACTCGAATATTTTTTTAATTAACCAACTCGCTGTGTTTGGGATTGCTTGGCTTAAAGCTGTTTCGTTTTCTGTTTTAAAAACGTCAATAATTTGCTCTAATAATAAAATACTAACAGCAATTACATAAGAGAAAAGCCTCCAAATTGCACGGGTACTTGTGCTGTTTGCTTCCGCTAATTCGGGAGTGTTTTGAATATTTGCAATTATACTCGCTTGTATTTGTTCAATCGTTCTTGCCATTTCTTAATTGTTTTCTAGGTTAGTTGTTCCTGTTGTGTAATATTCTTGAGGCTTTGACGTTTCGTCTATCCAATGCGCTTTAAATTGTATTTTGTAATGATACACGTTTGAGTGCTCAAAATCTTGTTCCTCGCTAACCTTGGTAAAGATACTGCTTTTATCGGACTTAAAATGTGAAATTGATTTAACTACCAAATCCCGTAATGAAAAAATATTAAAGTTTTCATCCATGTTAGAGCCGTTATAATAATCTTGTCCTATGTGGATAGTAATATCAATGTCCGAGCCTTGAATATATCCGCCTATTGCCTGAGTGTCGTTTGTTTGAACTTCAACCAAAGCGCAAGGCATAGGGAACGAATAAAGCGAACCGTCCTGCATGTATTGAAATTGATTATTCCAAATAGTAACAAACTTCAATTGTTCAATTAATTTTAGTCGGTTTATTATTTGTTGTATTATATCCCCCATATTTTATTTACTTTTTGATTAATTTTTAATAATAGCTTCTTATTTAATTCAGCAGTAGTTCCAACGAATTGACGTTGTGGTATTACAATATCGTGCGGCCCGACTTTTACCTCTGTTTCAAAATTTCCTTTCCCTTTTTTAGCAAATCTTGTTTTATTAGTAGATTTTGTAATTTTGAAATTCATTGTTTTTACACTTGATTTTTTATGAATTACACCGCCCTCATTTTGAATTTGTGCGTAAGGATTATTTACTACCAATGTATAAGATAAATTACTATTTTTTACCCCTGTACTTACCGAGTTTGCAACGTCTTTTCGTAACCTTCCTGATCTTTTACCTTGTAAGATTGCTCTCGTGCTTCCTCCTGTTCGAATATCTTTCTTCGTTGGGTTTGTTCTACGCTTTACGTCCCTCCATGCTTTACCGTCAAAACCCTGATTTTTAAAGTTAGACATAAACTCGTTCTTTGCCACGTTGGCTAAGTCTAACGATAAGTCCAAAGATTTGATTTTCCGCTCTATTTGTCCGAAATTAAATTTATTCGCCATCGTCTACTAATTTTAAAACGCTATCTAAACCTTCTTTTGGAATATCGAAGTAAGGGTGTGTTTCATTAAATATAGCTTTATCACGATACGGATTGCTATTAAATAAATCCTCTCTTTTGTCGTCCATTTCTTTACTGACTTCATCGGCTTTTGTTTGTGGTGTTAATACTGCATCAAACTCATCTAGTTGCTCAATAGTGCATCTACAGTTAAAATGATTTAACGGTGTGTTGCTATCCCAAAAGCTATCCGCTACTGGTAAACAAATCCCGTCTAAAGGTAAACAAATCTCACTTGTTTGACTATCTATTACGGCACTATATCTTAAAAATGGTAATGTTTCTTTTTGTTGTTCTATTTGTTCCCAACGTTCAACCATTTGCGCCTGTCCTATTGTAGTGCTATATTCTGTTTGTGCCCATTGTTTATAATATTGGTCAAAAGTCTTTTCAGCTTCAATCGAATATTCTTTAAATGTTTTAATATCTCCGTTATCTTTTAATAAACTTAATTCTCTAACGCTATGGTAAACTTTACAACCCGAAAATATCTCTAAATTAGAGGTAAGCTCTGCAATCATTGATTTGCTTATAGTACCTTCTATTTTGCCAAGCCCCCCAATTAAAAACGCTGAAATAGCTTTATACAAATCTAAAGGAAGGCTATCGACATCGATATCACCCGCATAGATGCCCTCCAATAGATTGTTAATTTGCTTTTCAGTATATTTCATTATTCTTCCCCGAATAGGTGTTCATCTAACAATAATAATTTCGCTTTATCTCGAATATCCACGCCATCTAAAAGATTTAACATGTCGCTATATTCTGCAACTGATTTCAATTGTATATCTCTAAAGAATTGTAAAAATCCATAGGTAGTATGTTCCTTGCGTGTGATGATTTCATCGCTTGTAAATTCATACCCTAGATAAAGCGTGTATTCTAAATTATAGGCTTTTTCGATTACATCGACTAAATTTAAAAACGTGCTTTGTGGCGTGTTTATAATTGGCAAAGTTACATCTACATTCCAATCGACTAAAAAGTTTTCGATTTTCTTTGCGTGTACTAATTCATCGGAACTCTCGTTAGCAAAGTATTCTCCTGCTCTTTTATATCCTACGTTGTCACACCAATTAGAAGCGGACCGATAAAAATAATAAGCGGTGAACTCATCTTTTAAGCGAACTAATAACGCATCAATTGTATTTTGATTTAAAGTGTTTGGTTTCATTATTTGTACATATTTTTAAGTTTATCTTTTATGCTTGTTGTCGGTGTTACAATTGGTGCTATTACCTCGGGTGCTACTTCTGCAAGTTTTATTCCTGTTTGCTCCTCGAAATAGTCTTTATCCATTTGAAGTCCTGCTTTTTTGATTTCAACAGCTTGACCTATTACCCTATCGTTATTTTCGTGAACTTCGTGATCGTTTTTAAATTCAAAAATACAATCTTCTGGAATATTAAAACCAAACTTTATTAATCTAGGTATTAACTCGCTATTAATAACATCGGTTATAAATACCCCGTCTTTAGACTGCTTATCCTCCATTGCTTGTTCGCTAGGGCTTTCACTTCCTTGTGTTGCTCCTAATTTACCTGCTGTGCTATCCAATGCGTCTGCGTGTCCTAAAATAAGTTTTGATATTAAACCTTGCAAACGTTTCTCAAAGTTTGCGTATGCTTGCCATGCACTACCAACATTACCGCTTTCAATCAATTCTATTTGGTCATCGATAGCGTCCATTAATATCCATCCTGCACTACCCATATCTTGAAGAGCAGCAGCAAAATTCTCACGCTCTGCTAATTCTGTTTTGTTTGTCTTTCCTACTCTAATAGGCTGACCGAATAACTCTAAAAAGTCGCCATTATATCCTAAAATGTTACGTAAAAAGATTTGATAAAGTGCAACCTCGTAAAATAAGCCGTAACCACTATCGCTAGTGCCTATATCATTCGGAGTGCTTAAATAAATATGCCAATCGCTCCAAGGTTCATCTTTGAACGGTGTACCGCTTAAATTGTAAGCCATATTTGAAACTACATATCTATCAGGCGATACATACCAGCGTTTAGTAACTTTAATATCTTTAAATTGATTATCTACGCAATCCCCTAACTCAATTAAACTATAACCATAAAGCAAAGTATCCAACGAGTGCGAAATAAAACGATTAAACCAAGGCTTATTTAAAAGTTTCGCAACGTCATCGTTAACCTCTCCTTTACTATTTACAATTTGCCAATCTCTTAATGTTGTTAAATCCTTTCGACGTTCAACACACGCCTTTACGTGTCCGTCTAAAATTGTATCGATGTAGATTTGTTGCATTCTAACTCTAAAAGGGTTAAAAGGTCTCTCTGCTTCTTCACAAGCTACTCGCCAAGATAGGGTATCTTGTTTAATACGTGCTAATCTTATCGGAAGTGTTGTTTTTGATAAGTTTGCTTTAGCTTCTTCGCTTTGCACTATATTCGGTACATTTGGTTGTCCGAACCAAAGAAACCCCTTAGGTAATATATTTTTAATTGATGCCATTTAGTAAATGTTTACATTTTTTTCGTTACTACCCCATTGAATAAAGCGTCCTGTTGTTGGCTGTATTTCTAGCCTTGGAGTGACTTCTCCAAGTGCACACATTTTAAGCCATGCAATCGCATTTTCATAACGTGTAATTCTTAACTCTGGGATGTTTCTCGGTGCTATTCTGCTATGCAAATGATATAAAGCAATATCAATAATGTAGTTCAATAGCTGTGGATCTCTTGCCGTTCCCGTTTTATTCAATTCATCGTCAAATAAATACTTTTGGATTAAATAAGAACGAGCCTCTCCAATTGCGGTTAACTCTGCTTGTTGTCTTATTGCCTCATTTTCATTTATTATTTGCTGCAGATTACTATCCTGTATAAGTAATAAGAAATCTTTATTATTTAAGTAACTCATAATCAATGGATATTTTGTTTTTATACTTTGCAAAGATATTACAAAGGTCTATCATTTCATCTTTTTTAACCTCTGTTAAATCCCCTTTCAATTCCTTTAAAAATTGTGCAGCTTCTTTAACTTTCACAAAATTAGAAATTACGCCTGTTTTTTTGTTTACTATGTAGTACATATTTAATATCCTGATTTAGATTTACTTCTACCGATTGTTATTCCCATACTTTTACTACCTCTTTGGTAATTTTGAAACTCCGTATTAAAAGCCGTGCAACAAATATAATCGAATAAATCGGAATAGTGCCCCACTTTTTGAAAACGTGCCCCCGTCTGCGGATTTGTTGCCATTTCTTTTAACTTCGTTCCATCGCTTGCCTCTTTCAATCCTATGAAATCGCTTATTGCAGTCTTGCAATTCTCTCCGATTATTACCTTTATGCCGTCGAAATTCTTTTCAAAGATAGTATTAATAAAATTACCACGCATAACTACACTAGGGTTACTTGCCTGTACTCTGTTACGTGGTTTAAATTGTGCTAGGTTATCTAATATCAATCGATAAAAATTATAACCGTGTTCCAATTTAGTATCCGATTTGTTAGCCGTTGCGTCTCCATAAACAAACATTCCGCTTTCGTGCCCTTGGTATTTTCTTATGATTTCATTACATACGGCTTTAACGGTGTTGTTCGGACTAACTCCGCTTATCTCGTCAATCATTCTCAATTCTTTACCCTCGATTTGAAAGATACCACAAGGCAAATAAGGGTTAACGTTGTCATCCCAGCTAATGTGAAGCGGTAAGGATGGATTATAGTTAGTATGTTTAACATGTTGGTCTATTTCAAAGCATTTGTAAAACTCTCCACCTGTTTTTAATTGTATATCCCAGTTGCCTTCGACAAATACCATATACTCAAACGTTGGTAAGTTTTTTAAGTTGTCAAGGTAGGCTTGTGGCAAATATGGGTTATCGGTTATTTTTGCAGGAATATAAACCCATTCAGTCGGTAGAGTTCCATTTTTCCATCTGTCATAAATCAATGTTTTAACCCATCCAAATGTAGGGTTACATGTTGCTAATATAACGGGCTTAGGTTGGATGCTGTCTTTTATTATCCAACTCCCTGCACGTTCAAACGCTTTGTAAAATGTTTGTTGTTGGCACTCGTTAATCTCTTCAAATAGAAAGCCATTAACCTCCAATCCTTTCATCCAATCTAGGTCTTTATCCTGGGCGTAATTTTCAGATTTGAATAATATAACGGATCCGTTTGGGTGGTGGTACTCATAAGGGGATTGTCTAACCGTACCACTTGGCTCTATTTTTCTAAACGATGGGATTGTAGTCGTTCTTATTTTCTCCATGTCCTCCCGAATAACGCACCACCTAGAACGTGGGAAAACCTCACACATAATAAGAAGGGCGGACAAACCCCAAACAGATTTACCGCCTCTAATACTTCCGCCGTACATCAAAAAATTATATTTTTCCGATTGCAATAATATCATTGCCTCGGTTTGTTTGGCTGTTAGTTCCATTGTTTAGGGTTTCCGTACAAATCACTATAAGAAGGAAAATTATTTTTAAGTATTTTAGATTGTTTTTTTTTAAATAATTTTACTTCTTTTGTATTTCTACTTTTTTGTTTTTTTTGAGCCATTTAAATCTTGATCTCATTATTACCCCAAATAATTGAATTACCTTTCAATTCGTTTCCGTCGGAAGTAACGTCTATTGCTTGGGATGCCTTGCCCTCTGTTCGGTCGGTAACTTCTTTTAAATAGTTCAATTCCTCAATAGCTTTTTTAACTGCTGCGTAGGCTGCATTTTGTGCCATGGTTTGAGGGTCAAAAACATTAAATTCCTCAATATCTAATCGAATTAATTTATTATACCA
>Ga0209084_1001523_pt1 | contig 19327 bp, 22 predicted proteins | sample C_130820_MF_Meta_FD_187309 | JGI IMG/M metagenome (GOLD analysis project Ga0209084, IMG submission 187309) | Freshwater microbial communities from Lake Croche, Canada to study carbon cycling - C_130820_MF_MetaG (SPAdes) (version 2) | ecosystem: Environmental > Aquatic > Freshwater > Lake...
TACTCAGAAATCAAAGCAGTTATGACTCCTAAAGCAATAGTTCCTCCTTTTTTACTTTTCACTCCTTGCGAAATCGCTATTATAGCACCATAGCCAACAGCAAGAGAGCCAATTAAAACAGCCGAGTCCGTTACTTTTCCTAATGTTCTCATTGTTATTATTTTTAGTTATTAATTATTTTTTGTTTTACGATTTTTGAACTTTTCTTACACCATACCAAATCAATAACCCTGCACCTGCAATTAATAATATTGGTATTCCGTATTTTAATATTTTACCTGTACTTGATATTGCAGAACCTACATCTCCAACAACATCAGTAACCACACCTATCGGTTTAGTTATATTGCCTAAGCCCTTATAAACAGTATCGCTTAATTTGTATTTATCTAAAAATGTTCTGAAATCAGAATTAAACGACCTGCAATCCAAAGGAACGGAATCATAAACCAATCCACTTCCTGCCCTGCCATCTCCCATTCCTCCTGCGCTTTTACTTAATCCTAAATTCCACCACCAACTCCAAATCTCTTTTGCCGATGCTTCTCCGTTTTTATCTTTCAACGCATTAAAGAACGTAATCCAATCCGCACAAGTCCATACAGGAACATTCCTCGATTTATCAGTAAATATTGCGACAGAAGGAGATACCGCATTCGCAACATACGAATAATTAAATACAGGTATTGATTTATAATCTATCATGGTATTTATTTTTTTAAAACTGACAACAAATTATTCCACACGCTTCCTCCTTTTATTGTCTTTCCATTGTCTATTGATATTACTTTCCCCCCATCAGAATAATTACCTCTAAGGATAACTGATTCTTTATTATCAAATATAATTACTCTATTGTTTTTATAAAATTGAGCTTGATTTTTACCGTCATTAAAAGGAACTGTGATGATGTCATCCTTTTCGTGTATGTTGTCACCAAGATTTTTTTTAATTAATTCATAGTTACTTTTCTTCCTAAATAATAAATACGCCCCAACTAACGCCAATGCTATTCCTGTTCCTAAAAGTAATTTCTTTTTCATATTTAAAAATTAAATTCTGTAATATGGTCTTAAAAAACATTTTGTTAATTTGATTAATCCAATATTAACAACATCATCATTCCACCTATCTAATTTTCTTCCGACAATTTGCTCAAGAACACCCTGAGCTACTTCTCCATTCACTAAATTCATACTAACCTTTGCTTCGTCTGAGGCTCTTATTCTTTTTGATGCAGTTGGATTATTGACACCACCACCCTTTGCAAATCTATGTTTTGAAAATTCAATAAGGTCACTGTCGCTCAACTTCATCATCTCATCACCCCTCTCTACTTTCCACCCGCCGAAAATTCTGCTGTTAACAACATAACCCTTTTTCTCTAACGACTTTATTGAATTGCTTAACTCTGTATTAGAATCAACACCGCCACCATTTTCGTATCCAACAGTTCCTTCAAGCATTTTATTGCTAATAAGTATTTGCTTTTTTGTTTTATCAATTCCATCAGCAATTTTATCGTACTCTTCTTCGGTTCTTGCTTTCTTTAATCCACCTTTAAGTATTTTGAGATAAATTTTTTTCTCACTTAACTGCTTTTCGATTTTATTTTTATAAATTTTTAACCGTTTTTGATTAACAGCACCGCCATTCTTATATCCATTCTGCTCCATTGACCACCTATCCCATTCACTTGACGGGGTTTCTTTTTCTGCTAATATAGCAAGTTCAGGACTAAGCTGAGTATAGTCGCCCTCAATAGAATTGATTATAATTTGTAACGCCTCTTCTTTAGGCATACTTTTCGAGAAATGATTGTAGTGAAATTCTTCAAATCTATCTAAATTATCTAAATCAAAGTCTTTTAGCTCTTGTGTAATATCTTCGCCAACTTTTCCGCCATTACTCATTTTATCTCCAAGTTGTTTTTCTGCATACATAGCAGGTTGATAAACCTCAACAGATAAGTCTTGTTGAAATATATCTTTTTTATTAATAAAATCAAGAGCTTTGTCCGCATCTCCCTGTTTACTGAAAACAGTTGCGGTAAGATGTGACATAACCAATCTATATGAGTCTATGTTTTCATCATCTCCATTTACAAAAACAAACTTCCCACTCTTTGCCCTTACAACGAATCCTTCTTTATGGTCAATCTTCACACCACCGCCATTCTTATTAAGCCCTCTCGATTTCATCCAAGAAGCCAACACATCCAACGTCTGATTATACTCAAGCCCGAACTCTTTATTCATCAACCTAAACGCATCGTCATCTGAATCCGCATCCCAAAAAGCAGAATTATCCCTGTTGTTATCCAAATAAGAAAAATACTTTGATTTTTCTTTTATAGGCAACTCAGAAATAAACCCTCCGTTTTTGAAACTTGGTTTTACGTTATATTTTTTGTGTGTACATCCGCACATAGCGTTATTGAATAAAATGAATAATTAAAAAGTCGAGAAATTATTCCTCACACTTATAGAACGGACGCAGAAAGCATTTTACCCATTTCTTACCTTCAATAAAATCATACGGATAATTCGGCTCACGCCCCAACTTTGATTTCATTTCAACGACACTCATTTCCTGATATTTTGTTGTTCCCCCATCCTCAAGTTTTTGAGATGGCTTAATATCACTTTTATCTTTACGTTTCTCATCGTAAACACCATTACCTAAATACTGTTCAGTATCGGCTTTTGTCGGAACGGCTGTCGGGCTTTTGTGAAGTTTTTTAGCCAACTTATCAGTATAGCGTTTCCCCGCAGGTTTGGCTTTTAATTCCGCATCAGCTTTTCTTGTGTAACTTTCTGACTGTGGAGCATTTTGTTTTATCTTTCCGCCTTTAGCTAATTTTTGTGAAGGTTTCACATCACTTTTGTCTTTACGTTTTTCATCATAAACACCTTTGCCCAAATATTTTTCAACGTGAGCATTTGTAGGAACGGCTGTTACGCTTTTACCTAAACGCTTTGCCAACTTATCAGTATAACGATAACCCGCAGGTTTAGCTTTTATCTCGGCATCAGCTTTTCTGCTGTAACTCCCTGACTGTGGCGCATTTTGTTTTATTTTACCGCCTTTTCCGTATTTATTACGAAGATTATCGTCCGAGTGCTTACGGTCAGCACGTCTTTCGTGGTAAATCTCTTTTGTTTTATCAGGATAACTTCCATCGGGGCGTTTTTTATACTTTTCAATTTCCTCTTGCGTAGGTTTTTTGAAATACAGTTTTTTACCTTTGGCATTAAGGTCGCCATCGTTTTTGTGTAAAGTAGGAACATCTTTCGTTTTAAAACGGTAGCCTGTTCTTTTTGCTTTTCTGTCCTTATCAAGCGAAGTTGGTTTTTGCGCTTTAAGAAGTTTGTGTTTTTTAGTTGCCATGTTTTTATTATTTATTATTTTGTTTGTTTGTTTAATATTCCGTTCTTAAAAACTTACACAAACTTACACATAATGTATTCTGTTTGCTGTTTTATTCCTGCTTCATCGAGATTGTTTCCGTAATTAGAAACTTGTTTTACCTCTCCACAGGCTTGTGTAACGGTGGAACTCACCGCTAATTTCATTAGATTCAAACTTGCGTTTAAATCTCTGTCAATACTTAATTTGCATTTTTCACAATTAAACATTCGTTCACTTAGAAGTAGCTTTATGTATTTTACTTCCTTTACTCTTTTTCATGTTCTTCTTTTTATTATCAAAAAATTAGCGGGTACGGATAGTCAGAAGAAAACCCGTACCTCACTAAAAAATAAATTACAGCTTCCCTTCTTTTTTTAGATTTTTACAAGCCTGAGAAAGAGCCTCATGATATTTTTTAAATTTACCCGTTGCCCAAACTTTTTTTGTTTCCGTTTGTATCATCGTCATACGGGCTTTGTTTGCTTTCGCATTTGCAGATTTTGTTGGCATTTTCCTTTAGTTTTAAATTGTTAATAAATGTTTAAAATTATTTTGGTGTAAATATATAAATTAATCAAGTACAACAATCAAGTTTTTTGATATATTTTTTCACACATTACAAACATTTGATTTTTTTCAAATTTTAAAATCAAGTTTTTTGGTGATTACCTTCTCTCCTGACGCTAATTGTTTTGCAACAACCTTGCTCGTAACAGTTACTAATCCTATCTTTTTTGAAGTTGTGTATTCAACAGAAACAACTTTCACTTTTTTTATTTTCTTTTTTTCTTTTACATTAAGATTAACATCGGGCTGTTGCTGACAATTAATATTGTTATCGCAAATAGTTTCTACGTTTGAATATTTTTTCAAAGGAGAAAAATCAAGAGGTCTTATTGAAGCCTTATTTGACGGAGCGCAAACATCGGTACACGGAATGTCAAGATGATTATCTCTCAACATATCGAAACTAAATGGTTTTACAGCATCGCTCTTTTGACCTTTAAACATATTCTGTTTAAATGGTGTTGTTTTGGCTGTGTCATATAAATACAAATCTTTTTCACTCCATTTCCTTACTAAGTTCGGACAAGAGTTCATCTCGTTACATAGCGTTCCTTTTTCTAAAGGACTAACCATAGATAACAAATGACTCTTTTCAAGTTGTTTGTATATCAATAAAAAAGTTAATTCCGTATGTTTTTTAATTAGCACCTGCTGATACCATTGATTAATTCCGAAGATAGTATCTTTGTCAGGCAAGTCGAGTTCAGCCATCCACCCCTGAAACTGATTGACACCAACAGTTAAACTCGGTATCTTAGGGATTTTACATCTGTTACCGTTGGCATCTTTATAAATATGTGTAATAGACTGATTGAAATTATCTTTATCTTTTGAATATACATAAATTCTCCTTACCCAACAAGGGCTGTAAAGAAAATCTCTTACCGCAACATTATAATCTCCACCATCAGACGATGTTCCTGTTATGTAAAATAAAGCAGAAGCAACTGTAATCAAACCATACCTTAATGGCGAACCCGCCGATTTAGCGTTAATGTTATAAACCATCTCGTTTTTATTTTCATAAAAAGATATATCCTGATTATTACCCAAAAGACTTGCCATTCCGCCTATTGTTCCTAATGTTGCTAAAGTTGTTCCATTCGCAATAATAATATTAGGACTTCCCATTATATACAACGTATTTGTCGGAGTATGTATTCCCATTGCAAAAACCTTTGTATTAAAAACGGTAGCCTCAAAAGAAAGTGACGTTGCGTTGAATGTTCTTGCTCCTGCGGTTGTTTCAGAACCATAAGTCAACAGGTCTGTCACTGAATTATAAATAATATCAGTGGGATTCGCAGTTGCAGTATTCAGAATGGTTGTTATTGAATTTGTATAGCAGTCTATCTTCGCTATTTGACTTGTCCCTTCATACGTTATAAACATTTCATTCGTGGATTCCTTGAATGATATTCCATTCGGAATTACGCCGATAGGAGTGGATATTGTTGTGCCGATAGTTCCATCCATATTAATAACATATATTTTATCTTCGGCTATCGTTACATAAAATTTATTATTAATGGAGTTCCACGAAACTTTATTTCCTGTTCCAAATAATAAATTTATATTATCTGTTATAGTATTTGTATCTGTATCAATAATAACACCTGTTCCTCCAACCTGAATCACACACAACTTATGCGATGTCGCTGATACAGCCATTGAAACAATTTGGTCGAGTGTGCCGAATGCTATAAAAATAAAATTGTCTGTGAACGAATCGTTATCGTCATCCCAAGTTACATTTATACCTGTACTGCTAAGTCTGCACCCCATATACATTCTATTGTGTACTGAATCGTAAGCCAACGCTCCATCGCCACTATTAGTAGGAGTGGCTGTTATTATGACTGTATTAATATTCGGATAATCTAAATAGGTCGGTAGAGGCTGAGGTGCGCCACCTTGAAGCACAGGTGGTAAGACGTACCCTGTCGGGGTGTTCGGAACATTCTGCTGTGCAACAACAAGCGGAGAAAATAAATCAAAATAAACATCACTATTAGTCGGATTGTGACAAGTGTATATCATCTCGTCCCAATCTCCCTCTAAATCATACCTCTCAGCAACACTTTTTTTGATTTTTTCCACACTGTATTCAATATTTTTTTGATTACTCCCCTAAAAGCTGAACTGCGGTAAGCATACCTCCAATTACAAAAGTCGCCAATCCTATCTTTCTTGCATTTTCGGCAACATTATCATCCTTGATGTAGGTAGAAACAACTGCCATTGTTAGTCCTAAGACCATTAAAGAGAAAGGGATGTTTTTTTTCATTGATTATAAATATTTTTTTTATTTTACAGAATCAACTGCATAATTAAGATTGCAACTGTTTTGTAACTCTCCCTTAGCAAATTTCGTTATAAAGTCGTTCAATATTAAATATCTTTTTCTGTTGCCATCATTGTTTGCTCCTCTGAAAACTTTCAGGAACGCATATTGCGCTTCAATAAACGGATACCCTAAAGATAAATAGATATTCAACGCATTAATATCCGCACTTGTTTCATCGGCAATATCTCTTCCTATTTTCGGGTTCATATATTTATGAGAAAATTCATGCAAAAGAATTATCATTCGCATAGGAACGGTATATTTCGCAAAATCAGATTTTGAAATTTCCACAATCCCAGTATGATGCCCAACACGGGCTGGTGTTCCAACATATTCTCCTGTTTTTCTGTTTCGGATTTTATCATAATAGTCAATACAAAACTTACCATCATCAGAACGATAAATGCTCGGCTTATAATCTCCCGCAGAAAGGTTACTTGCTTGTTCACAAAATTGCTGTGCAAACTTTATAAAGCTGTGCATTTCCTTATCCTGCCATAGCGGACAAGTTTTTAATTCCTTTGCTTCAAATTTTGTTACCTTGAATGATTTATCTTCATCGTTAGGGAAATTTCCTTTCTTTGTGTTAAACACAGAAAGGGACATCAGCTTCGGAGTTTGAGGAAATTTTAACTCAAAAAGCCTTTTACCTTTCAAATCAGCAACCCTGCTGACATAAAAAGTATCTGCCTGACCTAAATCCTTACGAACATTAGCATCTTTAGCAACAATAGAAATTGTTTCAGGTCTATTGGACTGAACTTCTAATAATAACGTAAACGGAATACCGTTTGAAGGAATTGAAAACACCATATCTTTATTTTTTAGCAATAAATTTTCTGTAAACTAAATATCCGCCAATAAGAGCGACTGCACCAATGCCAATATAAAAAGTTGTTTTTGACATTCCCATTATTGTTCCGTCATTTATCATATCGGTATCGCCTTCCCCTTCCTTTATTCCTTTCGCTTTATTTTCCTTTGCAATTTTCTCTATGTCATCCAACTCTTTCTGTTGTTCAGGTGTTAGTTCAGGCACATCCATTCCTGTTGTGTCAATCTGTTTGTCAGCATAAGGATTTTTTGATGTTCCTGTTTTTTTTGCAATCCCCGCTAATCCTGTAACAACACTCAACCCTAAAGAGATGTAAGCACCTACACCCATACAGCTATACGCTTCCACGCACCCTGAATACGACTCGGTAGCATCTGAACCGTATGGTGAATCAGATGATTTTACAGGAATATAGACATAATCATTTCCACCTACATTTTTAATTATAGGATTTTCTCCGTCAAATATATCCCACTCAATATTATCCTGAATATCCATAAAAGGATTGTATTCTTTAGCTGTGCGATATTTTGCAGAAGCCCCGAACTCATCTTCTATTCTTTCCCCGTTAGGCAATGCTGTTTCGTAAATAGTAGTATCTCCATCAAACCCGTTTTTTTCGTGTTCCTCTCTCGCTTTTACTTTCTTACTATGCTTAAAAACAGGCTTGTCATAACCTTTTCTGATTGCGCTTTCAAGATTATTAACATCTCCTCCTAAATTTCTCCACTTTAATCTGATACCTTCCATAGCTTTGATTGCCTTTTCTCTGTTAGCTAAATCAAAGTGTCGCTTCTTTGCCTCTTCTTCTGTTATCAGTGCAGGATATAATCTTGTAGAAAGACCAAACAGATTCACACGCAACCCAGTCAATGCAGAACCTCTCGGCACAGCCAACGGAAGTTTATTTAAAGCTCCATTAATTTTTACTTGAAGCTCTCCTCCTATTTTATACTTCTCTTTTCTTTTTGCTCTACTTTCTTCCTGTTTTTTAGTACGCTTCCCTATTCCGAATGCACGAAAATTAGAAAACTCTTCACCAAGAAGTCCTGAGTTTGTTATATCGTCAAATTTTTCCATGTTATTATTTTTTAAATTTCCTGTAAATTAAATACCCTCCTACCGATAATACAACCAACCCTATCCCATATACAACAAACGGGTGCATTCCAAATATTTTTCCTTTTTCATCCACGAATTTATTTATATCCTCTTCGTGTACGACAGGGTGTTGTAAATACCCTTCTGCTTTTGCTTTATCAATATCGTCTTGAGCTTTTTTCCATTCAGGAGTACCAACCGTAAACGGATTATCAGGTGTGTGAGTTGAAGTGTCAATATTGGCTTTGTCATCTTTCTTTGGAGATACCGCCTTCACAACCACCCCTGCAAGTCCAACCCCTGCACTTGCTAACGCCCCTATCGTTCCTGCGCTTAATCCACCTGCCGTCGCTCCTGCAACAGCCGTCCCACCTGCGACACCTGCTCCAACACCACCTGCTATACCTGCCGAAGCACTTAAAGGCGTTATGGCACTTGCTACATATACCGCATCATCATATCCTGCTACGCTACTGAAATTTTCATTTTCAATAACATCAGCATCGAAAGACAACTTATGCTCTTCGTGTCCTTTTTTAATTTTCTTAGTATTAAAAATAGGTTTATCAAAACCTACCCTTATATTTTTTTCAACCGATAACGTGCGCCCACCTAACTTAAAATACAGGTTTTCAATTTTATGTAGTGCCTTTAACGCTTTTTCTCTGTTCGCTAAATCGTAATTCATTTTCTTTGCATCAGCTTCCGATAAAATAGCAGGATACAGTTTTCTTGACAACCCAAAAACATTTAACCTAAGTCCCGCTAAAAAACCTGCCCTGACAGGAGCAAGAGGAACTTTCATAGCTATATTCTCAGCTCGTTCAGCAGGTGTGTGTTCGTGCCTTTCTTTTTTAGCTTCTTTCCGTTTAGCTTCCCAACTTTTCTCCTGTTCACTTTGTTTGCCAATACCAAACATTCTGAAATTAGAAAAATCTTCGTCAAGGCGTTCTGAATTTGTTACGTCGTTAATGTTTTTCATTTTTTAATAAGTTTTGGAGCTATGCAAAATAAGCCAACCACAGAGATAATTAAAGCAACTTTAGCTAATTTATTTTTTAACTCTTCGCCTTTGTTACTAACATCAGGTATGCTTATCGCCCCTATTAATGTGATTGCGCCAACGATAGATAAAACTGCCCCAATATTTGCTAAATTTCCGTTATCCATTTTATTTTTTATTGATATTAATCTATTTTATAATACGGACGCAGGAAGCATCGTCTAAGTTTTATTAAACCAACCAAAACAACATCATCATTCCATCTGTCTAATTCTCTCCCGATAATTTGTTCGAGAACACCTTGAGCTATTTCACCATCAACGAAATTATCACGAACCGTTGCTTCATCAGTAAGGTCGCTTCCGTAATCAAAGTTATCGTCAAACACTTCTGCTGTTGGATATGATGGCACACCTGCTGTTCCTCCGTGTCCAAATTTAGGTCTGTGACTATCAATTCGTACTTCATATTTTCCGTTTTCAGCTTTCTCAAATAAACCAACATCTTTGTTGTTGTCTTTTTCAATATCAAAGAAATTCCTTGCGTCAGATTCATTTTTAAAATATGTCCATTTTTTAGATTTGCCATTTTTAACAACAAGAGCAAAATTATGTTTGTCTTTCAATAAACGACCTCCGTTTTTCATTTCCTCATCATCTTCGCTATTGTCGTATCCACTACCCATAGCACTATCAAAGAAATACGGATAGTCCATATAATCTTTTGAATACATATCAAGCAATTCTCCAATAGTTTTACACTTTTGAATTTTCGCATACAGCTCATCAGCATCTTTTCTCCAAAGGTCTTTGTATGTTTTATCAAAATCATATTTATATTGGTCGCTAAACCTCCAAGCCACATTTCCTCCACTCAACCAATAAACAACTTGCTTTTTATCGGTTTTCGCTAATTGTGATTTATTGATTTTTATTTTACGGACATCTGGGTCTGTTTTATAACGGCTTCCGTGCATAATAGAAACGGCAACCCCAACATCATCTGTATCAAACGCCCAACCCGTTCCACGTCCAAAATCAAAATCGAAATATAAATCCCCTTTCGCATCCGACTCAATCAAAAGTGGTTCTTTTAAAAAAATTGTACTCTTCTTAACTTCTCCTCCTTTAGCGAAAAACTTATCGGTTGCCCCAATCATATAATTCAAATAATCCCAATTAGTCTGCCCTGCTCTGTTCCAATGTTTATCCATTGTAAACCCTGACAAACCTCCCTGAACAGTTATTACATCATTCAGTTTCTTTGACATCATATACTCCTTTGCATCTTCCGCAGTTTTGAAATAATAAGCTGTTTGAGATTTAGACACTCCTGTTCCTTCACGGGGGTCATAACGCAACCCACTCATATAATTCACTATGTTAACGATTGTGTTATCGGAAATACTGTTATCATCATCATTTGCAGTCTTAACAAACTTTTTTGACAGAAATGTTTCACGGGGAACAAGTGTAAAGTCTAATTCAAAATTACCAGACTGCGGAAGCTCGTCATCAGGAATAGCATTCTCTAAGTTTCTGATATTTGCCACACAAACTAATTCAATTCGCTTGTCATCATCACCAATAATAACATATCCCCAATTACGAATATAGTATTGGTCATCCTCGCCATCATATACTTCCTCAAACTCGTTAGTGTATTGCTTACCAACCTTACCGCCTTTAGCGTAATACTCTTCAACCAAGTTAGACGCTTCGTTTAACAATTGGCTTTCTTTTTTATCTTCAACTATTCCTCTTGTTTCTTGAATAACATTCCAAGCAATATCTCTTTTTTTGTCGTGAACTTTTTTGTCAACGTGAGCTTTAGCTTTACCATAACCATCTTTCGCTCCTGCGTGTGCTTGTTTAGCAACTTCTTTTGCTTTGCCGTAACCTTCTTTAGCCCCTGCGTGTGCTTTTTTGAAGAATGTTTTTATTCCGCCTCCGTGTTTGTATTGCCCACGATGTAAGTGATTTCTTATTTCCACCTTAACCTGTTCGTTCAAATCATCGTAATTAGAAAGAATAATTTGCTCGATAATAGCCCATTCTTTTAATGTAGGAAAATGGTCATTTATAAAATGACCTTTTTGCTCATCGCTCCAACCTGCATCCCAAATACCTTCGTCTGTACGACCTTCGTAAAGGTTCTCTATATCATATCCGTTATCATCGCCATCATCCTCATCATCATCATCACCGCCTTTCCCTTTGTAAACCTGCCAAACACCTTGAATGTCCTCACGAAACTTTATTTTTTCTTGAAGCAAAGCAATAAATTCATATCCGTCCATTGATTTTGGAATATCGAAATAAAAATCACCTCCAATTTCTTCATGGGAATATTTAAAATCAACATCATCAAACAACTCAGCCGATTTGAATGTGTCAGGAATAAACCTAACTAACAAATTAACTTCTCCATCATCTTCGTCCTCTACTTCGGAAATAGTTTGTCCTCCGTTTCCATACAGATACTCAACATCATATCCTTTTTCTTTTACTTTTTCAATAATATATTCTCTCCCTTTTACTATATCCGCTCTATCTCCGTGAAAGTTCTCGCTGTCAATTATGTCAGACGCTATAACAGATTTATCCTCATCAGGATTGCTCTGAATTTCTGACACAATTCCATTTATAATATCATCGAAAACGCCATTTGTTTTCCACAATTCGTGATAGTAGTTTTCGTCTTTCGCCTCACCACCATCATCAAACTTACTCAGCGTTTCAGCTAAATATGCACGTTTAGCTGTCTTGCCACCCATTTTTTCAAGTTTATGCAAATCAGATTTTGAAAGCGTGTCGTCTTTGTCTTTAAGCAACCCTTTACGCATTGCTGTTTTTCTTAAAGTCCCTTCCTTTCCAGACAACGCCCCCTGTATCCACTTTTTATTTTTTACCTTTCCGCCTTTTTTATATTTTCCAACAACTTCCAATTCTTCTTCCCCAACATACCACTCTCCTCCTTTTCCATTTTCAACATTATAATAGTTATCATCATCAGCACCAACGACTTCAAGCTCTTCTCCTTCATATCCCTTGTGGTCATCAAGATTTTTTACAATAATTACCTTTGCTCCAAGAGGAATGTTTGTGTAAATGTCATCAAAATCAACACCTCCGTCATTTTCGTTAATATTTTTTGATGTATCAAAAATAATATCAAAATCACTCCATGCGTTTTTGCCTTTCAAATAAAGAGATTTTGGAACAATAAAAATATTATCAGCATCCGACCTGTCTTTCATAACAAAATATACGTCAGTTGAGTTTTTTGCTTTTTTTAAAGCTAATTCTATTTGCTTTTCTTCGAATGAGCCAACACCTCCTCCATTAGCTAATTTATAATGCGGATTTTTAGGAGAAGTTTTTCTCTTGTATGCCTGTTCGTGTGGCTCTTTAGATTTGTATTTCCTGTCACGCATTAAAGCGGATTTAGGTCTTGGTTTCATAAAACTAAAAAATCCCATAGTATTTGTTTTTAATTAAAAATTAAAATAAAAATTACCCTTTACCTTTTCCCATCTTTTTAACGACAAGGTATCCGATAGCCAAAGCAAGTAACCCACCTCCGATGTAAACTGCCATCTTCGGCATTCCGAATATTTTACCATCATCAACTTTCTCTTCATCATCAGTGATTGTTTTTTCAGCACCTTTAGATTCGTCTGTCGCTCCACCTGCATCATCCGTTTTCGCTGAATCAGTTAATTCTTTTACAACGTGGTTATCAGCTTCCGTAGAATCAGGCTCGTTACCTGCATCTGCTTTTTTATCTTCATCATACGCTTTTGCATCAGGCGTTCCTGCTTCCATCGGATTTTCATCAGCACCGTGTTTATGAAACAACCCTTTAAGCATTGCGAAAAACCCTTTTATACCTTTTTTCTTTTCTTCGGGTTCGGGAACTTCTTCTATTGCAGGTGGCTCTGTATCTTCTTTGGGAGGAGTTTCTGTATCAGCATCAGCACCAAGCAAACTTTCATTTGTTAGATTTGAATAATCTCCATCAGCACCCATTGTATCAAACAGGCTTTGATTGGTAAGGTTTGAATATCCACCTTCCGCTTCAAGCAAACTTTCGTTTGTTAAGTCTGAATACCCATCAGCACCAAGTAAACTTTCGTTTGTTAGATTATAGTAATCTTCCATAACTCCATAAAAATCATCGCTGTTATTTCCCTGTGCTGATTTATAAGGGGTTTTGAAAAATCTTTTTTTAGACCCTTCTTCGATTGCGCTCTTTAAGTCAGCTTCTTCACCACCCAACTCTTTCCACTTGCCAACAAGAGCTGTATATACTTTTTGTGCTTTGGGTTTAAATGATGGCTTAAACGCTTTAGGCATAACAGGAAGCACCGCAGGAGAAAGGCGTGTTGCTGTTCCGTGAATATTATGTTTCATATTGAAAAGAATACCTTTTCTTACAATAGCACGAAAACGATTACGAAATTTTTTTCCCGCTTTACCTACCTTATCTTTCAACTTGGTAGCTATTTTTTTTAGCTTCCCTTTTACCTTGTTTCTTCTTTCTTTTTCTTTATCACGAAATTTTTTAAATTTATCGCCGTGAGCATTTGAAAATTCTTCTCCTAATAGGTTTGAATTTTGTAAGTCTAAGTTGTTGTTCATTTTTTTATTATTTAATTATTTATTTAATTTTCTTTTTTTATAAGCATCATTATAACACCAAGTCCTAAAACGATTCCTCCTGCGATAGCAGTTTGACTTGCTTTTGACGGATTTTTCATAAGAAGAAGAGATGTCCCTAAAATACCAACTCCTAATCCAAAAGCCATTGTAATTCTATACGATTCTTTTTGTTCTGATGTCATTTTTTTTTATTTTTAAATGTTTGAATTATTTATCCTTTTTTTGCTCTGATAACTTTAACTGTAATTATTGCTCCTACAATAACAGCTATACCAACCAACCCATAAAACAAAGGTTTCGGCATACCCATTATTTTCCCATCTCCAATTTTTGATTTATCATCTTCTTTTGGTGTCGGTGATACTGTATGGTCGGACGGAGGTGTCTTTTTTAATTGTTTCTGTTTATTGTATTTATCAACGCACTCCTGCCAACTTTGTTGTTTCTTTTTGTTTATTCCGAAAACAACAATCGGTTTTTTACCACAAGCATCTTTTACATCGGATGTTTGGCGATTCTGAAAAGAAGCCATAGCCCCTTTAGCAAGGTCTGACCCTGCTTTTATAGTATCTGCATTAACATAACTTCCTGCTCCACTTCCGCTACCTACACCTGCCGTATCTCCATCAGCACCCAAAATAGGTTCGTTTGTCAAACCAGATTTCCCATCACCGTTTACACCGCAACATTGCGAAAAGCTATCGTCAAGCCCACTTGCATTACAATCTAAGTCTGTTACTTTTACCATTTTGGTTAAAAATTAATTATTAAACTTTAATATTCGGATTTGGACTTGCACTTGTCCCCGCTCCTGCACCTGCGGTTGCTCCTGCCGATGTTCCTGCATTAGCACTTGCACCTGCACCTGTCGCCCCTTTACTTAAATCAGGGATATTTGCCTTACCTTTTGCTCCTCCTGAAAGAAACTTTTTATAAAGTAAATAACTCGTAATCCCTAACCCTACTACAACTAATCCATAGAACAATTTTTTATTCATCCCTAAAATCTTGTCATCGTCAGCTTTTTTAGTTGCTGACTTTTGAGAAGTGCGTCCATAAGAGGAATCAGATGGTCTTTTGTATTCCTCATTAACAGGTGAATAACTTTCTTCATCTTTTCCTCCATGTTCTTGTCCTGTTGCGTTTTCATACTCTTCTTCCGCAACAGGATTTGGATTAACAGCCGTTTGTGCTGTTCTCTCCATTCTTCTATTTTTTAACGATGAACTGTTGGCAACTGAGTCGTCAAGCAATTCTGAATTTGGTAAATTTGTTTGCATTTTTGATTGATTTTTTTTCTTTGGTTTTTAATTAATTACTTTTTTTTGTCAGCAGGTTTTGTTTCCGCTTTTTTGTCAGCAGGTTTTACTTCGCCTGTTGCAGTTTTTGTTGTGTCAGCAGTTAAGTTAGCTTTTTCTTTATTTTTTTTCCAAAAATAATAAGCTCCGCCAATTATGGCTAATGCGCCAACTCCGATTAAAATTTTTTTTGTCATTTTGTTTTGTTTTAAATTATTAATTATTAAATTATTGCATATCTTAGCCTTCTATGCTCTTGGTAATATTTTGTGATTTTTATTTTGAAGCGTCTTTCATTGCTTTTTTAGCACCGATATAGCCACCGATTATCATACATACACCACCGAACAATACAGCCCAACCGATATATCCACCAACACCACTTTTTCTATGACGAGCGAATAGCACACCACCAACAGTTCCAACCAACCCTCCAATTTGCGCTCCCCGTGCGAATGTTTTTACTCCGCCTTCAAGAGAATCAATAGTTTTTCCTGCTCCTGAATAAGTAATATTCAACTTTGTCGGAACGGTATCAGCAACCGAAGTCAACGAAGCCTTGTAGTCACTCATAGGAACAGTATAAGTTCCACCCTTTGCATCTTTGAAAGATAGCTTTGTTGCGTCAGCAGAAATGTTATCTATAACACTTCCTGATTCGATTGTTCCCAAGAATGGAATTACAATACTTTTTGTTGCTTGAAATTTTGCCATTTTGTTTTTTGTTTTTATAAATTATTAATATTGTTGTTGTTTTTATAAACTATTACCCTTCCATGAACGCTTTAACTTTATTCATATCCGCATTAGGATATTTCTTTTTAAGCGATGCCATAAAAGCAGTTGTTTTAGCTTCTGCTTCTTTTTGTTTTTTCTGGTCTTGAGCCATTGACATTAAATCAACCCCATTTGCAGGTATCTGCGCTACCGAATAATCCACATATTCTCCTAATGCCTTTTGTTCATCCCCTGACAGCGTGGTTATTTTCTGCTTAACTTTCGCTTTTATCTCAGGTAATTTAGAGTTCATCTCTTTTGTTGCTTTATCCACATCTGCTTTAGGCATACCCATTGCTGACAACATAGCTAATGATATTGTTTTTAAACCACCTGCTACTTTATCTTCCAACAAACCACTTAGCTTTACCGATTTCGTATCTCCGCTATCTTTTGATTTACCATCACCACCTCCCGATGTCGTTCCTCCATCAGCATTCTTGTTTTTAATCACTTCTACTCCATAACCAACACCACCAACGACACCTGAACCAAGTAAAGTAAATGCTAATAAATTTTTTCCTTTTGATTTTGCATACAGATAAGCTCCTATCCCACCTGCAATCGCTCCCCAAAACCACATTGTTTTATAAAACGGGGTATCTAAAGTGTCAGTTCCTCCGATATTTGATGATTCTTCATCACCGCCTTCGGTTGTTTCGGTTGTTGTTTCAGTACTCTCTGTCGTTTCTGTTGAGCCACCTGATTCTGTGGTGTCTGTCGTTTCAGTTGTTTCCTGTTGTTCAGAACCTTCCGAAGTTTCGCTTATTGGTTGTTCTTCCTGTTGAGATTCTTCTGAACCTCCGCCCTGACCTCCGCCTTGAGAGCCTCCTCCGCCTCCCTGTGGGCTTCCACCTCCACCTTGAGGACTTGCGCCTCCGCCTTGTGGACTTGTACCACCACCGCCTTCTTGCGATTTAACAGGTGTTGTATTAGGAATTAATGGCAGATTAGAAATTGAACTTGGACGTGGCACAGGAATGCCAACAGGACGTGGATTCATTCTTGATGGAGTAGCTACATCAATAGTCGATGGACGTGATGCTATCGGAGCATTAGCTCTTATCGCAGGTGTCCCTGCGCTTCTTGCAGGTGCGCCTTTTGGCGATGCTACTTTTGCCTCTATCGTTGCTGTTAATTTTTTTGCAGGTACATCAGCCTTCTTAAAGCTCATTCCTCTTGTGAAATTAGAATAATCTTCTGAAAACGGAGAACATTCTAACGCATCAGAATTTGTAAGGTCTAATCCTCCACTTAGCGGGTTGTTACGATTTTCTTGTCCCATTTTATTTGTGTTTTAATAATTTAATTGTAACTATTGCTCCTAAACCAATAACGGCAAGTGATACTATCCCAAATGTTATTGGTGTCATACCCAAAATAGTTACCGCTTCGTGAGGTGCGCCTCCTTTAGCTCCAAATTCGTCATTCGGATTAGTGGCACTACCGCCTGTACCTAAACCTATGTCAGAGCCTCCTGCTTTTTTATTAAGCAGTCCTCCACCCAACTGAACAAGTGTATTAAGTGCAGACTTTACGCTATCTGATTTCACCCATTCTTTAAATGACTTTTTCGTTCCGCTCTTCTTAAACATTCCCAACATTGTTTTTTCATCTACAACAGCCGTATTTGGGTCTGCTATTTTTGTTGGGGGTTTGTATGCGGAAGGGGTGTCCCCATCTGCATTTAACAAACTTTCATTTGTCACGTTTGAATATCCATCCATATCCAACAGGCTTTCATTTGTTATAGCTGAATAATCTCCATCAGCAGAGGAGGTATTTTCCCAACCATTCACAGCTCCAGCAGAGCCATCGTCAAAAACCAATAGTTTAATTTTTTGAGTTTGTTTTGTTTTAGGATTAAAAAAGGTTGTGTTTTTGATTTCTTTAACGGTTTTTGTTACTCCTTTTTCATAATGCCCAACCAAGTAATACAACCCTCTCCCTTTATCTGCAAATCGTTGTGTTTTTCTTATGGCTTTAACAGCACCAACTCCTGTTGCATTTAACAAACTTTCGTTTGTTACTTCTGAATATCCGTCAGCATCAAGCAGACTTTCATTTGTTATTGACGAATATCCGTCCCCAATAGCATTACTGATACTTTCATCAAGCCCGTCAGCATTTGACAAATCAAAACTTGTTGTATTGGACAGTTCGCCTGTATTTCCGTCAGCCCCATACACATTATCACCTCCTATGTAATTTACAATAGGCTGTATATCGGTTTTAATTAAATCGGCATCGTAATAAGCATTCCCGACCCTAAGTAATCTTTTAGGAGTTCCAACAATAGTTCCTTCTTTATCTTTCGGAAGAAAATACATAATATCTCCTGTTAATTTAGTCCCTTGCCCAAGCCACAAATTGTCACTTGCTTTTGTTAATTTTGCAGGATGTCCTCCAACATAATATTTTGCTAAGTCTGCTAATGCTATAAATTGTCCCATTTTATTTAGTTTTAAAAGTTATTTTTTATGTTTCACTATTACTGTTATAATCGTAATCGCTATCATCTGAATCTGATGGTATATCGCTTACGGTATTCGGTGTTTTGAATTTCGTTTTACTTGTTTTATTAAATGCTTTTGTTTTTGAATTTTCGTTTTTATTAATTTGAAAGCTGATATATCCGCCAAGTAGCGACCCTATAATTGTTGACAGTATTATTTTACGTCCTAAAATAAGCCCTACGATTCCCCCAACGATTGCACCACCGAATGCACCTCTTTTATAAATTGCCAAATCAGTGTTTCCATTTGAAAACCCAAAAGTCTTTTCTTTGCGTTTTTTTGCCATTTTAAAAAGCATTTGGATTAGACATTTGACTTATCGGTGCTTGTTGCGCCATTACAGGCTGTGCATTCTGAATTGGCATTGTTGTACCACTTCCCTGCATCGGCTGAACAGGTTGCATTGGAATCAATACTGCTTCCGAAACATTATAACCTGCATCATTACTAAAATTATTTGGCATTGTCGTTCCCGCAACAGGCATATTTGGTTGTGGATTTACTGCGGTGGAAGGTGTCACAACAGGCGGTGGTGTGTTGATTGGTGCGCTGTTGTTTATTGGTATGTCAAAACCTCCTCCAAATTCCATTTTTGGGATAAGGCTATCTGCCCTCATTTTATTTTGTTTTATTTTATCAAAATATTTATAAACAAAATAACCGCCAACGCACAGTGCTGTTATAGCTAAAAACCAAGCAACGGTATTATCTTTTTCATTCAAAGAACGGGTATCATCTCCTGTAATAGATGATTTTAAACCAATCATATCAATAGCTCTTCTTTTAAATAGAGATTCCTGTTTAGGGT